>Ga0209269_1000335_pt1 | contig 49282 bp, 38 predicted proteins | sample MTBAKMMethaMetaG_FD_187455 | JGI IMG/M metagenome (GOLD analysis project Ga0209269, IMG submission 187455) | Enrichment culture microbial communities from Arthur Kill intertidal strait, New Jersey, USA, that are MTBE-degrading - MTBE-AKM (Arthur... | ecosystem: Environmental > Aquatic > Marine >... | reverse complement strand
GGCCGTCGGCGGCGAGCGCGGCCAGGCCCGCGGCCCCGCCCTCGGCCATGGCCAGGTCGAAGTCCCGGCCGAACATCCGCCGGAACGACTCGAGGATCTTGGGATCGTCGTCAACGAAGAGGATCTTGCGCTTCATCGTCTTGCACCCTCATGCAACTCTCTCGCACCCCTTGCCCCCAGGCCGCGAGGCGCTGGTCCAGGCCCGCGTGCCGGAGATACGCCGGATCCAGTTCAGGTTTGAAGTATCCGGGATGGATGACCAGCATCTCCCGGTCCAGGATGTTGGCGCAGTAGACCGCCAGGGCCGGGTTCAGGCCGGGCTCGATGACGCCGGGCGCGTGGTGCAGGAGGGCGGCGTCCACCACGCTGTCGGGCAGGCCCCACAACTGCAGCATATAGGCCCCCATCTCGGCGTGGGTGGCCCCCAGCACCTCCCTTTCCGCCATCTGCAGGGACTTGGACCCGTCCCGCAGCCTCTTGATGATCTCCGCATAGGCCTCGGCCATGTTGTAGGCGATGACGAGCTTGCCCACGTCGTGCAGCAGGCCGGCGGTCGCGTATTCCTTGCAGGCCTTGTCCGGAAGCCCCTCCATCTCCGCGATCCTCCCGGCCGCGCACGCGGTGCGCAGGCTGTGGTCCAGGAGCAGGCGGAGGGAGAAGCCGGGGACGGCCACGGTGCAGGAGTCGAACAGGGTGAGGGTCAGGATGAGGCTGCGCAGGAGGTCGACGCCCAGCAGGTTCAACGCCTCCGTGGAGTTCAACACCTTGCCCGGGAACCCGAAGAAGGGCGAGTTCACCAGCTTGAGCAGCTTGGCGGTCATGGCCACGTCGCGGTCGATGAGGCTGCCGAGCTTGGCGATGGAGGGCTCGCCGCGGGCAAGCTCCTCGGAAAACTGCTCGTAGAACGCGGGAAGGCTCGGCAGCCGGCTGATGCTCCCCACCAGCGCCCGCAGCGAGGTGCGGGAAAGAAGGTCCCGGGACTTCAGGGCGTTGGTGAGGGTCGAGATGAGTAATGTCTTGGGGCAGGGCTTGGACAGGTATTGTTGCGAGGGCAGGAAGGACTGGCCCAGAAACTCCTTTTCCGAGTATCCCGAGAGGACCATCCGGATGGTCCCGGGATGGCGCTGCTGGACCTTGTGCAGCAGCTCGGCCCCGTCCATGCCGGGCATGCGCATGTCCGTGACGATGACGTCCATCGGAACGGAGGCCATGATCTCCAGGGCCGCCGGTCCGCTCGCGGCAAAGTGCATGCTCCATTCCCGGCGCTTTTCCGAGAGCATCCGGCGCAGGCCGTCGAGGATCTTGGCGTCGTCGTCCACGAACAGGATGGACTTCGTCATGGGGTGTCCCCCTGGGGCTGTTCGAGGGGCAGGCGCACGGTGAAGGTCGTGCCCTTGCCCTCCTCGGTGGCGAAGGTGATGGTCCCGCGGTGCTTGTCCACCACCACGGTGCGGGCGATGGCCAGGCCCTGGCCGGTGCCCTTGCCCACCTCCTTGGTGGTGAAGAACGGGTCGAATATCCGGGGCCGGACGGCTGCGGGGATGCCGGTCCCGGTATCCTGGACCTCGATCACCGCCCAGCCGTCCTCGACCCTCGTGCGCACGGTGATGACGCCCTTGGCGTCCGGGGTCCTGCCCGGGGCCGCTTCGATGGCGTGGGCCGCGTTGACGATGAGGTTGAGCGCCACCTGGTTGATGTCCGCCAGGACGCAGGACACCGGGGGCAAGCCGGGGTCCAGGTCGGTGACCAGCTCGGCCACGTACTTCCACTCGCTCCTGGCCACCACGATGGTGCTGCGCAGGGCGTCGTTGATCTCCGACAGCTGAAACGCGTCCTTGCTCGGATGGGCGAACCGCTTGACCGAATCCACGATGAGGCAAATGCGCTGCAACCCGTCGCTGGCGTCGTTGAACGCGCCGGGAATGTCCTTCAGCAGGGAGGCGATCTGGCGTTCGGTCTGGGCCGCCTCGACCCGCCGCACGGCCTCGGCCAGGGCCGGAACGCCCCGGGCCTCCTGCAGGAGGGCGTCGTGTTCCTGCACCACGGCCAACAGATCGTCAAACGCGCCGCGCAAAAACTGGGTGTTGTTGTCCACGTACTGGGTCGGGGTGTTGATCTCGTGGGCGATGCCCGCCGCGAGCTGGCCGATGGATTCCAGCCGCTGGGCCTGCGCGAGCTGGAGATGGAGCATCCGCTCTTTTGTGAAGTCGCTGATCAGGGCCATGGCGCCGACGATGTCCCCCTGCTCGTCCCGCACCGGCGCTGCGGAGACGGTGACGAACATCTGGTGGCCATCCCGGTGGACGAATTGGAAGGAATACTTCTCGCTCTTCCCCTGGAAGCGCTCCGTCTGTTTCCTCGTGAAGAGGCGCGCCCCTTCCTCGGTCATGAACGCCCTCGGGTCCTTGCCCAGCATTTCACCGGGCGCGTATCCCAGCATCTCGGCCATGCATCTGTTGACGAAGGTGGTCCTCATGTCCTTGCCGACAGACCACAACCCTTCGGAAAGATTGTCGATAAGGTCGAAGTATCGCCGTTCGTTGTAGCGCAGGGCCCGCTCCAGGTGCGCCGCCTCGATGCCGGTGGCCAGGGTCCGGGCAACGGCCTCGGCCAGGGCGACATCCTCCGGTTTCCAGTCCCGAGGCTCACGCACGGTCGCGAACGCCAGGCAACCGGTGAGGGAGTCCGCATTCACCAGGGGCACGACGAGCAGGGACCCGATGCCGCACTCCTCGAAGCGACGCTGCCCCGCCGCGGCCTCGGGCGGGAGGTCCTCGGCCCTCCGGATGACGAAGTTCTCGAAATTGCGCAGCTTGGACAGAAGCCAGGCCTGGGATTCCGACCCCTGGGGGAAGAGGCCATCGACCGACGGCTCGTTGTCGGCGCTCCAGGCGGTCAGGGTCAGGGCGCCGTCGCTATCCAGGGAACACAGGCCGCCCACGTCCGCGCCGATCGCCTGGGCGACGATGCCAAGCAGCGGCGGCAGGTCCTTCCCAATCTCATCAAACCGCATGCCGATGATCTGGCCGGAAACGACGGCCAGGACCTGTTCCATCTCCAGCCGCTTGCGCAAGGCCTCCTCGGCCCGCTTTTTCTCGGTGACGTCATCGTAGACCCCCAGAACCCCGCGGACCTCTTGCCGAGCGTCCAGCAGCGGCATTTTTGAGGTATCAATCCAGAGCCGGGAGCCGTCCGCCTGCTGCAGCGGCTCCAGGATGTGCAGCTTGGGCGTTTTCCTGGCGATGACGCTCGCATCGTCCGCCCGGTAGGCTTCCGCCTCGGCCCTGGGAAAGGGAAGGTCGAAGTCCGTCTTGCCGACAATCTGTTCCAGCCCAGAAAAACCGAAGGCCCGCGCAAAGGCCTGGTTGCAGCCGAGAAACACGCTGTTGGCGTCTTTCCAGAAAATGGATTGCGGCACGGAGTCCAGGACCTGCCTGAGCATCGTCTGGTTTTCCCGCAGCGCCTCCTCGGCGTGCTTGCGCTCGGTGATCTCCTTCTCAAGGAATGTATTATACTCGGACAATTCAGCATTGCGGCGCAGGACAACTCTTCGGCGGATGCCCAACACGAGGCCGGCTATCAGGATGAGGGTTATCGCCACAGGGATGGCGGCAAGCAGGAACGTCCTGTACCGAAGCCACGGATCGTCGATGTGGAACCACGTATGGAAAATTTTGTCGTATTTCCCGTTGGTCTTGACGATCATAAGCCCCTGGTTCAACTGCTCCCGCAGCTTGTCCGCCCCCTTTTTCACGCCGAACGAAAAGACGCGGGTATAGTCTAGGATGGGTGCGCCGGACTCAAGGCCCCGGATGTCATGTTTCTCGATCGCCAGGGAGCAGATCCGCATCGGGCCGAGATACGCGTCGTGCCGGCCGGACGAAACCAGCGCCAGCCCCTCGGGTATCGAGTCCACGAGCACCAGGTCCCCTTTGAAATGATGCTCCAGCAGCTCATGCTGGGCCACATCCGAGCGCATGGCCACGATGGATTTCCCTTGCGCGGCAGCGAAGTCGGGAATGGGGGGGGCACCCTCGCGCACGAAGAAGGCGTCAAAGGTTTCCGTGTGGGGAAGGCTGAAATCGGCCATTTCCATGCGACCGGACGTCTTCGCGACAATCGGCAGCGCGTCCAGTTGGCCGGCCACCAGGCCGTTCCACATGGCATCCCATGTTCCGGTAGACCATTCGATGGACAGCCCCATCGTTTTGGCCACCGCATTGAGGAGATCCACGCCGAAACCTGCCGGCCGCCCCTGGGCATCGACAAAGGAATACGGGGCGAAATTCGTCTCGCATCCGACGCGGATCGTCTGCGGGCCGGTTGCGGCACGGCATTCGGGAGCGGACCAGCCGCTGGCCAGGAGCGCGGCTGCGAGCAGGAGCAGGAGGAGGGGCGTGCGAAAAGGCGTCAGGGCATGCGTCCCGACCCGCTCCATGAGCTGCTCCTCATTTTCCAGCATGGCCTTGCACAGGGCGCGCATCGCACTCCTCGCGTGACTGTCCAGGCAGGATGGCATCCCAGATAGAGACTGTTACCTCTTGTTGCCTACCCTTGACAAGGCGAGAGGAATGCGCCGCGGTTCCAAATCCGGCAGAAAACGCACGGCGTGAGTCGGCGGGCGGGGTTTGGGCGGGGAGAAACGTTTACGCGCGCTCTGCGCGCTTTGGGGCGAGGAGCATCCCGGCCACGAAAAGGGGACGCTCGCGCGCCTCTTCGCCATGTATTCTGCGGAGCCGTCCCCGCTGTCGCGGGGCTTGCGGCGGTTCCGCCCTCATCCGTGGGCTTGCCCACGCTCCGGGACTGGGCAGGGACGCCGCATGGGTGTATTGCGAAATTTCAGGGCGTTTCCAGCCGGCGCGCACGGTTCTCGAAAACGTGCCGCGGAGAATGCATGGCGCTTCCTTTGAGGAAATAAATAGGCTATCGTCATATAGGAAACTTGAAATACAAGCTCCAGCTCCTTGAGCTTGCCCCCGAACCTCACGGCCCGCGCCATTGGCGCGGGATCAAGGTGTCTCCATGGCAAAGACTTCCCGCCCTGCATCCAAGGCTCGCAACAGCGTGAAAGCCAAGCCGGACGCCGCCTCCTCCCGGAGTTGCGACCGGACTCCGATCGTCGCGATCGGCGCCTCGGCCGGCGGGCTTGAGGCGCTCGAACTCTTTCTGGGCGGCGTCCCGAAAAAGAGCGGCCTGGCCTTCGTGGTCATCCTGCACCTGGACCCCACCCAGAAGGGCATCATGCCCGAGCTGCTCCAGCGCTTCACCCGGATGCCGGTGCGCCAGGCCAAGGACCGGACGCGGGTCAGGCCGGACAGGGTCTACGTGATTCCGCCCAACAAGGACATGTCGGTCCTGCGCGGGGTCCTCCATCTGCTCGCCCCGGCGGACCCCCGCGGCCTGCGGCTGCCCATCGACCATTTCTTCCGCTCCCTGGCCGACGACGGGCAGGAGCTGGGCATCGGGGTCATCCTCTCGGGCATGGGCTCGGACGGGGTGGTGGGCCTGCGGGCCATCAAGGAGCAGGGCGGGCTGGGGCTGGCCCAGGAGCCGTCCACCGCCCGCTACGACAGCATGCCGCGCAGCGTCGTCGACGCCGGGCTGGCGGACATCGTGGCCCCGGCCGAGGCCCTGCCGGAGCGCATCGCCGCCTTCCTCCTGCGGGGCCCGGCCGCGGCTCCCGCCCCTTCTCCGGAGGGCAAGTTCCCGGGCAGCCTGGACAAGGTCATGCTCATGCTGCGCGCGCGCACCCGGCACGACTTCTCGGCCTACAAGAAGAGCACCATGCACCGCCGCATCGAACGGCGCATGGGCATCCACCAGATCGACCGGATGTCCACCTACGTCCGCTACCTGCAGAAGAACCCCCAGGAAGTGGACCTGCTGTTCCGGGAGCTGCTCATCGGGGTGACCAACTTCTTCCGCGACCCGTCCGCCTGGGAGTGCCTGGAGTCCGCGGCCATCCCCGCGCTGCTGGCGGCCCGGCCCTCGGGCGGGAAGCTGCGGGCCTGGGTCGCCGGCTGCTCCACCGGCGAGGAGGCCTATTCCCTGGCCATCGCCTTCCGGGAGGCCCTGGAGCGGTCCGCGGCCGAGGTTCCCTTCACCCTCAGCATATTCGCCACGGACCTGGACCCGGACGCCATCGACCGGGCGCGCCAGGGGCTCTATCCCGCGGGCATCGCCGCGGACCTGGGCCTGGACCGCCTGCGCCGCCATTTCGTCCAGGAGGGGGACTCCTTCCGGGTGGCCAAGGACATCCGGGAGATGGTGGTCTTCGCCCCCCAGAACCTCCTCTCCGACCCGCCCTTCACCAAGATGGACCTGGTGTGCTGCCGCAACCTGCTCATCTACCTGAATGCCGAGACCCAGAAGAAGATCCTTCCCGTGTTCCACTACAGCCTGAACCAGGGCGGGTTCCTCTTCCTGGGGAGCGCCGAGACCACCGGGTCGGCCGGCGACCTGTTCACCGCCGTGGACCTCAAGGCCCGGATATTCCGCCGCGTGGACATCGCGCCCCGGCTCGAGCCGGGGCCCTATCCGCCGTATTTCGTGGGACACGTCCCGCGCCCGGAGGCTGCCGCGCCCGCAGCCATGCCCACGGGGGCCAGCCTGCAATCCCTGGCCGACCAGGTCCTGCTCCAGAACCATTGCCCGGCCGCGTTGCTGGTCAACGACAAGGGGGACATCCTCTACATCAACGGCCGGACCGGCGCCTATCTGGAGCCGGCCGCGGGCAAGGCCAACTGGAACCTGCTGGCCATGGCCCGGGACGGCCTGCGCAGCGAACTGACCAGCACCTTCCAGAGCGTGGTCCGCAAGCGGGGGACCCGGGTCCTGCGCAACCTCAAGGTCCGGACCGACGGCGGGGAGCAGGGGGTGGACATCATGCTCCAGTCCGTGGAGGAGCCCGAGGCCCTGCGCCAGATGGTCCTGGTGGTCTTCCGCAAGGTGGAGCCTCCTGTCCCGGCCGAAACCAGGCGCTGCTCGCGCAAGGACTCCGTCCACTTGGCCCGGGCCATGGAGCTGGAAAAGGAGCTCATGCAGACCCGGGAGACCCTGCAGATGACCATGGAGGAGATGCAGTCATCCCAGGAGGAGCTCAAGTCCTCCAACGAGGAGATGCAATCCACCAACGAGGAGCTGCAGTCGACCAATGAGGAGCTCACCACATCCCGGGAAGAGATGCAGTCCCTGAACGAGGAGTTGCAGACCGTCAACGCCGAGCTCCAGCACAAGGTGAGCGAGCTGACCCTGACCAGCAACGACATGCAGAACCTGCTCAACAGCACCGAGATAGCCACGGTGTTCCTGGACGACGAGTTCCGGGTGCGCCGCTTCACCCCGCAGGCCAGCCGGATCATCCGGCTCATACCCAGCGATGCGGGGCGGCCCCTGGTGGACCTGGTCTCGGACCTGGACTACCCCGGGCTGCTGGACGACGCGGCCGAAGTGCTGCGCACCCTGTCCCCGCGCGACCGGCAGGCCCCGGCCAGCGGCGGCCGCTGGTACGCGGTGCGCATCATGCCCTACCGCACCTGGGACAAGAAGATCGACGGCGTGGTCCTCACCTTTTCCGACATCACCGCGGCCAAGACCCTGGAGGTGTCCCTGCGCTCCGCCCTGGCCGCGCTCGGCGAGGTGGACCCGGAGCGGGCCAGGGCATTGGGCCAGGGCATCGCCCCGCCTTTCCCAGGGACCGGGGGATCTGGTCAGGTCGGATAAGTGGGCTGACCTCGTGAGGTCGGCCGGGAGGACCCGCCATGGCAAAACCCAGGAAGGGCGAGGAACGTCGGGCCGAACTCCGCCGAGAGGCGGAGGCGCGGGTCGGCGGGTCGCCGGCCGGGCAGGGGGCGGACCTCAGGCTGTTGCACGAACTCAAGGTCCACCAGGTCGAACTGGAACTGCAGAACCAGGAGTTGCGCGAGTCCAGGGAGGCGCTGGAAGAGGCCCTGGAGCGCTACACCGACCTCTACGAGTTCGCGCCCGTGGGGTATTTCACCCTGAGCCCCGAGGGGGGGATCACCCGGGTGAACCTGGCCGGGGCCACGCTCCTGGGGGTCGAGCGCGCATCGCTGCTCCACCGCAATCTCGAAGGGTTCCTCTCCCCGGGCAGCCGGGCGGGCTTCCGGTCCTTCCTGGAGGGGGTCTTCCTTGGCCGGCGCGACGCCTCCCGCGAGGCGGGCCTGGGCCTGGGGGAGCCGCCGGAGCGCTTCGTGTCCCTGGACGGCGGGGCGGAGCAGGGCGGGCGTTTCTGCCGGGTGACCATGACCGACATCACCGGGCGCAAGCGGGCCGAGGAGGCGCTGCGCCAGGCCCTGGACGCGTCCCGGGAGGCCGAGCGGAAGGTTGCCGTCCTGTTCGAAGCGGCCAGGACGACCCTGCTGTCGGATGATTTCCCCACTGCGGCGCGGGACATCTTCGCCAGCATATCCGGACTCGTCGGCTCGACCGCGGGGTACGTGGCCCTGATGCCCCTCGGCGGGGAAAGGAGCGAGGTGCTCCTGCTGGAGTCGGGGGGGCGGCCCTGCGCCGCGAACCCGCAACAGCCCATGCCGGTCCAGGGTCCCTGGACCGAGGCCTACCGCATGCGTGAGGTGCTCTGCGTCAACGATTTCCCGCACTCCCGGTGGCAGAGGGCCCTGCCCGCAGGCCACATGCGGCTCGACAACATCCTGTTCATCCCGCTGGTCGTGGACGGCGAGACCCTGGGGGTGATGGGCCTGGCCAACAAACCCGGCGGATTCACCAGCAGGGACGCAGAAATAGGCCTGGCGTTCGGGGACCTGGCGATCCTCGCCCTGCGCAATTTCCGGGCCACGGAGCGGCTGGTCAACAGCGAACAGGCGCAGCGGGACTCCGCCGAGGCCGCCCGGGCCGCCAACCTGGCCAAGTCCGTGTTTCTGGCCAACATGAGCCACGAGATTCGGACCCCGCTCAACGGCATCCTGGGCACCCTGCAACTCCTCGAGACCACGCCGCTGGACAGGGACCAGGAAGAGCTCGTTGAACTCGCCTCGGGATCCAGCAAGCGCCTGACCCAACTGCTCGCCGACATTCTCGACCTCGCCCGGGTGGAGGCCGGAAGGCTGGGCATCCAGATCGAGCCCTTCGACCTGCGCGAGACCGTGGCCGCGGTCGGGTTGCTCTTCAACCCGTCGGCCCTGCGGGCGGGCATCGAGTTGCGCCTGGCCGTGGACCCGGCCATTCCCCCGCGCCTGCTCGGCGATTCCGCCCGGCTGCTCCAGGTGCTCAACAATCTGGTGGGCAACGCCATGAAGTTCACCACCGCGGGCAGCGTCAGCGTCGAGGTCTCCGCCCTGGCCTCCAGGCACACCGGACGAAGCAGAATCCTGTTCTCGGTGGCGGACACTGGCAGCGGCATCCCCGAGGACAAGCTCGGGCACCTCTTCGAGCCCTTCACCCAGGCCAGTTCCGGGTACGCCCGGAAGTTCCAGGGCGCGGGGCTGGGGTTGTCCATCTGCAAGCGGCTGGTGGACCTCATGGGAGGCAACATCTCCATAGCCAGCGAAGTCGGCGTGGGCACCGCCGTCAATGTCAGCATTCCCTTCGACCCGGCGGAGACCCGGGCTGCCGCGCCTCAAGAAACCGGCAGGCGGGGGGCGACCATGGCCAAGGGGGTGAGGGTTCTGCTCGCCGATGATGACCGGGTCAGCACCTTCGCCATGGTGCGGATGCTTGAGAGGGCGGGATGCGAGGTCCAGTCGGTGGAGGATGGCAGGCAGGCCCTGGAGGCGCTGCGCCAGGGCCGGTTCGACCTGGTGTTCATGGACGTGCAGATGCCGGTCATGGACGGGGTGGAGGCGACCCGGGCCATCCGCCGGGGCGAGGCGGGCCGGAAAAACAGGGGCATCCCCATCGTGGCCCTGACGGCCTACGCCATGGCCGGGGATCGGGAGAAGTTTCTCAGGGCCGGGATGACCAACTACATCGCCAAGCCGGTGGACATGGAGGATCTGGTCCGGGAGGTGTCCAGCGGGCTGAAGGGCTGAAGGGATTTTCGAGGCAACGTCCGGGAGAATCCCGGACTTCCCGGGGCGCGATTTCGGGGCAGTTCGGAGAGGCTTCCAAATCAGAAGGGGACGCTGGCGCGTCCCCTTGTCGTCTTATTCCCCGGCGCCCTCGCCCCCGCCGCCTTCGCCGCGGGGCTTGCGCCGGCGGCGGCGCTTGGGCCGGGGGCGGTCGTCGCCGTCGTCCGCCGCGCCGCCGACCGGGGCCGGGACCGGGGCCGCGGGCCGGGGGGCGCGCCGGGGCGCGGCCCCGGCCGGGGCTGCGGCCTTGTGCAGGGCCGCGTGGTACACGTCGTCCAGGAGCATGGCCAGCAGGTCCTGGCCCTCCTCGGTCTCGGCCAGTTCGCGGGCCAGGGGCTTGAGGCGCTGCATGCGCTCCACCTGGAGCTTGTCGCGTTCGCGCAGGGCCGCCTCCAGCATCACCTGGGCGCGCAGGCCCGCCACCCGGGCCACGTCCTCGTCCGTGGGGATGGGCCGCTTCTCCAGGTCGATCTTGTAGAACTTGCCGATGCGCTGGATCTTCAGCTCCTCCATCAGGTCCACCAGGGTGAACACCGTGCCGCCGGCCCCGGCCCGGCCGGTGCGGCCCGCGCGGTGGATGTAGGACTCGGAGTCCTCGGGCGGCTCGTAGAGGAACACGTGGGACAGGTCGGACACGTCGATGCCGCGCGCGGCCACGTCGGTGGCCACCAGGAAGCGCAGGGTCTTGTTGCGCGTGCCCTCCAGCACCTGCTCACGCTTGGCCTGGGTCAGGTCGCCGGACAGCTCGTCCGCGTCGTAGCCGAAGCGTTGCAGCACCGCGGTCACGTAGTGGGTGCGGGCCTTGGTGTTGCAGAAGATGAAGGCCGAGGTGGGGTTCTCGGTCTCGATGAGCCGCACCAGGGCGCGGTCCTTGTCCATGCCCGGCACCAGGCAGTAGGCGTGGGTGATCTCGGCCACGTGCACCACGCCCCGGGACAGGGACAGGATCTGCGGGTCGCGCAGGAACTCCCCGGCCAGGCGCATGACGTAGGGCGGATAGGTGGCCGAGGTCATGAGGGTCAGGATGGGGTGCTTGGGGATGTAGCGCTGCACCGCCTTCATGTCCGGGTAGAAGCCGATGGAGAGCATCCGGTCGGCCTCGTCCAGGATGAGCATGCGCAGGCCGTCCAGGTTCAGGGTGCGGCGCAGGAGGTGGTCCAGCACCCGGCCCGGGGTGCCCACCACCAGGTGCGCGCCCGTGGCGAAGGCGTCGAGCTGCTCCTTGAAGCTGGCCCCGCCCACCACGGACACGGCCTTCAGGCCGGTGTCGCCGAACAGGGTGTTGGCCTCGCGCGCCACCTGCTGGGCCAGTTCGCGGGTGGGCACCAGCACCAGGGCCTGGGTCACGCGCTCGTAAGGGTCCAGGTGCTCGATCATGGGCAGGGCGAAGGCCCCGGTCTTGCCCGAGCCGGTGCGCGACTGGATCATGATCTCGCGGCCGGCCAGCAGATACGGCAGGGAGCGGGCCTGCACCGGCATGAGCTTGTCCCAGCCCGCGCGGGCGCAGGCGGCCTTGAGGTCCGGGGACAGGTCGTCCAGGGAAAGCTCGGGCAGGGCGTTCGCGGGCTCGGTCACGGTGACGGAGGACGGGTCGTGCCCGGAGGAAGCGGAAGAAGGTGTGGGAATGGAAGTCGTCGTCTTGTCGTCGTCGGTCATGGGATTCCTCGAAAAAGGTGCGGCCGCGGATTGCGGCGTGGACTAGCATAGCCGAGATTGCCGAATATGGCAAAGGGCGTGGGGTGGCGGGAGATGGCCGGGCGGGAAGGCGATGTCCGGGCGGACAGAAGACGGGCGATTCGTGCATCGCCCCTACGGAAGAAGGCCCTGCCTTCGCGCCGGGGTTCGCTCCAGCCGTTCGAGCGGATGGGGGTTCGCGGGGGGCGGCGCACGGCACGTCGGCTCGCCCCTCTTGCGCAGGGGCGATTCACGAATCGCCCGTCTTCGTTTGGCTCGCCCCGCCTACTGGGCCGGGGTCTCGGCCGGGGCGTCGTTCCCGGCTTTGGCCCGCTCCAGGTCCGCGCTCATGGCCGAGCGCACGGCCGCGGTATAGGCGGTGAGGTCCTTGGGCCGCATGGCCGCGAACACGGCGTCCGCGTCGGGCAGCTTGGAGAAGGGCGCGCTGAACGCGCAGAGGAGGAAGACCCCGGTGGCCTTGCCGTTCTCGATGAGCGCGGCCAGGATGTTGAACTTCTTGAGGTTGTTGGCGAACTTCCGGGTCATGCCCGCGGCCTGCATGAGGTTCTCTTTGGTCTGGAAGATGTAGACCACGCGCAGGGTGGGGGTGTCCACGGGCCGGTTCTCGAAGCCCCAATCCACCTTGACCCCCTGCTTGCCCGCCTCCTCGATGAGCCCGAACAGGTCCTCAGCCATCAGCCGCGCATACGATTCGTCCATACCGCCCTCTCGTCGCAGGAATGAGCGCGGGACATGGCACATTGGTGGCCGGGTGTCAAAGGAGGGTGGGCTCCCGCGAACTTTGAAAAGAGAAAACCAGACAGTGTAGAGCCGTCTGAACCAGCGGTAAGCCTTAAATTTCTATATCTTGTATTTCGTGATATCGAAGTTTTTTGTCCCAGCCCGGCCTATCATTACATAGGTTTTTGCTGATTTCTTTATCTGCACATGCCAGTAATAGCGTTCAGATCTTTCGGTTTTGTTAAAATATTCTAGCCATGGCATAAAGTCAAAAAACGGTATCAGGAATAATGTTGCAGCATCACCACAGCCAAATGCCACATAACTAAAAGTTGCATCTTTCAAAAAACTATCCTGATGCGGATGAAATGCAAACCAATATCTTCCAGCGCGTTTGTGCAAGCGCGAAACTGAACAAACAACCCTAGTATCTTCATCTGGTGATTCAAATGATGCGCGAGATTTTTTAATCAATGTTATATTAAGTTTTTTATCAATCCGAGTAATGCATTCATCATGAAAAGCGACAGGTGTAAATTTCTTGCCTTCAATTTTTTCGACCTCGTCTTCCACCGCATTTTCCGGTTCTTGCTTCACGTCTTCTACTGCTGCAAAAGCAATTTCAATAATGGGATCAAGACGAGTAAACTCTCGCGGGATCAGGATCTCGTGGATTCTACTCAATATTGAGGGGTCTTCAACTTCTTCTTTCAATTTAAGCATTCGTAATAGAGCATCAACGCTAATAAGCCGCATATCCCAGGCGTGTCGAGATCCGCGAATTTGGGCTTCAAGGTCTCCAGTGTCCTCTCTCCCTACGACAATAAGCATTGAACTCTTTTCGCTAACTATAACTTCAGATTTCACAAGAGCTTGACGGTATCCTGCAATTGTATCCAAGTCGATTCGGTAGGCATCCGTTGTTTTTACTTCAATAACAATAGAGTGATTATTCTTGTCGGCCCATATGCCATCATGACCGGGCTGGCCACTTTTCCCACGATACCTGCCCGGGGTGACGTCAAAATCAAGCCGTCGACCAACCTCATTTACGAGGTCTTGCAACACAAATCCAGAATGTTGGAATGAGCCTTGAAGGCACTGGTCAACGTAGGTGACTAACAAGTCAGAGGGGACATTGCGGAGAAATGCGCGCAGTTCAGAAGAAGCCGGGGAATCATCCAACAGCTTACCGTCCCCAGCAAAGGCCATGATCTGCTGAATATGCTTTTCAGCGAGCTGCTCGCGGTCCTTCTGCCACCAATCTATTAGGGCCATAGGAAAGGAGCTTAATCACAAAACCGACGAGGGCGCAATCGTCATTTACTGTCACAATTTTCAAAGAAAATGAATCTGCTCCGAGCTGACGACTTCACATGAGAACTGCTGCTAGAGCGATTAGCGTGGGACAATGACACGACGAGGCGTTACGCATTGAGGCTCTTCGACACTTTGTCCTAGAACCGCTTCTCCGCGTAGCTTCTCATCCGTGAGTGGTTTTAACGAGGGGACGGGAAGAGCGCGGGCGGGAAGGGCAACCTCCCCGCCCGCTTCCAATTTACAGCTTCTTGATCTCCGCGTACCAGGCCGCGGCCTGGTCCAGGAGCTGGGTGGTGCGGCTGGTCAGGGCGTGGGGGTCGCTCAGGTAGCCGTCCAGGAGCAGGGCGGCGTCGAAGAGGTTTTCTATGGACAGGGCCAGGAACGGGTCGTCCGGGCTCGCGCCGTAGACCTTGAGCAGGTTGCGGGTGATGGCGTGGTCCGGGTTGACCTCCAGGACGAGTTTGGGCGGGGTGGTGTCCTTGGTGATGACCTTCATGATCTTCTCCATGCCCGTGGACATGGCCCCCTCCGGGCTCACCAGGCACACCGGGCTGTCCGACAGCCGGCGCGAGGCGCGCACGTCCGCCACCCGGTCGCCCAGGGTCTTCTTGAACGCCGCCACCAGCCCGTCCAGGGCGGTCTTCTGCTCCGCGCTCAACTCCTCGGCCTGCTTGGCCTCCTCCACGTCGGGCAGGGCCTCCAGCTCCGCGATGTCCGCCTGCTCGGCCGAGACCAGCTTGTGCTCCTTGTACTCGCGCAGGGTGTCCAGGATGAACTCGTCGATGGGGTCGTAGAGGTAGAGCACCTCCACGCCCTTGCGCCTGAAGATCTCCAGGCGCGCGGACAGGCGCACCGCCTCGCGGCTGGGGCCGGAGATGGCGTAAATGGCCTTCTGGCCCTCCTTCATGCGGCCCACGTACTCGGCCAGGGAGGTGAGGCCCTTGGCGTCCTCGTGGGTGCTCGCGTTGAAGCGCAGGAGCTCGGCGAAGGCGTCGCGGTTGGCGTAGTCGCTGTAGCCCAGCTTGAACATCTTGTTGTGGTGGCGCCAGAAGGTGGCGTATTTCTCCGCGTCCTCGGAGGCCAAGCCCTTGAGCCGGGAGAGCACCTGCTTGGCCAGGGTGTTCCTGATCTTGGCGATGAGCAGGTTCTCCTGCAGGGTCTCGCGGGAGATGTTCAGCGGCAGGTCCTCGGCGTCCACCAGCCCGCGCAGGAAGCCCAGGTACTGCGGGATCAGGTCCTTGAGGGAGCGGGAGATGAGCACCCGGCGCACGTACAGGTCCAGGCCGTACTGCTCCGCGGCCAGGCCCAGGGTGTCGGTGGCGTGGTCCGGCGCGAACACCAGGCCGGTGAACTGCACCGGCGCGTCCACGGCCAGGTGCAGGTGGTCCAGGGGCTTCTGCGAGTCGTAGGTCAGGAAGGAGTAGAACTCGTCGTACTGTTCTTGCTTGATTGAGAATTTCGGCTCGCGCCACAGGGCCGGGGTGGTGTTCACCCGCTCCCCGTCCACGCTGATGGGGAAGGCCAGGAAGTTGGAGTGGCGGCGGATGATATCGCGCAGCCGCTCGGGGTCCGCGTACTCCGCGGCCTCGTCCTTGAGCGCAATGGTGATGCGGGTGCCGCGGGGGAGTTTCTCCTCCGCAGGCGCGATGGTGTACGATCCCGTGCCGTCCGAGGTCCAGAGCACGGCCTCCTCGGCCTCCTGCCAGGAGCGGGTGGCGACGGTGACTTCCTTGGCCACCATGAACACCGCGTAGAAGCCCACGCCGAAGCGGCCGATCAGGGAGTCGGCCGCGCCGCCGTTGGCGTCGCCTTCCCTTTTCTCCTTGGCCAGCCGGGCCATGAACTCGGCCGAGCCGGAATGGGCGATGGTGCCGATGTTGGCCACCAGCTCGTCGCGGGTCATCCCCAAGCCGGTGTCGGTGATGGTCACGGTCTTGGCGTCCGCGTCCACGGCCACGCCGATGCCGGGCGCAAGCTCCGGGTCGGCCACGGCCTCGCCCGAGTTCTGCAGGAAACGCAGCTTCTCCAGGGCGTCGGATGCGTTGGACACCAGTTCCCGCAAGAATATCTCGCGGTTGGTGTAGATGGAGTGGGTGATGATCTCCAGAAGCTGGCTGATTTCGGCCTTGAACTCGTGGGTGGTGGCTTTTTCGGCCATGTCGTACCTCCATTGGCGATGTCGGGGATGAAGGTAGGCAGAACGGCCACATTGTCAAGGCCGGCGCGTGGTTGAACAGGGTTGACCGCCCTTTGGCAGGAGGCTAGTGGATACGTTTGGTTGCAACACATACAGATGACACGGCATTGCCGCCCAGGGGGCGGCCCGAGGAGCGCATATGCGGCAAGTGATCCTGACCCTGGCGGCGGTGGCGGCGCTGGCCCTGTCCACGGTGGCCCTGGCGGCCGAGGACGGCGGCAAGCAGCAGGCTCCGGCCCAGCCCCCGGCCAAGGTGGTGGTGGCCAAGGCCGGCGCGGGCCAGGTCACGCCCACCGGCTGGTTCGTGGGCACGGTGCGCTTCCCCGAGGTCTCCACCGTGGCCGCCGAGGTGGAGGGCCGGGTGGACAAGGTGCTGGTGGAGGAGGGCGACGCGGTGGCGGCCGGCGCGGTGCTGGCCAGCCTGGACACCACCCTGCTGGCCAAGGACCTGGCCGCGGCCGAGGCCGGCCGGGACAAGGCCGCCGCCTCCCTGGAGCTGGCCCGCCTGGATGATGCGCGCATGGCCACCCTGTTCCAGGACAAGGCGGTGTCCGAATCCGAGTACGACAGCGCCCGGTTCGCGGCCCGGGAACTGGAGGCCACGGTGCGCCAGCTCTCGGCCGAGGCCGCGCGCCTGGCCGAGCGGGTGGCGCGGGCCGCGGTGCGCGCGCCCTTTGCCGGGGTGGTGCTGGAGCGCGCGGTGGACCGCGGCGAGTGGCTGTCCGCGGGGGCTCCCGTGGCGGTGCTGGCCCGCAGCGGCGCGGTGGAGGTGCACCTGGCCGCGCCCGAGAAGGCCTACGCCTTCGCCACGCCCGGGACCACGGTGGAGGTGGCCGTGGCCGGCCGCACCCTGCGCGGGACCATCTTCGCCCGGGTGCCGGGCGGTGACGCGGCCACCCGCACCTTCCCGGTGAAGGTCCGCCTGGCCGAGGCCGCGGGCCTGGCCCAGGGCATGGAGGCCCGGGTGGCCCTGCCCGCGGCCGAGCCCGTGGCCGCGGTGCTGGTGCCCCGCGACGCGGTGATCATGGCCCAGGGCCAGACCCTGATCTTCGTGGTGGAGAACGGCGCGGCCAAGGCCGTGCCGGTCAGCGTGGCCGCCTACCTGGGCATGACCGCCGGGGTCAACGGCCCGGGCCTGGCCGAGGGCGCGCAGGTGGTGGTCAAGGGCCAGGAGCGCCTGCGCCCGGGCCAGCCGGTCGCCATCCTGGAGAAGTAGGGGACCGCCATGGATCCCATCAAGTTCTCCATCCACAATCCCGTCACCGTGCTGGTGGGGGTCATCCTGGCCTTCCTGTTCGGGGCCATCGGCCTCATGCGCATGCCCTACCAGCTTTCGCCCACGGTGGTCGAGCCCGAGATCACGGTCACCACCACCTGGATCGGGGCCACGCCCTACGAGGTGGAGCGAGACATCATCGAGGAGCAGGAGAAGGTGCTCAAGGGCATCCCCGGGCTCATCGAGATGGAGTCCTCCTCCGAGACCAGCCGCGGCCAGGTGACCCTGCGCTTCAGCATCGGCACGGACGTGGACAACGCGCTCCTGCGCGTGTCCAACAAGATGAACGAGGTGCCCAACTACCCGGACACCGCGGACAAGCCCATCATCAGCGCCACCGGGGCCAACACCAACCCGGTGATCTGGATGGTGCTCAAGACCCGCGAGGGCAACGCCGGCAACATCGACCACTACCGCACCTTTTTCGAGAACGACGTTCGCCAGTACCTGGAGCGCGTGCCCGGGGTGGCGGAGCTGTTCATCGGCGCGGGCACCGAGCGCGAGATGCACGTGGTGGTGGACCCGGCCCGGCTGGCCGCGGTGGACCTGACCCTGTCCCAGCTCACCGCGATCCTGCAGACCGCCAACGTCAACGTGTCCGCCGGCGAGATGGACCTGGGCCGGCGCTCCTGGCGCATCCGCGCGGTGGCCGAGTTCAAGTCGCCCGAGGACATCGACGAGGTGGTGCTCAAGTCCGACGGCGCCCGCTCGGTGCGGCTCAAGGACGTGGGCCACGCCGAGTTCGGGTTCGCGCGCAAGGTCGCGGCCATGATGCACAACCGGGAGCCGGGCATCGCCATCGGCGTGCGGCCCGAGCCCGGGGCCAACATCCTGGACCTGTCCGACCAAGTCAACGCGGTGGTGGACGAGCTGAACGGCGGCCTGCTCAAGGACCGGGGCGTGTTCCTGGACTGGGTGTACGACCAGCGGCCCTACATCAACGGCGCCATCAGCCTGGTGCAGCGCAACATCATGATCGGCGGGCTCTTGGCCATCGGCGTGCTGCTGCTGTTTTTGCGCAGCATCTCGGCCACTGTGGTGGTGGGCGCGGCCATCCCCATCTCGGTGGTGGGCACCTTCTTCTTCATGGATTTCTTCGGCCGCAACCTGAACGTGGTGAGCCTGGCCGGCATCTCCTTTGCGGTGGGCATGCTGGTGGACAACGCCATCGTGGTGCTGGAGAACATCGACCGCCACCGAAAAAGCCTGAACAAGCGGCCGCTCCTGGCCGCCTACGACGGGGCCAAGGAGGTCTGGGGCGCGGTGGTGGCCTCCACCCTGACCACGGTGGCGGTGTTCCTCCCGGTGGTGTTCATCGAGGAGGAGGCGGGCCAGCTCTTCAAGGACATCTCCATCGCCGTGACCTGCGCGGTGTCGCTTTCGCTCTTCGTGTCCGTGTCCGTGATCCCCATGTTCTCGCGCCTGCTCATGCGCCTGGAGGCCAAGCGGGCCATGCGCACCGGGCCCCTGCGCCAGGTGGGCCTGGCCGTGGGCCGGGTGGGCGGCCGGCTGGTGGACGCCATCATGGCCCTGGTGGGCAAGGCCATCGCGGGCCCGGCCTCGCGGCTCTTCACCGTGGGCCTGCTCACCGGGATCGCGGTGCTGGCCACCTGGGCCTTCTTCCCCAAGATGGAGTACCTGCCCCAGGGCAACCGCAACCTGATCCTCAACATCCTCATCCCGCCACCGGGCCTGTCCGTGGCCGAATACGAGGCCAACGGCCACACGATCTTCGACCAGCTGGACCCCTTCTTCTCCGGCAAGCAGCCCGCGGGCCTGCCCGGCATCAAGAACTGCTTCTACGTGGGCCACCCGCAGTTCAACATCTTCGGGCTCATCTCCACCGAGGAGCAGCGGGCCGGGGAGCTCATTCCCTTCCTCACCGGGGTGTGCAACTCCCTGCCCGGGGTGTTCGGGGTGTCCATCCAGGCGGGCATCTTCCAGACCCGGCTGGGCGAGGGCCGGTCCATCAACGTGGATCTGTCCGGGGACACGGTGGAGCAGCTGGTGGCCGCGGGCGGGGCCTTCTACGGGGCCATCTCCCAGGCCGTGCCCGGCGCGCGCATCCGGCCGGTGCCCTCCCTGGAGCTGACCTTCCCCGAGGTGCGCATCCTCACCGACCGCCAGAAGGCCCGCGCCGCCGGGCTCACCGCCGAGGACGTGGGCCTGGCCATGGACGTGTTCATGGACGGCCGCCAGATCGGCGACTTCAAGGAGGAGGGCAAGAAGAAGATCGACCTGGTGCTCACCGCCTCCCGCGCCCAGATCGACAACCCCGAGGACCTGTACTCGGCCCTGCTCTACGCCCCGGGCGGCAGGAGCCTGCCGGTGGCCGCGGTGGCCGAGCTGCAGCGCACCCAGGGCATCACCTCCATCCGGCATTTGGAGCGGCGGCGCACCATCACGCTCCAGGTCACCCCGCCCGAGGACGTGGCCCTGCAGTCGGCCATGGAGACCATCGCCGGCCCGGTGGCCGACGGCATCCGGGGCATGGGGCTGCTGGGGGGCGTGGCCATGCGCATGTCCGGGGCCGCGGACAAGCTCACCACCACCCGCAAGGTCATGCAGTGGGACTTCCTGCTGGCCGTGGTCATCACCTACCTGCTCATGAGCGCCCTGTTCGGCAACTTCATCTATCCGCTCATCATCCTGTTCACCGTGCCCCTGGCCGGCGCGGGCGGGTTCATCGGGCTCAAGCTGCAGAACCTCTTCCTGGTCAACCAGCCCCTGGACGTGGTGACCATGCTCGGGTTCATCATCCTGGTGGGCACGGTGGTGAACAACGCCATCCTCATCGTGCACCAGTCCCTGAACAACGTGCGCCAGGGCGGGATGGCCCACCGCGAGGCGGTGCTGGAGAGCGTGCGCACGCGGCTGCGGCCCATCTACATGAGCGCCACCACCTCGGTGTTCGGCATGCTGCCCCTGGCCGTGGCCCCGGGCCCCGGCTCGGAGCTGTACCGCGGACTGGGCAGCGTGATCCTGGGCGGCCTGGCCCTGTCCACGGTGTTCACCGTGTTCGTGATCCCCTGCCTGCTCATGTTCTTCATCGGCATGGAGAAGCCCGGCTCGGCCGGAAACGGCAACGGGAACGGGGGCGCGGCCATTCAGGGTTGAACAAGGGGCCGTTTCGTGGGTATCATCCCCGCGACGCCCCAAAAATATCCGCAGGATATTTTTGAAAAAATCACCAGGCGCCGCCGGGCGCTTGCAACCACGGGAGGGTGCGTGCCCTACGACCTGATCGACGAGAGCGCCATCCCGCCCCTGTCCCGGGGCATGCGTCTGGCCCTGTACGGTGCCGGGGACGGGGCGGTGCAGTTCCTGGAGTGGCTGGCCAACAACGCCCCGGGCTGCCCGGTGCTGGCCGTGGCCGACCCGGACGCGGTCCGGCACGGCCGCAGCTTCCACGGCCTGCCCCTGCTCTCCCCCGACGCGCTCACCGACATCCCCCTGGACCTGGTGCTGGTCACCGCGGCCCAGGGCCAGGACGAGGCCGCCGCGCGGCTCACGGCCCAGGGCCGCCAGCCCGGAACCGGCTACGTGCTCATCGGCAAGGGGCCGGCTTTCTAGATCGGCCCGTTCGAAAGACCCGCAAAAGCCCCCGGCGCGGCCATCGCGTCCGGGGGCTTTATTGCGCCCTGGTGCGAATGGCCGGGGACCGGCCCTAGACCATGATGTCGATGTGGGTGGCGGCCTGGGACGTGGCGTCGGACCCGGCGGAGGAGTCTCCCCCGAGTTCCTGCCGGGCCTGGCGCTGCCGCGCTCTCCGGCCGCCGCCCGGCTACCGGCCGCGGCTCATGAGGTAGCGGGTGGCCGGGCCGCGGCCGACCATGACCAGGAAGCCGCGCTTCACCAGGTCCTGGAGGTCGTGGATCGCGGTGCGCGAGGCCAGGTCGCCGCCCACGGCCTCCTGGTAGCGGCCCCGGGTTATCTCGCCCGCCGCCACGATGGCCGGCCAGGCCGCGCGCTGCCGGGCGTTCAGGCCCGGGGGCTCGGCAGACAAGGGGCGGTCCGGGGCCGAGGCGGGCTCCGGGTGCTCGTCGGGCAGGCGGGGCGCGCTGCTGCCCCAGGGATCGGGCTGGGACTGCGCCTGTTCGGATTCGGCCGGCCCGGCCGGGACGTTGCTGTCGCTCTCCTCCCCGCCCAGCAGGATGTCCGCGGCCTGGATGAGCTGCCCCTCGGTCATGACCGCGGCCATGGTGATGCAGTTCTTGAGTTCCCGGATGTTGCCCGGCCAGGTGTGCGCGGCCAGCTTGTTGAGCGCCCCGCGGGTGAAGCCCAGCTCGGCCTTGCCCAACGCCTTGCCGGCCTCGGCCAGGAACTGGGAGGCCAGGCGGGGAATGCTCTCGGGATGGTCGCGCAGGGCCGGGGTGGAGATGCTGATGACCCGCAACCGGAAATAGAGGTCCTCGCGGAATTCGCCCCGGGCCGCGGCCTCGGCCAGGTTGGCGTTGGTGGCCGCCACCAGGCGCACGTCCACCTCCAACTCCCGGTCGCTGCCCAGGGGCCGGAAGCGGCGCGCCTCGATGGCCCGCAGCAGGGACTGCTGCACCTTGGCCGAGGCGGACTGGATCTCGTCCAGGAACAGGGTGCCGCCGTGCGCCTCCAGGAACGCGCCCTTGCGGTCGTTCTTGGCCTCGGTGAAGGCCCCTTTGACATGGCCGAACAGGGTGTCCAGGAGCAGGTTCTCGTCCAGGGCCCCGCAGTTGATGGCGATGAAGGGCTTGTCGGCCCGGCGGCCATGCCGGTGGATGGCCTCGGCCGTGAGCTGCTTACCCGTGCCGGTCTCGCCCAGGATGAGCACGTCCACGTTGGCCTGGGCGGCCTTCATGATGTCGCTGCGCAGCTTGTCCATGCGCGGCCCCGACCCGGCGATCTCGGGCAGGGCGTCGTCAGCGAGCGTTTCCGGGGGCGGCCCGGGGGTCAGGGTGGCCCGCTCCCGCATGGCCATGGCGCGCAAGGCCTGGTCCTTGATCCGCACCTCTTCGGACTGGCGCTCCATGATGGCGATGAGATGGTTGAGCGCGTCGCGCAGCATCCCGGTCTCGTAGCCCGTGGACCGGGACTCGATGGGGCGGATGTCCCCGGCGTGCAGGGACCGGGCCTTTTCCGCCAGGCGCAGGATGGGGGCGGTGGTCAGCTTGGCCACGATCCAGACCACCAGGCACAGGAGCAGCACCGCGCCCAGGGAGAGCAGGAACAGGGCGTCCAGATGGCGGTAGCCCGCGGCCACCGTGAGCAGGGAGCGGTCCACGAAGGCCACCCCGGCGTAGACGCGCTCCGGCTTGCCCGCGCCCGGCCGGAAGCGCACCGGGGCCTGGGTGAAGAAGGCGTGGCGCACCTGCGTGGACACGTTGTGGTTGGACTCGACCATCTCGAAGAAGGCCCGGTTCGCGGCCAGCTCGGTCATGGACTTCCAGAAAACCCGGTACACCGAGTTGGGGCGGAAGGCCCCGGGCATTCCGGCCCGGCCCAGGGTGCCCTCGTACCCGGAGCGGGCCATGTAGGTGTCCAGGGGCGCCTGCGGCGCGTTCACGTCCTCGGACTGGAAGAGGATCCAGCCCTCGGGGTCGCAGAGGTAGGCGTAGCGCACCTCCTCGGACCGCGTGAAGGCCCACAGGGGCGAGACCGGGGAGTTGTAGCGGGACAGGACGTTGCGCACGTCCCGGGCGTCCAGGCCCAGCATGAGCAGGCCCGTGTCCTTGCCGTTGGGCGAGTAGGGCGTCACCAGGCGGATCACGTGGGAGGAGATGCGGCGGTTGGTCTGGCCTTCGGCCGGGAAGGGAAGCTCCACCGCGGTCATGTGGGTGATGAGGGTCTCTCCGGCCGCAAGCCCGGCGCCTTGCTCCAGAAGCAGATACGGATTGGGGCGGATGTCGTGTATGAGCTGGACCCCAAGCTCCGCTATCTGGCCGTCGCGGGCCACCAGGAACATGGCGTCCCCCTCGCTGGACGAGATGTAGGCCATCTCGCGGTATTGCAAGCCTCCGGCGCGTGCCGTGCGGGTGAGGAAATCTCGCATGCGGGAGGGGGTTATTCCCGGTTCCTGCGCGATGTTGGCGAGATCGCGCCGGGCCTGCTCCAGCAGGTTTTCCACGGCGTGGGCCATGGCCAGGTCCAGGATGCGGACGTTGCGCTCCAGGGCGGTGTTGAGGAAGTTCAGGGAGATGCGGTAGCCCACGTAGCCGGTGGCCCCGGTGATGAGGGCCACGGTGGGCACCAGGACCAGGAGCAGGCGGTTGCTCAGGCTCTGGGATCGTCCCGTGCCCCTCCCCTCCCTGTCTCGCATGGGCAATATGGGGAATCTTCCGTTGAAAAGACCCATGCCCCCTCCCAATTTTCGCGCGATTTCGGCCAGATAGACCGGCGGGAGAAAAATCTCGCAAATCTCATTAACGCCTGGAATGACAATGGGTTTACGCAGCCGGTGGGGGCTCGTCAACACATTTGTTCCATTTTTCACGCATTGGCATTCCCCTTGCTATCCCCTGGGTGATCTGCGGGTGCGGAATCACGCGAACCGCGTTTGGACTCAAGGGCGCGCAGGCGCCTTGAAGGAAGTACCCAAACCATTTTTTTGAGGAGGAGGAACACATGAGGAAGTTGTTGTCCATCTCAACACTGGCCACCCTGGCAGTGACCCTGCTCCCGAGCTGGGTCCTGGCTGCCGGGCCCAAGGCCGCCGACCTGGTGGTGGTGGCTGACACCCGGGTGCTCGAATCCGGGGTCATGAAGTATTTCGCGAACCTGTACAACGAGAACATCCTGCTCTTCGCGATCTGGGCGGTTGTTCTCACCGCGGTCATGGGCTCGGTCCTGGGCGTGGTCATGGACATCATCATGAAGTCCACCGGCCTTGACCTCACCAAGCGCAAGATTCTCGAGCACTAAACCGGTACGGAGGAAAATGAAATGGGCGAAATGAGCTGGCTGTACATGTACATGCCCATCGCGGGCGTGCACATCCTCTGGCCCGGCCTGGTGCTCATCGGCTTCTCGGTGGGCGTCATCGGCGGGTTCTTCGGCATGGGCGGGGCCTGGATGGTGACTCCGGGCCTGAACATCCTCGGCTTCCCCATGGCCTTCGCCATCGGGACGGACATCGCCCACATCGCGGGCAAGTCCATGATCTCCACCATGCGGCACTCCAAGTTCGGCAACGTGGACTACAAGCTGGGCATCACCATGCTGGTGGGCACCATGGTGGGCATCGAAATCGGCGCCCAGCTGGTCATGATGCTGGAGCGCATCGGCATGGTTGGTTCGGTGGTGCGCTGGGTGTACGTGGTCTTCCTGGCCCTCATCGCCTGGATGGTCTTCTACGATTTCTACAAGGCCACCCAGAAGAAGAAGAAGGGTGACGTTGGCGAGCACGGCGCCACCGGCATCGAGTGGTACAAGACCCTGCACAAGATGAAGATTCCCCCGATGATGCACTTCCACGCCTCGGGCTTCACCTGCTCGGCCTGGGTGCCCATCATCGTGTCCGGCGCCACCGGCATCCTGGCCGGCTTCCTGGGCATCGGCGGCGGACTGCTGCGCATGCCCGCCCTGATCTACCTCGTCGGCTGCCCGACCCACATCGCCGTGGGCACCGACCTGTTCGAAGTCATGATCTCCGGCCTGTACGGCGCATTCACCTACACCCTGAAGGGCCGCATCGAGCTGGTCGCGGTGTTCGTGATGCTGACCGGCGCGGCCATCGGCGCCCAGATCGGCACCGTGGCCACCAAGTACGCCAAGGGCTACGGCATCCGCGTGGCCTTCGGCCTGGCGGTGCTGTGCTGCATGGTCTCGATCATCCTCAAGCAGTACAAGTACAACTCGCTGGCCGCGGTGGTCATCCTCTCGGCCATCAGCCTCATCTGCCTGTGGATCATGAAGATCATGTTCACCGGCGCGGCCCAGGAACTGCGCGACAAGAAGGCCGGCGTACAGCAGGCGTAGCATGCAAGGGAGCAACACCATGAAGAGAATCGTCGCACTGACCCTGGCCCTGGCCCTGGGCATGTTCCTGGCTGCCGCGGCCCACGCCGCGGAGGTGGTCCAAGGCAAGTGCCTGGGCTTCGACCAGACCGCCAAGACCATCGTGGTGGAGGAGTACGACATCAACTTCTCCTCCGACTTCAAGTACGGCCATCCCACGGGCATCCAGTCCACCTTCAACGTGGCCGAGGCCAAGATCGGCATCCAGCCCGAGCCCGGCGACATCCTGCGCATCGCCTACAATGTGCAGGGAACGGACAAGCAGGCCCTCAAGGTCATGAACGTGACCAAGCAGGACCTGCGCAAGAAGTAGCACCCCTGTGAGGGCCGGCCGGCCACCCCTGCCGGCCGGCCCCCGCAAAACGGGCCGCGCCCCAATGCACCCCGGGGCGCGGCCCACTAACCAAAACGGAGGACGCCATGCGGGTACGCGAGGTCAAGAACCGGCTGAACGCCAAGCAGCGCTGGGCAGTGTTGGCCGTGGACCTGCTCCTGCTCATCGAACTCACGTGCTGCGTCTACGTGGCCCAGCAGGACGTCGCGACCATGACCGTGCGCTTTTTGACCCTGTTCGTGCCCATGCTGGCCGGCACCTACGTGCTGGCCCGGGTGCTCATCCGGGTGCTGCGCTCCCCGGACGATCCCGCGTCCGAGGATCAAGACGCTGCGGACCCGGCAGACACGGCTTCGTCCTTACCGTAATTACGCAATATTTCGGGCCGGCGGGAGGAACCGGCAGGAATCGGCCTCCCGCGCCATGGACCGTCGCACCGGAGGGTTCGCCTTGCACAGGGCGGACCCTCCGGGCACGTTTGGAGGCCGTTGAAAACCCCGCGATGGCTGCGTTGCTACGAAAACGTCAAACCCTCGCGTATGTCGAATACGCGTCGGCCTTGACGTTTTCTTGCGCCTTGCCCTCGCGGTTTTTGAACGGCCTGCTTAGAATCAGACCGTGCCCAGGGTGCGGGTGTTCGAGGCGGCGTCCGGGGATGCGGCGCTCTTGGCGTAGGCGGACAGGCCGCGGCGGGCGTCCAGGGCGGTGGGGGCGCGGCCCGAGGCGGGCGCCGGCCGGGCGGTGGGCCGGTCGCGCAGCCCGGCCGAGGCCAACTGGGCCTCGAAGGACCCGGGCGTGGGCACGTCCAGGACCACGTCCTGGGTGGTGAGGTCCAGGCCGAACTTGCCCAGGCTGATGCCGATGGTGCGGCGGCGCACCTTGGCCGAGGCGGTGGCGAGGGTGCTCGCCGCGGTGGCGGCCTCGCCCGCGTCCCAGGCGAAATACCGGGACAGGTCCTGATAGGCCTGAACCCCGGAGTTGCCCAGGGAGGTGGCGGAGGAGGACGAACCGACGGCCATGGGTGCCTCGCGCGCCGCAGCGCTGCGTCTCGTGCATCCCCGCGCGGCTCTCGTCCTGTGCCGCGCGGCTTCACGCCGTCTTCCGTCCGTGGAAGAGCCGAGGAACCGGACCTGCCGGGCCCTCTACAGAACTTGATTAACGCATGTGAAGCGGGTTGGCAAGTGCCGGGCCGGCTATTGCTCGTCCGCCGGGTGCTTGTCCAGGGACTTCTTGGCCCGGGCCAGCTCCTGGCTGGTCTGGCGCAGGCGCTCGGCCAGGGCGTGGGCGAACATGCGGTAGAGCACCGAGTGGCAGGCGGTGCGGTCGTGCTCGTCCAGCTCGTCCAGGAACGCGCCGTCCACGGCCAGGCACATGCAGTCGTCCTCGGCCCGCACCGTGGCCGAACGGCCGCTGCCGTCGATGATGCCCATCTCGCCGAACACGTCTCCTGGCTCGGCCAGGGCGCCCACCTTCTTGCCCTCCTTCTCCACCCGCAGGTTGCCGGAGATGAGGAAATAGACCGTGCGGTCCATCTCGCCCTCCCGCAGCACCACCTCGCCCGAACCGTACACCCGGATCTTGCTGCGGGAGAGCACGGTCTTGAGGTGCTCGTCCTCCAACCCGGCAAAGGCGGTCATGCGCCGCAGGTTGGCCAGGCAGTCCTCGCGGCCGGCCAGGAAGGGGGTCTCCTTCACGGCTGGTCCTCCTCGATGTCCAGCTCCGCCGCCGCGCCGCGGATTTCCGCCTCCTGCGGCGGGTCGGCCGGGCCGGTCCGGCTGGCCTGGGCCAGCTTGCGCTTGTCCAGGGCGCGCAGGTTGTCGGCCAGCTCCTTGGTGGTGGCGCGCAACCGGTCCGAGAGGATCTTGGCGAAGAGCCGGTTGAGGATGGCGTAGCACACCGCCCGCTCCACGCCGATCATGCGGTCCAGGAAGGAGGCGTCCACGGCCAGGAGCATGGTCTCGGCCTCGGCCCGCACCGTGGCCGAGCGCTTCTCGCCGTCGATGACCCCCATCTCCCCGAACACCTCGCCGGACCGGCGCAGGTTGGTGATCTCCGCGCCCATGCTCTCCACCCCGACCCGGCCGGAGATGACGAAGTACATCCAGGTGCCGAACTCGCCCTCCCGGATGATGCACTCCCCGGGGTCGTACCACTGGATCTTGCTCATGCTGAGGATGAGCTTGAGGTGCTCCTCGTTGAACGAGGAAAAGGCCGGCAGCTTGCGCAGGCGGTCCAGGTATTCCCGGGTTCCGGAGAGGTAGGGTGATTCTCGCATGGCGGTGTGTGGGCGCGGTGCGCCCATGTGTGCTCTACCCGGATTCGGCGGCCCGTGCAACGGGATGCCGCGGCCGCGGCGCGCACTGTCCGGCTAAAGCCCGGGGGACCGGAGCGGCGCAGGGAAAAAAGCCTTCAAAATTGCACGGCAAACGTGTACAAGGCAGCCAAGCGACAACTCCGCCGCAGGGCCGGCGAATCCCAGGGGACGTGCACGGATGCCCGAAAAACCCGCCAAAGTAGCTATCGAACACCTGAACCGCGCCAAGGCGGCCTACCTCAAGGGCGAGGCCCTGAGGCCCCTGGTGTCGGTGGCCGAGGCGGTCAAGGTCATGGCCACCAGCACCATCCACTCCATGGACATCGCGCCGGTTGCCACCCTGTTGCGGGAGATGCTGGGCAGCCTGAACAAGGACGAGAAGATAAAGCCCCACGCGGCCGGGGCCTTCAGCTACGTGAAGGGCCAGGAGAAGCAGCTCTACGGCCTGTTGGCCAAGGCGGCCCGCAAGCTCAAGGAGGAGATGGACCGGGAGAGCCTGGAGGCCATGCGCGAGCGCAAGCTCAAGATCGACCGGGCCATCATCGCGGGCCAGAAGCTCCTGGACCACGGCAACGCGCCCGAGGCCCAGCGCTCCTTCCGGGAGGCCGTGGAGCTGCACGTGGACGAGGACGCCATGTTCCTCATCATCCCGGAAAAGCTCCACAAGGCGAACTGCTTCAAGGAATCCCTGGAGTACCTGAAGCGCGCGCTCAAGATCAATCCCAACGAGCGCAAGGCCTGCGAACTGGCGGCCGAGGCCTACGTGCAGATCAAGGACCCGGCCGCGGGCGTGGCCCTGTTCACCGACGTGGTGGCCAAGGGCGGGGACGGGGCCCAGCCCCAGTTGGCCCTGTCCCGGCTGAACCTGGCCGCGGGCAAGCTGCCCGAGGCCGCGGCCGCGCTCAAGCGCTGCGCCGAACTGGAACCCGGCCTGCCCGACGCCAAGCGCCTGGCCGCCCAGATCAAGAAGGCCGCGGCCAAGGCCCGCTGACCTGGCGCGATCCGAAACTATCTCGCAATCCCCTGCCTCTTCACCGGGGGACCCTGTCCGGGAGCCTGCGGGCGGCGGGCCGGAGCCCGTTGAGCAACCGCTCTCCGAGGCGGCGCGGGTCCGCTCGTGTTCGTCCCGTGGCGGGCGGTTGCAAGAGGGCGGCCGGAAAGAGGGCGGTTCGCGAACCGCCCCTACAAGATAAACATTCGTTCCGGGCCGGGACGTTGGCCGGCCCCTCTTCCGTAGGGGCGCGAGCCGCCCTGCCTTTTCCGTCTGCCGTTCCCCGTTCCCGGGACGCCCGGCCTGGGTAATCCGGTTTCGCCTTGCCTGGTGCGGACTGCGGCCGGGGCATGTGCTGATTCCCCTGGCCCGCTTGGGTCGCGGGGAGGTGGCGGGAGGGCGGGGCGGACGCCGTGGCAATGCCCGGTTGTGCGCTCGGATTGTAACCTCGCGGAATCAGGAACTGCGGCCGGGGCAGGAAATTTTGCTTGCCCAAGGCCCGAGCCCGGCCCATAATGCCCTGGGATCATGGAAACCGCGCCCTGCAACCAGGAGGAACAACAGCGCTTTTCGTGCCTAGTCCTGGTTTCCTGTCAAAGGCTGCTATTCTGTCTAGACAGCTCTGCTGTCTATTTACATTTGTACGTGAAGCGTGCTAAACGCGCAAAGACAGTATTGGCAGACGTAGGCCTTTGACCAGGGAGAACAGCCCGGCAAGCAGCCGGGCGGTCCAGGGGGGCGCGGGCCCATGGCGGATGCGGACGGGGACAAGGACAAAAAGCAGCTCACCCTGCGCGTGCCCCAGGACGTGCACAAGAAGCTGCGCGTCCTGGCCGCCCTGCATGAGATGACCATGACCGAGTATTTCATCTCCCTGGTTGAAGAAGCGTACCGGAAGGACTCGCGGCCAACCGGCCCGGTCCAACTCAAACTCCCGACGTAGGGGGGACGGCATGGGCAAGAGACAGAGCAAGGACGTCTCGGGACTGGGCGGCATCGTGGTCGAGGCCGAAACCATCGTCCTGGAGGACGACAAGGCGGGGCCGGTGGAGTTCCGCGGCCACCTCTACGCCCAGACCTCGTTCTACGACGAGGACTCCGGGGTGCTCACCCAGCAGAAGCTCTACGCCACCGAGGAAGGGGACCAGGCCTTTTCCGTGGTGTCCTCCGACGGCAACGCCAAGAACCGCCGAGCCTACGTGGTGCGCCGCGAGGGCGAGCTGTGCCACATCCAGTGCGGCGAGCGCACCGTGTCCATCCCCTACGACTCGCTGATGCTCTTCACCCAGGTGCTCTGGGACATCGACCTGGACGACCGCTCCGCCTCCATGGGCGAGTTCTCCATTGATTGCACCGGCTCGGGCGAGTAGCCCCGGCCCGTTCGGCTTTCCGCGCGCCCCGCTTTGGCGGGGCGTTTTTTTTCCCGGCAGGGCGGGGATTTACACCGCCGCGCCGGCGGTGTAGAGGCCCTCGCCATGTCCCCCAGCCTGCGCGCCAATTTCCTGCTGCTCACCACCGCGGCCATCTGGGGCACCGCCTTCGTGGCCCAGCGGGTGGGCATGGAGAGCGTGGGCCCCTTCACCTACAACGGGGTGCGCTTCGCCCTGGGCGTGCTCTCGCTTTTGCCCCTCATCGCCTGGCAGGCCCGGCGCGGGCCCGCCGCCACCCCGGCCACCCGTCCGGGACGGCGCATTGCCCTGTGGGGCGCGCTGGCCGCGGGCCTGGTCATGTTCGGCGGGGTGTCCCTGCAGCAGGTGGGCCTGGTGTACACCACCGCGGGCAAGGCCGGGTTCATCACCGGGCTGTACGTGGTGTTCGTGCCGCTGCTCGGCCTGTTCTGGGGCCAGCGCCCCGGGCTGGGCGGCTGGGTGGGCGCCCTGGCCGCGGCCGCGGGCCTGTACCTCCTGTCCGTGACCGAGAGCTTCACCCTGGCCCCGGGCGACGGGCTGGTGCTCATCGGCGCGCTGTTCTGGGCCGGGCACGTGCTGCTCTTGGGCTACCTCTCCCCCCGGGTGGACGCGGTGCGCCTGGCCGCGGGCCAGTTCGCGGTCTGCGCCGCGGCCTCGCTCCTCGTGGCCCTGGCCTGCGAGGAGGTCACCTGGGCCGGGCTGTGGGCCGCGGCCTGGCCCATCGCCTACGGCGGGTGCATGTCCGTGGGCGTGGCCTACACCCTGCAGGTGGTGGCCCAGAAGGACGCCAAGCCCACTCCCGCGGCCATCATCCTGAGCCTGGAGTCCGCCTTCGCCGCCCTGGCCGGGTATGTCCTGCTGGACGAGCTGCTGGGCCTGCGCGGCCTGGCCGGCTGCGCCCTCATGCTCGGCGGCATGCTGGCCGCCCAGCTCTGGCCCAAGTCCGCGGATTGACGCGGCTTCATCTTCGACGCTTTTCGTTGCCTTTCCCGGGGACCTCGGTGTAGGGTGGGGAATGGGGCCATGTCCCCCAGGTCCGCCACAGGAAGCGCCACCTCATGCACGCAGCCCCCAAACGTATCCTCATCGTGGAAGACGAGGCGGTCATCGCCATGCACCTGGCGGAGACCCTGCGCGCCATGGGCTATGTCGTGGCCGGCACCGCCGCCGACGCGGACCAGGCCCGCAAGCTGGCCCAGGAGGCCAGGCCGGACCTGGCCCTCATGGGCGTGCAGCTCGGCGGCTCGGACGGCATCGCCGCCTGCCGGGACATCCAGTCCGGGTTGGGCATCCCGGTGGTGCTGCTCACCGCCTCCACCGACCAGGAGGTGGTGGAGCGGGCCAGCCAGGCCGCTCCCTACGGCTTCGTGACCAAGCCCTTCACCCCGGCCCAGCTGCGCCTCACCCTGGAGGCCGCCCTGCGCAAGCGCGCCGAGGAGGCGCGCGAGGACGCGGAGCAGAACTTCCGCGCGGTGTTCGACGCGGTGCCCGCCTCGGTCTTCATCACCGACGCGGAGAGCGGCCGCATCCTGGCGGTGAACGAGCATTTCCTCGCCACCCGCGGCTTCACCCGGGATGAGGTGCTGGGCCACACCTCGGTCGAACTGGGCCTGCTCACCGAGAAGCAGCGCGCCGCCCTGCGCGGCATCATGGCCCGGGACAACCGGGTGGAGAGCCTGGAGTTCAAGTCCATGCGCCCCGCGGGCGAGGTGACCTTCCTGCTCTCGTCCCGGCCCCACCGCTTCGCGGGCCGGGAGTGCTGGCTCACCGTGTCCCAGGACGTCACCCGCCGCAAGCAGCTGGAGGAGGAGCGCGAGGCCTACCGCTCCATGGCCGAGGCCTCGGCGGACTTCATGACCCTGCTGGACGCCGGCTACACGTACCGCGCCGCCAACCGCGCCTACTGCCTGACCATGAACCGGCCCGAGAGCGAGGTGCTGGGGCGGACCGTGGCCGAGGTCTGGGGCCAGGAGACCTTCGAGCGCGACATCCAGCCCCACCTGGACCGCGCCCTGAAGGGCGAGGTGGTGCGCTACGAGCAGTGGTTCCCCTTCCACGCCCGGGGCCGGGCCTGCTTCGACGTGACCTACACCCCCCTGCGCAACCGCGACGGGGAGGTGGAGTTCGTGAGCGTGGTGTCCCACGAGGTCACCCGGTACAAGGAGGCCGAGGCCTCGCTCAAGGCCTCGGAGGAGCGCCTGGCCTCCATCCTGCGGGTGAACCCGGACATCATCTACCGCCTGGACCCCGAGGGCCGCATCCAGTACGTGAGCGCGGCCGTGGCCGAATACGGCTGGTCCCCGGAGGAGCTCCTGGGCAAGAGCATCTTCGATCTGGTGCACCCCGACGACCGGGACCGCGCCCGCCACCGCCTGGACGAGCGCCGCACCGGCCTGCGGCGCACCCGCTTCTTCGAGGCCCGGCTCCAGTCCAAGGGCGAGGGCCCGGCCAAGACCTTCCTGGTGGATGCCGAGGGCGTGTGGGGCGAGGGCGGGAGCGGGGCGGCCTTCCTGGGCACCCAGGGCACGGCCCGGGACGTGACCGAGCGCCGCGCGGCCATGGACCGCCTGCGCTTCCAGGCCCAGATCCTGGACAGCGTGGGCGAGGCGGTCATCGCCCGCGACCTGGACCACCGCATCATCTACTGGAGCTGCGGGGCCGAAGATCTCTACGGCTGGACCGCCGAGGAGGTGCTGGGCCGAAGCTGGGCCGAGCAGGCCCTGGGCGGGGACTGTTCCGGGCTGGACGCCCGCCTGGAGCAGGCCCGGACCCTGGGGGGCTGGGCCGCCCGGACCCAGCCCCGGCGCAAGGACGGCAGCCGGTTCTGGGCCGACTGCCGCGGCCGGCTGCTCCTGGACGAGAACGGCAAGGCGCGCGGCACCATCAGCGTGGCCCGGGATGTGACCGAACAGGTGGAGTTGGCCGAGCGGCTCATCGGGAGCCAGGCCCGCCTGGTGCGCGCCCAGCGCCTGGGGCGCATCGGCGACTGGGAGCGGGACGCGGAGCTGGGCTTCGTGCACTGGTCCGACGAGCTTTACCGCCTGTACGGCTACGAGCCCGGCGAACTCTCGCCGAGTTTCGACTTCTTCCTGGAGCACATCTGCCATCCCGAGGACCGCGCCCTGGTCACCACGCCCCTGGAGCGGATGCGCCAGGGCGGATCCGAAGCCGAGTACGCGTTCCGCTTCCGGCGCAAGGACGGCAGCCTGGGGCACGGGGTGTCCCGCACCCGGCTGGAGCGCGACGCCGAGGGCCGGCCGCACAGGTTCGTGGGCACGGTGCAGGACGTGACCGTCACGGTGGAGGGCCATGCCCGGCTGTGCGAGCGCTCCGCGCTCCTGGACGCCATCCTGGAGGCCGCGCCCACCCCGGTCTTCTACAAGGACGCCGCAGGCTTCTACCTGGGCTGCAACCAGGCCTTCGCCGACCTGCTGGGCCGGCCCCGGGACCAGATCCTGGGCAAGTCCGTGGCGGACCTCGCCCCGGCCCACCTGGCCCGGGTCTACGAGGCGCACGACGCCGACCTGTTGGCCAGGGGCGGGGTGCAGGAATACGAATATGCGGTGCAGACCCCGGGCGGGATGCGCCAGGTGCTCTTCCGCAAGGCCCTGTTCGCCGCGGCCCCGGGCGAGCCCGCGGGCATCGTGGGGGTCATGCTGGACTTCACCGCCCACTACCGGGCCCAGGAGGAGCTGGAGCGCAGCCGGCGCTTCCTGGCCGAGGGCGAACGCCTGGCCCGCTGCGGCGCCTGGGAAATGGATGTGGCCACCGGGCAGGGCATGGCCTCGGACAATCTCTGCCGCCTGCTGGGCTACGAGCCGGGCGAGGCGCCATTCACGCTGGAGTTCTTCTTCTCCCGGGTGCTCCCCGACGACCTGCCCCGGGTGATGGATGCCTGGATCCATGGGGTGGAGCAGTGCGCCGCGGTGGAGATCGAGTACCGGGTGCTCACCAAGCAGGGCGCGGTGCGCCACCACCAGGGCCGGGCCGAGTTCGCGGCCGGGCCGGACGGCCGGGCCGCGCGGGCCTGGGGCGCCATGCGCGACGTGACCCGGGGCAAGCTGGCCGAGCGCGACCTGGCCCAGGCCCGCGATCTGGCCCAGGCCGCGGGCCGCGCCCGCAGCGAGTTCCTGTCCAACATGAGCCACGAGTTGCGCACCCCGCTGAACGGAATCCTGGGCATGGCCGAACTCACCCTGGACACGGACCTGGACCAGGAGCAGCGCGAGAACCTGGGCATGATCCGCGAGTCCGGCCGCACCCTGCTCAAGGTGCTCAACGACATCCTGGACATCTCCCGCATCGAGGCCGGCCGCGTGGCCCCGGAACAGGAGCGGGACTTCGACCTGGCCGGGATGCTGGCCGACGTGGCCGCAGGCTTCAAGGAGCAGGCCGCGGCCAAGGGCGTGGCCCTCGAGGTGCAGTCCCCGGAGGGCGGGGCCAAGCGGCTGGCCGGGTCGGAGGCCGCGCTGCGCCAGGTGCTCTTCAACCTGCTGGCCAACGCGGTGAAGTTCACCGAGCGCGGCGCGGTGCAACTCTTTGCCCGCATCCTGCCGCACGGGGACGCCGAGGGCCGGCGCTGGGTGCTCTTCGGCGTGGAGGACAGCGGCCCGGGCATCCCGGACGCCGCCTTGCCCACCCTGTTCGAGCCCTTTGTCCAGGCCGACGGCTCGGCCACCCGCAAGCACGGGGGCACGGGCCTGGGCCTGGCCCTGGTCAAGCGGGTGCTCTCCCGCCTGGGCGGCCGGTTGTCCGTGGACTCGCGTCCCGGCTCGGGCACGGCCATCTACTTCAGCCTGCCCCTGCGCCCGGCCGGGCCCGCGCCCCAGGCCCAGCCGGTCCGGCACGGCGCCCCGGCCATGGGGCTCAAGGTGCTGGTGGCCGAGGACAACGCGGTGAACCGGCTCTACGCCATGCGCCTGCTGGAGCGCCTGGGGCACCGGCCCACCGGGGCCGACGACGGCCTGGCGACCCTGGCTGCCCTGGGGCGCGAGCCGTTCGACCTGGTGATCATGGACGTGCAGATGCCGGGCATGGACGGGGTGGCCGTGACCCGGGCCGTGCGCCAGGGCAAGGCCGGCAACGTGGACCCCGCCCTGCCCATCGTGGCCATGACCGCCCACGCCCTGGCCGGGGACCGGGAGCGGTTCCTGGCCGAGGGCATGGACGACTACCTGTCCAAGCCCATGGAGCCCGACGCGCTCCAGGCCGTGCTGGCCCGGGTCATGGGCCGGCGGCGCGGGGCTGCGTCCTAGGAGGTCTCATGGTCGAGGTGCGCATCCAGAATACCGACGAGCTGGTGGGGTACTGCGACTTCACCCCGGACCCGGCGCGGCTGGCCGACGCCGGCCGTTTCCCCACCGGCTGGCGGCACAGTTTCCCCGGACCCGGCGGGACCAGCCGCGAATTCGTGCTCCTGCCCCTGGCCGGCCGGCCCGGGGCCTTCGCCTTCTACGCCCGCGACGCCGCCGAGGCCGCGGCCCACCTGCCCGGGTTCGTCCCCCTGGACCGGGCCGTGGGACGGGGCGACCGCCTGGACTCCTGAGGCCGTCCTTTCGGCCGCTGGGTAATGCGGCTGGGGAGCGGTGTAGGGGTTGGCTTGAATGCCTATTCAAGGTATAGTCGGCTAATGCGCCGCTCCCTGTTCCAGAATCCGCATCCGCGCCCCGGCCGCCCGGGGGCCATCCCGGCCCTGCTGGGGCTGTTGGCCTTGCTGGGGCTGGCCCTGCTGGGCGGATGCCTGGACTCCGGGCCGGTGCTCATCGGCTTTTCCGGCCCCCTCACCGGCCGCTGGGCGGATCTGGGGGTGCAGGGCCGCAACGGCGCGACCCTGGCCGTGGAGGACATGAACGCCCGGGGTGGGCTGTCCGGCCGGCAGGTGGAGCTCCTGGTGGCCGACGAGGGGGAGACTCCCGAGGCCACGGTCGCGGCGGTGCGCTCCCTGGATGTCCAGGGAGCGTCGGTGTTGGTGGGGCTCATGACCAGCGCCGCGGCCATGGCCGGCCTGCCCGTGGCCGAGGCCGCGGGCCTCACCGTGGTCTCGCCCACGGCCATGACCCCCGAGTTCACCGGCCGCCGGGACGCCATGTTCCGGGTGGTCCCGGACCTGCTGGCCTACGCCCGCGGCCTGGCCGCGCAGGCGGCCGGGGATGGGCCGGGCCGCGCCCTGCTGGTCATGGACCAGGGCAACGCGGCCTTTGCCGAGCCCTATGCCCAGGCCTTTGCCACGCGTTACACGGAGTTGGGCGGCAGCATCGCCGGCTGGGTCCGGGTCTCGCCGGGCCAGGTCCCGGACGCCGCGGCCGTGGCCAAAGAGATACGGTCCACGAACGCGCGGGACGTGCTGGCCGTGTTTTCGGCGCGGACCCTGGCCAACCTGGCCGTGGGGCTGCAACCCGCGGTTCCGGACATCCGGCTCTACACCCCCATGTGGGGCTTCAGCCAGGAGTTCCTGTCCGCCGCCGGCGCGGCGGCCGAGGGGGTCACCTCCTGCGTGGTCGTGCCCACCGGGGACTACTCGCCCCAGGTGGCAGAGTTCAATGCCCGTTACCTGGCGCGCTTCGGCTATCCCTCGTCCTTTGCCGCGGTGCTGGGCTACGAGGCCGCCATGGTGGCGGGCCAGGCCCTGGAACGCACCGGCGGCAGCCGGTCGGGCCTGGCCGCGGCGCTGCTGGGTCTGGGCAGGGTGGCCGGCGTGCTGGGGGACATCGCCTTCGACGCCTCCGGGGACGTGGCCCGCAAGGTCTACGGGATCGGCGTGCGGGACGGGCGCGTGCGCACCCTGGGAGCCAGCGATGGATAGCCCGGCCCTGGCCGCCTCGCACCCCGCCCCGCCGCTGGGGGTCGAGGTGCGCCGCCGCCTGCTTTGTTGGATGCTCCTGCCCAGCCTGGCTGCGGTGCTCGTCCTGGGCCTGGGCGCGGGCTGGATCCAGCGCGACACCACGCGCACCCGCCAGGCGGTGGTGGCCCATGCCGCGGCGCTCCTGGTCGCCAACTACATGGCCGAGGCCACGAACAACCTGCGCCACTCCATGCTCCACCTGGAAAAGGACCCGGGGCATGAGCCGGGGCAGCTTCTGGCCATGCTGCGCAGCTCCTTTCCCCAGTATGAGCGGCTCTTCGTCCTGGCCCCGGACGGCCGGGTGTTGGCTTCGGACCCGCCCGGGGCCGCGGGAGGCAGCTTCCCCCTGCAGAACCTGGAGGGAAACCAGGAGGAGGGCCTGCGGCCGGCGCTGTCGCCCTTCACCGGCCTGCCCGCGGTGTACGCCAAGGAGCGCAGCCTGGACGGGCGCATCCTGGTGGGCGAGATATCCCTGTCCGGCCTGCAGCGCTCGATCGCGGAGCTTGCCGCTCTGGACCCGGCCGAGGAGGTGGCCCTCACCGACGCCTTCGGCAACGTGCTGGCCCATCCGGACATGTCCCAGGTCGAGACCCGGGCCAATTTCGGCCACCTGGACCTGGTGCGCCGCGCCCGGCAGGGCGGCGTCTGGTTCGGCGACTACGCCAACCGGGGCAGGCGCCGCATCGGCACCGCCATCCGGGTGCCGGAGACGGGTTGGCTGCTCCTGGTGAACCAGCCGGCCCTGGAGGTCTACGGCCCCATCGCGGTGCTGGTGCTGAGCCTGTGGATCCTGCTGGCCGGCCTGTTCCTGCTCCTGGCCTACCTCACCGCGCGCACCATGAACCGGCGGGTGGTGCAGCCCCTGTCCCAGTTCACCGCTGCGGTGCAGGAGATCGGGCGCGGCGCGCTGCAGGGGGACCTGCCTCCGGGCGGGGCCTTCCGGGAGCTGTCCCAGCTCATCGACGAGTTCAACGCCGCCCGCGCCGCCCTGGCCGCCCGCGATGCGGCCCTGCGCGCCTCGCGGGCCAAGTACCGGGACATCTTCGAGAACGCGGTGGAGGGCCTGTTCCAGTCCACCCCGGACGGCCGCTACGTGTCCGCCAACCCGGCCCTGGCCCGCATTCTGGGCTACGGCTCCACGGCCGAACTCATGAGCGAGGTCACCGACCTGCGCACCCAGGTCTACGCCAATCCCGAGGACCGCGACGAGTTGGTGCGCCTGCTCGCCGAGTACGGGGAGGTCAAGGGGTTCGTCTCGGAGTTTCGCCGGCGGGACGGGACCCGGCGCTGGTGTTCGGTCAGCGCCCGCGCCCTGCGCGGACCCGACGGCCAACTCGCCATGTTGGAGGGCGCGGTGGAGGACGTCACCGAGCGCACGCTCGCCGAGGAGCGGCTGCGCGCCTCCCTGCACGAGAAGGAGGTGCTGCTCAAGGAGGTCCACCACCGGGTCAAGAACAACCTCCAGGTGGTGAGCGGCCTGCTCTACCTCCAGGCCGACAACCTGCAGGACCCGTCGGCCCGCGCCGCCCTGGCCGAGAGCCAGAACCGCATCGCCTCCATGGCCCTGGCCCACGAGGCGCTCTACGGCTCCGACGACCTGGCCCGGGTGGATCTCAAGGACTACGTGGACCGGCTCATGAGCCGCCTCGTCTCCTCCCTGGGCGAGCGGGGGACCAGGATCGTGGTGGAGGTCTCCACCGTGCCCCTGCCCCTGACCAAGGCCGTCCCCTGCGGCCTCATCCTGAACGAGCTGGTCACCAACGCCCTGAAGTACGCCTTTGACGGCCCGGGCGGCGTCATCACCGTGGCCACCCGCCGGGAGGGCGACCTGGTGGCGCTGTCCGTGGCCGACAACGGCCGCGGGCTTCCCGCCCACATCACCCCGGACAGCGCCACCACCCTGGGCCTGCAACTGGTGGCCAACCTCACCGGGCAGCTCAAGGGCGAGTTGCGCATCGAGCGCGGGCGCGGTACACTCTTCACCATCCGGTTTCCCCTGGAGGAGCAGTGGCGAACATCATGATCGTGGAAGACGAGGCCGTCGCCGCCATGGCCACCCAGGTCATGGTTTCCCGGCTCGGCCACGCGGTCTGCGCCACCGCGGCCAGCGGCGAGGAGGCCCTGCAGGCCCTGCCCCGGGCGCAGCCCGCCCTGGTGCTCATGGACATCATGCTCAGCGGCGAGCTGGACGGCATCGAGACCGCCCGCCGCATCCGGGAGCGCTACGGCATCCCGGTCTGCTACATCACCGCCTACACCGATCCCGAGACCCGCCGCCGCGCCCTGGACACCAAGCCCACCGCCTTCCTGGCCAAGCCCCTGGACCCTGCCCAGCTCCAGGATCTGCTCACCACCCTGGACCACTAGTCCGCTCCCGCCGCATGGCGCGCCGCAGCGCGCGCAGTTCGTGCGGCCCGAACCAGGCCCCGCACCCCGCGCACCAGCGCCACCCTGCCACCCGGTCCCGCACGAGCCGCGCCCTGCGCCCGGCGGACGCGCATTCCGGGCACCTTTCCCGGGGCTCCCCGAAGCGCGGGCAGGCCGCCGGGCCTCGCGGCCACACCGCCCCGCACGGCCATCCGTCCCCGCCGCAGCGCCATTCCTCCTCCCAGAGGCGCACCGGGCAGGCGCTCAGGCGCTCAGGCACGGCTGCGGAGCGCGACGCCGCGCCAGGGCCGAAGCAAAGCTGATATAGGTAAAATTCGCCTATTCATGAAAAGACGACTAGGCGTTATCCGCCTGGTCGTCAAGGGGGGGAGGGGGACTAGAGGAAGGCGCTGTAGGCCATGCGGGTGGCCACGACGAACAGGAGGATGGCGAAGGCTTTCTTGAGCTTGTCCACGGGCAGGGCGTGGGCCAGGCGCACGCCGATGGGCGCGGTGAACACCGACGCGGCCACGATGCCGGCCAGGGCCGGGAGGTAGACGAAGCCCAGGGACCAGTCCGGGAGGTCGGCTGCGCCAAGGCCGTTGACGATGTATCCCACGGTGCCGGCCACGGCGATGGGGAAGCCGATGGCCGCGGAAGTGCCCACCGCGGTATGGGGCGCGACGTTGCACCAGAGCATGAAGGGCACGGAGAGGGTGCCGCCGCCGATGCCCACCCAGCTGGAGATCACGCCGATGAGGTTGCCCATGCCGAACATGCCCGCGTTGCCCGGGAGTTGGCGGGAGGGCTTGGGCTTCCTGCCCAGGAGCAGGGTGTAGCACACGTAGTAGAGAAACAGGGCGAAGAAGCCCTTGAGCACGCTGGTGGGCAGGCGGGCGGCCACGGTGGAGCCCAGGAGCGTGCCCAGGAGGATGCCCGCGGTGATGCGGCGCACGATGTCCCAGCGCACTGCGCCGCGGCGGTTGTGGGCCAGGAAGCTGGAGACCGCGGTGAACATGATGGAGCCCATGGAGGTGGCCAGGGCCAGGTGCATGATGATGTCCTGGGGGATGCCCTGGCGGGTGAAGGCGAAGATGAGCATGGGCACGATGACCAGGCCGCCGCCGATGCCGAACAGGCCGGCCAGCACGCCGGCCACGACGCCCACTGCGGCATAGGCCAGGAGGATGGAGAGCATGGGGTACTCCGGGTCAGGGGGTTGCAGGTTGGGAAAGGCTTTCCGCGGCGGCCAGCTCGGCGTCGCGCAGGTGCCGGTCCATGGCTTGGCGGGCGGCCTCCGGGTCGCGGCGGGCCACCGCGTCCAGGATGCGCAGGTGGTGCGTGGCCGAGGCGGCGCGGCGCTGGGGGGTGAGGAGCTCCGCGCTGCGGGTCTCGGCCAGGATGGGGGCCAGGGCCCGGATGGCCTGGGTGAACACCGGGTTGCCGGTGGCCTTGGCCAGGGCCAGGTGGAAGGCGGCGTCCAGGTCAGCGTCCAGGGAGGGGTCCGGGGGGTCGCCGGGGCCGTCGAGCAGGCGGCGGTGCTGGTCCGCGGCCAGGGATTTGAGCATTTCCAGGTCGCGCTCCATGGCGTGCTGGGCGGCCAGTTCGGCCATGCCGGATTCCAGCACCCGGCGGAAGGCGAACAGGTGGGCCAGGCGCTGGCTGGCGTCGCCCAGGCCCTGGGCCAGGGCCCGGCCCAGGCCCGCGCCCGGGGCCTCGCGCACGTAGGCCCCGTCGCCGCGGCGGCTCTCCACCGCGCCCTGGGCCGCCAGGTGGCGCAGGGCCTCGCGCACCACGCCCCGGGACACGCCGAAGCCCTCGGCCAGGCTGCGCTCCGAGGGCAGCCGGTCGCCCGGCGCGAGTTCGCCGTCGGCCATGCGGCGGGCGAGTATTTCCACGATTTCCTGGGAACGGTGCATGAGTGGTCCTACCAATTGTATTGGTAAGACCAATATCCCCAAGGCCGAAGGATGTCAACACCCGGGCAGCGGATTTGCAAAAAATGCGGGCCTCAGGCCACCCGCCCCACCGGCTCGTCCACGCAGTAGTCGTTGAGGTCGTGGTCGCCGCCGGTGTCGCCGAGAGGGTCGGGGGCGGTGAAGCGGCCCACGGTGGGGTGGAAGTATGCGGCCTGCGGGGTCCAGGCCTCGCGCAGACTGCCGTCTCCGGCGTAGCCGAAGGTCCACGGCCCGGCCGAGGTCAGCTGGCCGCGCGGGTCGTAGGCGTACACCTCGGCCAGCCGGCCGTCGCGCCAGGCGCGGAGCAGGTGGCCGGACTCGTCGTACTCGTAGATGAAATACGTCTCCCGGCCGGCCACGTTCTCGTGCCTGGCCGCGATGCGGCCGTCGTCGGTGACGAGAAGCTCATAGGAAACCAGCGGGTTGCCGCCCCGGATGCGCTTGAGTTGCGCGGGCAGGGCGGGGGGTGGTATCACGTGATAACCAGCACTATACATCAGGTGATAACCATTTCAGACCATTCTGATTATTTAAACGTTATTCCATTTATGGTTTTTTGGAATATTGCGTAGTTTTCTTTTGGTCCAGCATACATTATCATTACATTATAATCCATTATTAGTTGAAATATTGTATATTCTTGTGATTTAATATTTATGCATTCTATTGCATGCGCAGATTTGCCCCCGACGGTATCGGAGTGTTCTGATAAAATTTCATATTTTTTGCTGTTTCTTATATTGGCGATGCTGCTTTGCGCAGATTCAGTGCTTGGCTTGCTTATACCAATAAAACCTTGAGGCTCCGGGCCCCAGGCGAGAAATAATAAACCCTTGTCGCTAGTTCTACAAATTAGCTCATCTTGATAGTATACTTCTACATTTTGCCAGGTTACTGGTGATGGATTTAGTATATGGTTTGCCCAAGTATGAATTGGTCTTTGGTTTTTTTTGTATAAAAACAGGCACGCAGCAATTGAAATTATTAAGACTATAATAATCAACATTTTTTTCATGATATTCTCCGGTGTTGCCTGGGCCGGCATTTGTAAATGCCGGCCCAGGCAAATGTGTAAAAGCTAGTTGGAAGGTGCCGCCTTTCCCCATGGTTTTGACTTGAGGATTACACGGATGCCAGCTGCCCCCACTTTGCCTCCACCGCCTACAGTCGAATTGGTGAGGATGTCGGGCATCGATTCATATATCTCGACAGCCTTGCCATAATCTCCCTGTTCGGCAGCGGCATTACCTTCCTCCCACGTGGTTCTGGTCGTTTCTTCTCGCTTCTCCTGCTTCTTGTTCTCGTCTGCGAACCCAAGCAGCGACCAGAGTTCCGAGAAAAGCGTCCCTTCCGGGTCCACCCTCCCCACCGGCTCGTCCACGCAGTAGTCGTAGAGGTCGTGGTCCCCTCCCGTATCGCCCAGGGGGTCCGGGGCTGTAAACCTTCCCACTGTGGGGTCGTAATCCCTGTGGCGGAAGCGGACCAGGCCCGTGAAGCGGTCGCGCAGGCCGCCGGCGAAGGCCAGGGGCAGGAAGAGGGCCGGGTTCGAGTCCGCCAGCACATTGCCGAAGGCGTCGTAGTCCACGACCTTGACCACCCGGCCCTCGTGCTCGCCGTCCATGGCGGCTGCGGCTTTCAGGCTGCCCACCTGGTCGTAGCCGAGCAGGTAGGTGGTTTCACCCTGCTGGTCCTGCACGGTCACGGCCTGGGGCAGGCGCTCCGAGCCGGTGTAGTGGAATTGCATGCGCGTGCCGCGCTGGTGGTCGCGGTAGGTGGCCAGTTGCAGCGGGCTGCGCCAGGTGAGGGACTCGGCGGGCGCGGCGTCGAGGTATTTCTCGGTGGGTAGGCCGGGCGCGACGGTCTCGCTGCGCAGCACCCGGCCGCCGGGCAGCACCATGCGGCACAGGCCGCCGGCCTGGTTGTAGGCCAGGCGGAACGACATGGCCGGAGTCCAGGCCTCGCGCAGGCTGCCGTCTCCGGCGTAGCCGAAGGTCCACGGCCCGGCCGAGGTCAGCCGGCCGCGCGGGTCGTAGCCGTACTTCCACTGGCTGTCCCTGGTATTCCACGACGCCACGCGCGCGCCGCGCGGGCCGTAGGCGTACTCCTCGGCCAGGCGGCCGTCGCGCCAGGCGCGGAGCAGGTGGCCGGACTCGTCGTACTCGTAGATGAAATACGTCTCCCGGCCGGCCACGTTCTCGTGCTTGGCCGCGATGCGGCCGTCGTCGCCGACGAGCAGTTCATAGCCCACCAACTGGTTGCCGCCGCGCACCCGGCGGAAGCGCTCGGGCAGGGCCGGGGGCGTGAGGCCGGGACGGGGGCCGAGGGTGAGGGGTTTTTCGGGCGTGGCGAAGAGTTCGCGATAGTACTCTTCGGTGCTCATCGCGGTGAACTGGTCCGGGTTCAGGACCGCCCGGTTCGGGCGCGAAGCCGTGATGGCCTCGGGTCTGCCCCGGAAAAGCTCCCGGTGGAAGTCCGCGGTGGACATGGCCTGGTCGTTGCCGGGCCGGAGGGGTCGCCGCTGATTCGTCTGCATATATTCCCTCCTTAATAGGAGATTCCCGGGTGGATGAAAAGGGGCCTGGGCCTCGAAAACGGGGGGCGCCCGGCCGGACGCCCCCCGGGTTCAGGCTACCGCGCCAGGTAGGTGGGCAGCACGCTCACCGAACCGCTGGCCGCGGGGTCGTCGGTGGTCAGCACCACCTTGAGGTTTTCCTCCACGTCGGTGGCCGGCACGAACCGGCCCAGGATCTCGCCTTCCCCGGCGGTCCAGGCCCCGCTCACGGCGGTCATGCTGAACACCTCGCCCAGGTCGGCGTACGCGCCGCCCGCGGCCTTGTGCTGGAGGGTGATGGCCAGGGACTTGGTGTCCGCGATGGAGATGGCGCTGGCCGCTCGGGCCACGATCTCCACCCCGCCCAGGGTCCCGCGCAGGTCCAGGACCGCGCCGTTGCCGTCGATGCTGGCGTTCTGGGGCAGGGCCTGGTCCTTGGCCAGGTATTCGCCGTCCACCGAGAGGGTGTGCTTGTACATCGGGTTTCCTCCTTTTCCCGGACTAGGCCAGGGCCACGTGGGCCTCGGCCGCGTCCACGAAGTTGTAGCTGGTGATGATGGGCACGCCGTTCCACTCGGCGATGCGGCGGTCCACCTTGCGGTCGTCCGGCCCCATCTGGAAGGCCGCGCCCTTGCCCACGTCCGCCAGGATGCTGAGCACCTTGCGGTGGCAGTAGATGTAGGCCCCGCCGTCCGCGCGCACCATGTCCAGCAGGTTGTCCACCATCAGGGAGGTGGGCTTGCTGGCCGCGGTGACGTTGAAGATGCCGGCCACGGTCTTGGGGTTGGCCAGCTGCATGCCGAAGTAGCCCTTGTAGCGCACGCCGTAGCCCAGCACGCCGGAGGTGGGGTGCTCGTAGAGCGCGCCGCCGTGCAGCGGGGTGGTGTTGAACAGGGCCCCGGCCTTGAAGGTGTCCTGGGAGTAGAGGCCGATGGTCTCGCCCTCCACCCAGCGCACGGCCAGGATGCAGTAGCCCGCGTCGCCCTCGGCCCCGGCGTCGATGGCGTTGCCGGTGTCCAGGGCGAAGGGGCGGAGGTTGTCGTAGATGACCGCCTTTTCCGCGTCCACGCCCAGCTTGCGCAGGATCTTGGGGGTCTTCTTGGTGAAGTAGGCGTCGCGGCCGCCGTAGGCCAGGGCCTTGTCCTCGGGGCAGAAGATCTTGCCGCCCAGGATGGAGAGGTCCACCTTCCGAAGTTCGGTGTTCACCTCCATGTCGCCCAGGGGGGCGTCCATGTCCACGAACCCGCCGCCCGCCACCTCGGTGACCTCGTCGTACACGTTCCACAGGGTGTGGGACGCGGGCTCGAACTTCACGGTGTCCAGGACGTTGGTGTCTTCCAGCAGGTGGTCCACCTGCTTGGGTTGCTTCTTGGCATAGGCCTGGGACAATTCCCGCAGGGTGCCGACAGTGGTCTCAGCCATGGTTTACTCCTTTCTCGCGTTGGCGAAGAGTTGGCGGTAGAACTCTTCGGTGCTGATGGCCTCATCGCGGCCCGGGGCGTGACCCGAGCCGTCCACCAGGCCGTCCTCCTGCATGCGCTGCCCCAGGTGGGCGAAGACCCGCAGGAAGGTGAGGTTGTCGCCGTACGCCGAGGCGAAGGCCCGGGCCTCGGCCGGGTCCAGCCCGGCCGCGCGGGCCGATGCCTCGAACCCCCGCTTGGCCAGCTCCACCCGTTCCGCGGCCTGGCCGCGGAAGTGCTCGTGCACCTGGCGCAGGGCCTCGGCGCGCTCGGCCTCCACCCGCTGGCGCTCGTCGTCCCAGTACTGCTGCTCGAACTCGTGGTAGCGCTCCACCAGGCCCTGGGCCTGGGCCGGGGTCAGGCCCACCGAATGGGCCGCCCGGCTGAACCAGGGCATGGCGCGCTGGTCCGGGGCCGCGCCCCGGGGCAGGCGCAGGGAGTACCCTTCCGGGGCCTCGGGCACCTTCAGCGCCTTGCGCCACTCGCGCTCGAAGGCCGTGCGCTCCTCCTCGGGCGCATCCTCGGCCGGGGGCACGAGCCCCACGGCCTTGCGGCCCACGGCGCGCTCCTGGTGCAGGTAGGAGCGGGCCAGGTCGGCCACGCTCCGGAACTGGCGCAGCTTGGGGTGCTGGCGCAGGGGCAGGGGCTCGCCGCCCTGGCCCCCGGCGTCGGGGGCATCCAGGGCCGCGTCCTCGGGCAGCGCATCCAGCCAGTGGGAAGTTGTCCCCTGGGCTTGTCCGCCCGTTTCGATGGGGGGGGCGATGGGGGGGGCGATGGGGGCTTCCGGGTCGTGGTGCATGTGGTTCTCCTTTGGGTACGGGACGCCGCTCTCCGGGCCTGCGCGGCCCTGCGTCGGGACCGGGCGCGGCGTCTTGTCGTCGTGGTTGCGGCCTGGCTAGTCCTCGTCCAGCGCCGTGGCCGGGAAGTTGCGCGGGTCCTCGGTGAACTCCAGGAGCTGGAACAGGGTCATGCGGCCGTAGCGGAAGGCCAGCCGGGCCTCGCCCTCCCAGGGCTCGGTGCGCGGGCCCGGGAGCATGAAGCAGTGCATGCGCAGGAATTCCCGCAACACCTTGCCCGAGGGCGTGGACAGGGCGGCGCGCACATGGGCGGACAGCTCGGCCGGGGCCAGGCGGGCGAGGTCCATGGCCTAGCCCTCCTTTCCCGCGGGAGCCGCGGGAGCGGCGGCCGGGTCGGCGGGCCGGCCGCCCATGCCCAGCGACGCGAGCAGGGCCTGGGCCGGGCTGCCCGGCTCCGGGGCCTTGGCCAGGGCGGGCAGCTTGTCCGCCAGGTCATTCAGGGACTGGGCCTGGGCCGCCTGCGTCTGGGCCTGGGCGCGCTCGGCCCTCGCGCGGGCCGCCTGGCGGCGGGAACGGACGCCCGCCTGGGGCATGCCCCGGCCGTCCATGATGGCCCGCACGTTCTGCTCGTGGTCGAACAGGTCCATGACCCCGGGGTCGGCCGCGGCGATGCGCGAGGCGTCGGCGTAGCTGGCCAGGATGGCCTGGGTGCGGCCGGCGCGCTGGGCCAGGGCCAGGGGGCTCACGTACTCGGCCTTGAAGCGCTGCCCGCGCAGGGCCGCGGGCACGGGCGGCAGCTCGCCGCGCCGCAGCTTGAGCGCGAAGAGCCGGTCGAACAGGGCGGAGAAGTTCTCCTGCTGCTGCTGGATGAGCATGGGGCCGAGCAGGAACATGCGCTCCCCGGCCAGCTCCGCCACCTCCTGGGCCGTGGGGGCCGCGCCCATCTCGGCGCGCTGCTTCACGGCCAGGAACAGGTCCACGAAGAACGCCTCGTTCACGTCCTTGCGCGTGGACTCGATGAGCTCCCAGGCGAAGCGCGGGTCCCCGCCCACGTTGAGGGGGGAGAAGTCGTGCGGCCCGCGGCCGTCGGCCCGGTAGTAGTTGAGCGCGCGCGGCTCGAAGCTCACCCGGCCCACGAACCCGTCGTCCGGCACCAGGTAGGGCGGGGCCACGCTGAGCTGCCCGGCCTCCAGGATGAGCCGCTTCATCTCGTTGAGCATCTTCACGTCGGCCAGGGCCTCGGTGCCCGGGCTGTAGGAGTAGGGCGTGCCGGGCAGGCGGTAGGAGCGGGTCACGATGTAGGGCATCTCCCGGTACCCGCCCTCGGCCACCACCCGGCGCGACTCGCGCTCCAGGTAGACCGAGCAGAAGCCCATGCCGGCGCGCTCCAGGCTGCGCCAGGCGCGCTCCTCGCGCGGGAACACGGCGTGCACGAAGGTGAAGCGGCGGTCGCCACGGCCGGCGCGGGCCTCGTCCAGGCTGCGCCGCACGCTGTCGGGCAGGGCCTCGCGGCCCCACTTCTGGGCGGCCTGGCGCGCGGTGAGGGTGAACTCGCGCAGCACCGTGTCCACCACGCCCTGGTGGTTCTCGGCGATGAAGATCTCGCGCAGGGGCCGGGCGCTGAAGCGGATGCCGTGGGCCGGGCTCTCGTCCAGGTACAGGCATTGCCAGCCGAACAGCCCGGCCTGGTGGTAGGCCAGGTGCTGCTGCGGGTAGAACCCGTGCCGGAGCAGGTCGTCGCTGAAACGCCGCTCCAGCTCCTGCAGCCAGGCCCTGGCCTCGGGCCGGTCCCCTGCTTGCGGGGCGTCCGGATCGCCCGCGCCACCCTCTTCGTCCAGGGCCAGGGTGAACCAGCGCGCCGAGGGGCTGGAGGCCCCCGAGAGCATGCCCGCGGAAAAGACCTTGGCCGCGCGGCGGGCCGTGGAGTCCACGATGTCCGGCCGGGGTTTGCGCGGGTGGCGCGGCTCGGCCGTGAAGCCCAGGTAGGTGGGGCCCATGTACTCGGCCACCTCCTCCCAGATGGCGTCAAAGGGCCGGCGTTCGTCCTGCAGCCGGGACAGGCGGCGCAGCAGTTCGTCCGCGTCCTCCCTGGAGTCGGCCCGGGAGCCGGGCCGGAACGCGGGGCGCGAATCGCTCCGCAGGCCGGGCCGGGGGGTGTTTTGGGGGGCAGGGGTGGGGTTGGTGGCAGCCATGGCCTACCCCAGGGTGGTCTTGCGCGGCTGCGCCGCAGCCCCGGACGACGCGGGTGCGATGGAATCCGTGGCGGACAGGCCGGCCTTGGCCACCGGGGTGGTGGCCGTGGCGCCCAGGGGCGTAGTCCGGACCGTGGACAAGGCCCCGCCGGCCAGGCGGGCCATGGCCCGGCGGCGTTCCTCGGCCCGCTTGCGGCGCTCCTCGTCGCTGCCCAGGTCCTGCTCCTCCACCGGTGAGGCCACCACCTGCGGGACCACCGGGTCGGGCGTGGCCGGCGGCCCGGCGAACAGGCTCACGATGCTTCCCATGCCAACCTCCTTGCGTGTCAGGGATATGTGTTACGTTTCCATACTGTCAGGGACCTTCCTTCCCGGGCCCCGCCCGGACACCCGGACCCTAGCCCCGGAAAACCCGCCCCGCCGGAAAAGGCCCCTGTTGGGCGCGCAAAGAGACGCAACGGGACGCGAAATGGGGATTGACAGGGGGGAGGGGGGAGAGGGCGGGAGAGGAGGTCAAGGCAGGAAGAACGGGCGATTCGTGAATCGCCCCTACACAAAGAGGGCCGGACCAGCGCGTTCGGCAGAGCTCTCTTCATGTAGGGGCGATTCACGAATCGCCCGCTCTTGGCGAACCGCTCCTACATAAAACCAAGGCATCCGCTCATGTCCGGAACGTCGGCGCCGCCGCCTCTTCCGTAGGGGCGTATATGGCCCCGCCCCGGAGTCAAGAGAGGAATTTTTTGCGAGCGTGGCGGATGCGTACGTATATCCGGCGTCTGGCCTGAGCCTGCGCCCTGATGGAGTATTCGCGCTTCCGGTCCT
>Ga0209269_1000333_pt1 | contig 49549 bp, 38 predicted proteins | sample MTBAKMMethaMetaG_FD_187455 | JGI IMG/M metagenome (GOLD analysis project Ga0209269, IMG submission 187455) | Enrichment culture microbial communities from Arthur Kill intertidal strait, New Jersey, USA, that are MTBE-degrading - MTBE-AKM (Arthur... | ecosystem: Environmental > Aquatic > Marine >... | reverse complement strand
TTCTTCGACAGAATCGTGGTGATCGCTGCCGTCAGAGTGGTTTTGCCATGGTCAACGTGACCAATCGTGCCCACGTTTACGTGCGGTTTCGTCCGCTCAAACTTGCCTTTTGCCATGATTTTTCCCTATATCCAAAAAGTTATTTCTTGTTGACGATCGCGTCAGCCACGTGCTTCGGCGCTTCCGAGTAGTGCTTGAATTCCATGCTGTAGGTGGCGCGACCCTGGGACAGGGAGCGCAGCGTGGTGGAGTAGCCGAACATCTCGGACAGGGGCACTTCGGCCTTGACCGCCTTGCCGCCGCCGGGGATGTCGTCCATGCCCTGCACCATGCCGCGACGGCTGGACAGGTCGCCCATCACGTTACCCATGTAGTCTTCCGGGGTTTCCACTTCCACCGCCATCATCGGCTCCAGCAGCACCGGGTTGGCCTTGCGCATACCATCCTTGAACGCCATGGAAGCCGCCATCTTGAAGGCGTTTTCGTTGGAGTCCACGTCGTGGTAGGAACCGTCGAACAGGGTGACTTTCACGTCCACCACCGGGAAGCCGGCCACCACGCCGTTAGGCAGCGTGTCGATCAAGCCCTTTTCCACCGCGGGAATGTATTCGCGGGGCACCGTGCCGCCCTTGATGGCGTCCACGAACTCGAAGCCCTTGCCGGCCTCGTTGGGCTCCATCTTGATCCACACATGGCCGTACTGGCCGCGACCGCCGGACTGCTTGACGAACTTGCCTTCCACTTCCACCGTCTTGCGAATGGCTTCGCGATAGGCCACCTGGGGGGCGCCCACGTTAGCTTCGACGCCGAATTCGCGCTTCATGCGGTCCACCAGAATTTCCAGGTGCAGCTCACCCATACCGGAGATGATGGTCTGGCCGGACTCTTCGTCGGTGCGCACGCGGAAGGAGGGGTCTTCCTGGGCGAGGCGGTTGAGGGCGATACCCATCTTTTCCTGGTCAGCCTTGGTCTTGGGCTCCACCGCCACGTGAATCACGGGCTCGGGGAACACCATGCGCTCCAGGACGATGACCTTGTCGGGATCGCACAAGGTGTCGCCAGTGGTGGCTTCTTTCAGACCCACCGCTGCGGCGATGTCACCGGCGCGCACTTCCTTGATTTCTTCGCGGTTGTTGGCGTGCATCTGAAGGATACGGCCGATGCGCTCCTTCTTGCCCTTCACCGGGTTGTAAATGGTGTCGCCGGAATTCACCACGCCGGAATAGACGCGGAAGAAAATCAACTGGCCGACGTAGGGGTCGGTCATGATCTTGAACGCCAGCGCGGAGAAAGGCTCGTCATCGGAGGCATGGCGCTCGGACTCGGCATCGTTCTCCAGGTGGCCCTTGATGGCGGGGACATCCACCGGCGAAGGCAGCAGCTCGACCACCGCATCCAGCATGGCCTGCACACCCTTGTTCTTGAAGGCGGAGCCGCACAGCATGGGAATGATTTCGCAAGCGATGGTGCGCTGACGCAGACCCTGCTTGATATCCTCGGCGGACAGATCGCCCTCTTCGAGGTACTTGTTCATCAGCTCTTCGGAGGCCTCGGCAGCACTTTCCACCATCTTCTCGCGCCACTCCTGAGCCTGAGCAACCAGCTCGGCGGGAATATCGCGCTCGTCGAACTTCATGCCCTGGGAAGCCTCGTCCCAGTAAATAGCCTTCATCTTGATCAGGTCGATCACGCCGGCAAACGTATCCTCGGCGCCGATGGGCAGCTGGATGGGAACCGGGTTGGCCTTGAGGCGGGTGCGCATCTGGTCGTGGACGCGCAGGAAGTTGGCGCCGGAACGGTCCATCTTGTTCACGAAGGCAATCCGGGGCACGCCGTACTTGTTGGCCTGGCGCCACACGGTTTCGGACTGGGGCTGCACGCCACCCACGGCGCAGTACACCATGCAGGCACCGTCCAGCACGCGCATGGAACGCTCCACCTCGATGGTGAAGTCCACGTGCCCCGGGGTATCGATGATGTTGATGCGGTGCTCGGGGAAGCGACCATCCATCCCCTTCCAGAACGCGGTAGTCGCCGCGGAGGTGATGGTAATGCCGCGCTCCTGCTCCTGCTCCATCCAGTCCATGGTGGCCGCACCATCGTGCACCTCACCGATCTTATGGGAGACGCCGGTGTAGAACAGAATACGCTCGGTGGTGGTCGTCTTGCCGGCGTCGATGTGGGCGCTGATACCGATATTGCGGTAACGTTCGATGGGTGTTTTACGTGCCACGGTAATGCCTCTACAAAAAAATCAAAATCGCAGCGTCACGGCTGCGATTTTGAAGATTGAACAGTCGATACTCTTTAGAACCGGAAATGGGAGAACGCCTTGTTGGCCTCGGCCATGCGGTGGACGTCCTCACGTTTCTTGATGGCGGAACCACGGCCTTCCGCCGCTTCCATCAGTTCGTTGGCCAGACGCTGCCCCATGGACTTCTCACCACGGTTGCGGGCAGCATCGCGCAGCCAGCGCATCGCCAGAGCCTTGCGACGGGAGGAGCGCACTTCGACGGGAACCTGGTAGTTCGCACCGCCGACGCGACGGCTCTTCACTTCCACCATCGGACTGGCGTTGGAGAGAGCCTGGATAAACACTTCCAAGGGATTCTTGCCGCTCTTCTTTTCGATCTGGGCAAAAGCACCGTACAGGATGCCTTCCGCAACGGACTTCTTGCCGTCGAACATCAGAACGTTCATGAACTTGGTCACATCCTGGTTACCGAACTTGGGATCCGGAAGAATGTGGCGCTTCGGTACCTCTCTACGTCTTGGCATGACTCGTCAACCTCAGAACTGGTGTTAATTAATTAAGCCGCCTTAGGCCGCTTGGCGCCGTACTTGGAACGGCTCTGTTTGCGATCCTTCACGCCGGCGGTATCCAGGCTGCCGCGCACGGTGTGGTAACGCACACCCGGCAAGTCCTTCACACGACCACCGCGAATCAGCACCACGGAGTGCTCTTGCAGGTTATGGCCTTCACCACCGATGTAGCTGCTGACCTCGAAACCATTGGTCAGGCGAACACGGCAAACCTTCCGCAGAGCGGAGTTCGGCTTTTTCGGGGTGGTGGTGTACACGCGGGTGCACACGCCGCGTTTCTGCGGGCAGGCTTCCAGCGCCGGCACCTTGCTCTTCACCCGCGGCGCCTTGCGGGGCTTACGTACTAACTGGTTAATCGTCGGCATCGTTCCATTCCCATTGCAACGGGCAAACCTTGCCCGCAAAAAAGACTGTGGATTCTATTTCCTATCCACAACAGTGTCAAGCTTAACCGTTCATTTCCTCGTGGGATTCCCCGGCCACCGCTTCTTCCATGCCACGACCTTCCGCCATATCCTGGCCCAGGGCCTGGCGACGACGGATGTTGTGGTAGGCAAGACCGGTACCCGCAGGAATCAGGCGGCCGACGATCACGTTTTCCTTCAGGCCGCGCAACTCGTCGCGCTTGCCCATGATCGCCGCTTCCGTCAGGACGCGGGTGGTCTCCTGGAAGGAGGCCGCGGAGATGAACGAATCCGTGGACAAGGACGCCTTGGTGATACCGAGCAGCATGTAATCGTAGGCTGCGGGCTCCTTGCCTTCCGCCACGATGCGTTCGTTCTCTTCCAGCACCTCGGCACGTTCCACCTGCTCACCCTGAATGAAGCGGGTGTCGCCGGATTCGGCGATGGTCACGCGGCGCAGCATCTGGCGCACGATCACCTCGATGTGCTTGTCGTTGATCTTCACGCCCTGCAGACGGTACACGTCCTGCACTTCGTCGGTGATATAGCGGGCCAGGGCCTCTACGCCCAGGAGGCGCAGAATGTCGTGGGGATCGGCCGGGCCGTCAACGATGGTCTCGCCCTTGTTCACCACCTGACCGTCGTGGACGGTGACGTGCTTGTCCTTCGGAATCAGGTACTCGTGGGACACGCCGTCCATGTCGGTGATCACCAGGCGCTGCTTGCCCTTGGTGTCCTTGCCGAAGGAGACGGTACCGGTGATTTCCGCCAGCATGCCGGCATCCTTCGGGGAGCGGGCTTCGAACAGTTCCGCCACCCGGGGCAGACCGCCGGTAATGTCGCGGGTCTTGGAGGTTTCCTGGGGGATACGTGCCAGCACGTCGCCCACGTTCACTTCCTGCCCGTCCTTCACCGAGATGATGGCGCCCACCTGGAAGGTGATGTTCACCGACAGGTCGCTGTTGTGAATCTTGACCTCTTCGCCCTTCTCGTCCAGCAGCTTGATCTGGGGACGCAGACCCTTGGCCTGGGCGGTGCCGCGGCGTTTCGGGTCGATCACCACCAGGGTGGACAGGCCGGTCACTTCGTCGATCTGCTTGGCCACGGTGACGCCTTCCTCGACGTTCTCGAAGCGCGCACGGCCGGCGTATTCGGTGATGATCGGACGGGTGTGGGGGTCCCAGGTGGCAAGCACCTTGCCCGCCTTGACCGTTTCACCGTCCTTCACGGCCAGCGTTGCGCCGTAAGGCACCTTGTGGCGCTCGCGCTCGCGGCCGTTGTCGTCCTGCACCAGCACCTCGCCGCTACGGGAAATAACGATCTGCTCGCCCTTGGCGTTGCTGACGTAGCGCATCAGGGCGGTGAACCGCACCGTGCCGTTGGACTTGATCTCGATCTGGCTGGCCGCGGCGGCACGGGAAGCCGCGCCACCGATGTGGAAGGTACGCATGGTGAGCTGGGTGCCCGGTTCGCCGATGGACTGGGCGGCGATCACACCCACCGCCTCGCCGGCGCCCACCAGGGAACCGCGGCCCAGATCGCGGCCGTAGCACTTGGCGCACAGGCCATAGCGGGTTTCGCAGGTCAGCGGGGTACGGGCCTTGACTTCGTCCACACCCAGGGCCTCGATCAGGTCCACCTTGTCCTCGTCCAGCAAGGTGCCGGCCTCGATGGCGGTTTCCTGGGTCTCGGGGTTGACGATGTCGGTGGCCGCCACGCGGCCGAGGATGCGCTCGCGCAGGGCTTCCACCACTTCGCCGCCCTCGATCAGGGCCTTCATCACCACGCCTTCGGAAGTACCGCAATCGTCCTCGGTCACCACCAGGTCCTGGGTCACGTCCACCAGGCGGCGGGTCAGGTAACCGGAGTTCGCGGTCTTCAACGCCGTGTCGGCCAGACCCTTACGGGCGCCGTGGGTGGAGATGAAGTACTGCAAAACGTTCAGGCCTTCGCGGAAGTTCGCGGTAATCGGCGTCTCGATAATGGAGCCGTCCGGCTTGGCCATCAGGCCCCGCATACCCGCCAGCTGGCGGATCTGGGCGGCGGAACCCCGGGCGCCGGAGTCGGCCATCATGTAGATGGAGTTGAAGGACTCCTGCTTCACTTCCTTGCCTTCGCGGTTGACCACGGTCTCGGTGCCGAGCTGGTCCATCATCGCCTTGGCCACCACGTCGCCGCAGCGGCCCCAGATGTCCACCACCTTGTTGTAGCGCTCGCCGTGGGTCACCAGACCGGAGGCGTACTGGACTTCGATCTCCTTCACCTCGTGCTCGGCGGCGGCGATCAGCTCGTCCTTCTGCTTCGGCATCAGCATGTCGTCGACGCAGATGGAGATGCCGGCGCGGGCCGCGTAAGCGAAACCGGTGTACATCAGCTTGTCGGCCATGATCACGGTGTCACGGATGCCGATACGGCGGAAACTGGTGTTGATCAGCCGGGAGATTTCCTTCTTCTTCAGTGGCTTGTCGATAACGCTGAAGGGCAGGCCCACGGGCAGGATTTCGGACAGCAGGGCCCGGCCCACGGTGGTGTTGTAGCGGGTGATCTTTTCGATTTTTCCGCCATCCTCCGCACGTTCGTATTCCTTGATGCGCACGGTGACTCGGGCGTGAAGGGAAGCCTGGCCGGTTTCGTAGGCCCGGGCCACTTCCGCCAGGTCGGGGAAGAACATGCCTTCGCCCTTGGCGTTGATTTTCTCCCGGGTCATATAGTACAGACCCAGCACGATATCCTGGGACGGCACGATGATCGGCTCGCCGTTGGCGGGAGACATCACGTTGTTGGAGGCCAGCATCAGGGTGCGGGCTTCCATCTGGGCTTCCAGGGACAGGGGCACGTGGACGGCCATCTGGTCACCGTCGAAGTCGGCGTTGAACGCGGCGCAGACCAGGGGGTGCAGCTGGATCGCCTTGCCCTCGATCAGGATCGGCTCGAAGGCCTGGATGCCGAGGCGGTGCAGGGTCGGGGCGCGGTTCAGCAGCACCGGATGCTCGCGGATCACGTCTTCCAGGATGTCCCACACTTCCGGGATCTCGTCTTCCACCATGCGCTTGGCAGCCTTGATGGTGGTGGCCAGACCCATCACTTCCAGGCGGTGGAAAATGAAGGGCTTGAACAGCTCCAGGGCCATTTTCTTCGGCAGGCCGCACTGGTGCAGGCGCAGCTGCGGGCCCACCACGATCACGGAACGGCCGGAGTAGTCGACGCGCTTACCCAGCAGGTTCTGACGGAAGCGGCCGCCCTTGCCCTTGATCATGTCGGCCAGGGACTTCAGGGGACGCTTGTTGGCGCCGGTCATGGCCTTGCCGCGGCGACCGTTGTCCAGCAGGGAATCCACGGACTCCTGCAGCATGCGCTTTTCGTTGCGCACGATGATTTCCGGCGCCTTCAGTTCCAGCAGGCGCTTGAGGCGGTTGTTGCGGTTGATCACCCGACGGTACAGATCGTTCAGGTCGGAGGTGGCGAAACGGCCGCCGTCCAGGGGCACCAGGGGGCGCAGCTCGGGCGGCAGCACCGGCAGCACTTCCAGGATCATCCACTCGGGCTTGATGCCGGATTTCTGGAACGCTTCCAGCACCTTCAGGCGCTTGGCGATTTTCTTGATCTTGGTGTCGGAGCCGGTTTCGGACAGGTCCTTGCGCAGCTTTTCCACTTCGGCGTTGAGGTCCAGGGAGCGCAGCAGTTCGCGCACGCCCTCGGCGCCCATCACCGCCTTGAACTCGTCGCCGTATTCTTCCAGCTTGGCCAGGTAATCGTCTTCCGACAGCAGCTGGGCGCGGTTGAGGGGCGTCATGCCGGGATCGATCACCACGTAGGCTTCGAAGTACAGCACGCGCTCGATGTCGCGCAGGGCCACGTCCAGCACCATCCCCAGGCGGGACGGCAGGGACTTGAGGAACCAGATGTGGGCGACGGGGCTGGCCAGCTCGATGTGGGCCATGCGCTCACGGCGCACCTTGGACAGGGTCACTTCGACGCCGCACTTCTCGCAGATCACGCCGCGGTGCTTGAGGCGCTTGTACTTGCCGCACAGGCACTCGTAGTCCTTGATCGGGCCGAAGATCTTGGCGCAGAACAGGCCGTCACGCTCCGGCTTGAAGGTACGGTAGTTGATGGTTTCCGGCTTCTTGACCTCGCCGTAGGACCAGGAACGGATTTTCTCCGGGGAGGCCAGCGCGATCTTGATCGCGTCGAATTCCTCTTCCTGGGTAACCTGTTTGAATAAATCGAGCAGTGCTTTCATATTTCCTCCGTGAGGAGTGAGGGGTGAGGAGTGAGGGGCAACGTTTTACGTTTCTCGCCTCTCGCCTCCCGCCTCACGAGAATCAATAGCGGTCCAGGTCGATGTCGATCGCCAGGGAACGGATTTCCTTCACCAACACGTTGAAGGATTCCGGCATGCCGGCATCGATCTTGTGTTCGCCCTTGACGATGGATTCGTACACCTTGGTGCGGCCGGAGACGTCGTCGGACTTCACCGTCAGCATTTCCTGCAGGGTGTAGGAGGCGCCGTAGGCTTCCAGGGCCCACACTTCCATCTCACCGAAACGCTGACCGCCGAACTGTGCCTTACCGCCCAAGGGCTGCTGGGTCACCAAGCTGTAGGGGCCGGTGGAACGGGCGTGCATCTTGTCGTCCACCAAGTGGTGCAACTTCAGCACGTGCATATAACCCACCGTCACCGGGCGCTCGAAGGTCTCGCCGGTGCGCCCGTCCTGCAGGGCCACCTGGCCGGAGCGGGGCAGGCCCGCCAGTTCCAGCATGTCCTTGATCTCTGCTTCGGTGGCACCGTCGAACACCGGGGATGCGAAGGGCACGCCGTTTTGCAGGTTGGTGGCCAGATCCAGCACCTGTTCGTCGGTGAGGGAGGCGATGTCCTCGCTCTTGCCGCTGGAGTTGTAGACCTTTTCCAGGAATTTGCGCACTTCCTTGATCTTGGCTTGGGCCTTGAGCATCTCGCCGATGCGCAGACCGAGGCCCTTGGCTGCCCAGCCCAGGTGGGTTTCCAGAATCTGGCCCACGTTCATCCGGGACGGAACGCCCAGGGGGTTGAGCACGATGTCCATGGGGGTGCCGTCGGCCATGAAGGGCATATCCTCCACCGGCGCGATCTTGGAGATCACACCCTTGTTACCGTGACGGCCGGCCATCTTGTCGCCGGGCTGCACGCGGCGTTTCACCGCCACGTGGACCTTGACCATCTTCAGCACGCCCGGGGGCAATTCGTCGCCCTGGGTCAGCTTCTTCTTCTTCAGTTCGAAGGCGGCGTCGAACTCCACGCGCTTCTGGGCCAGACCTTCCTTGATCTGCTCCAGCTGGCGGCTGACTTCCTCGTCGGCGACGCGGATGTCGAACCAGTCGTGGCGGGGAATGCTGGCCAGGTAATCCCTGCCGATGGCGCTGCCCTTGGCCAGTTTCTTCGGACCGCCGTTGGCTTTCTTGCCTTCCAGCAGACGCTCCAGACGACCGAAGGCGTCGTCTTCGACGATGCGCATCTGGTCGGCCAGGTCCTTCTTGTAGTCCTTCAGTTCATCGTCGATGATCTGCTGGGCGCGCTTGTCGCGCTGGATGCCTTCGCGGGTGAACACCTGGACGTCGATCACCGTGCCGGCCATGCCGGACGGCACGCGCAGGGAGGTGTCCTTCACGTCGGAGGCCTTCTCGCCGAAGATGGCGCGCAGCAGCTTCTCTTCCGGGGTAAGCTGGGTTTCGCCCTTGGGGGTCACTTTGCCCACCAGCACGTCGCCCGCTTCCACCTCGGCGCCGATGTAGACGATGCCGGATTCATCCAGCCGGCCGAGCATGCGCTCGGACAGGTTGGGGATGTCGCAGGTGATTTCCTCGGCGCCGAGCTTGGTGTCCCGGGTGACGACGGTCAGTTCCTCGATGTGGATCGACGTGTAGCGGTCATCGGCCACCACGCGTTCGGAGATGAGGATCGAGTCTTCGAAGTTGTAGCCGTTCCAGGGCATGAAGGCCACCAGCATGTTCTGACCCAGAGCCAGTTCGCCCATGTCGGTGGAGGCGCCGTCGGCGATGACGTCGCCGCGCTGCAGCACGTCGCCCACCTTCACCAGGGGACGCTGGTTGATGTTGGTGTTCTGGTTGGAACGGGTGTACTTGGTCAGGTTGTAGATGTCCACGCCCACTTCGCCGGCGCGGGCTTCTTCGTCGTGCACCCGCACCACGATGCGGCTGGCGTCGACGTAGTCCACGATACCGCCGCGGCGGGCCTGCACCGCAGTGCCGGAGTCCACCGCCGCGATACGCTCGACGCCGGTACCCACCACCGGCTTCTCGGCGCGGAGGCAAGGAACGGCCTGACGTTGCATGTTGGAGCCCATCAGCGCGCGGTTGGCGTCATCGTGCTCCAGGAACGGAATCAGGGAGGCGGCCACGGACACGATCTGGGCCGGGGCCACGTCCATGTACTGCACCTTGTCCGGGGTGGCCAGCTCGAATTCGTTGTGGCGGCGGCAGGACACCAGCTCGCTGGAGAACTTGCCGTTCTTGTCCAGTTCGGCGTTGGCCTGGGCAATCACGTACAGGCCTTCCTCGATGGCGGACAGGTATTCGATCTGGTCGCTCACCTTGCCGTCGATCACCTTGCGGTACGGGGTTTCCAGGAAGCCGTACTGGTTGGTGCGGGCGTACAGGGCGAGGGAGTTGATCAGGCCGATGTTCGGGCCTTCCGGCGTCTCAATCGGGCACACCCGGCCGTAGTGGGTGGGGTGCACGTCGCGCACTTCGAAGCCGGCGCGCTCGCGGGTCAGACCGCCGGGGCCCAGGGCCGATACGCGGCGCTTGTGGGTGATCTCGGACAGGGGGTTGGTCTGGTCCATGAACTGGGACAGCTGGCTGGAGCCGAAGAACTCCTTGATCGCGCCGGACACCGGTTTGGCGTTGATCAGGTCGTGGGGCATCAGGTTCTCGGACTCGGCCTGGGACAGGCGCTCCTTCACGGCGCGCTCCACGCGCACCAAGCCGGCGCGGAACTGGTTCTCGGCCAGTTCGCCGACGGACCGCACGCGGCGGTTGCCCAGGTGGTCGATGTCGTCGATCTCGCCGCGGCCGTTGCGCAGTTCCACCAGGATCATGATCACGGCCATGATGTCGTCGATGGACAGGACGCCGGGGCCTTCGCCGCCCTGGGGGCCGACCTTCTTGTGGAAATTCTTGATCCAGCCGGCGGCGCGGTCGTCCAGGGTTTCCGGGTAGGCGCGGCGGTTGAACTTCATGCGGCCCACAGCGGAGAGGTCATAGCGCTCTTCGTTGAAGAACAGGCCGTCGAACAGCGCCTGCACCGCGTCTTCGGTGGGCGGCTCGCCGGGGCGCATCATGCGGTAGATGGCGACGCGGGCGGCGTACTGGTCGGTGGTCTCGTCGATGCGCAGGGTGGAGGAAATGTAGGCACCCTGGTCGAGATCGTTGGTGTAGATGGTGTTGAACTTGGCCACCCCGGCTTGGCGCAGCTTCTCCAGCAGGGTTTCGGTGATCTCGTCGTTGGCGTTGGCGATCACCTCGCCGGTTTCCTTGTCCACGATGTTGGCGGAAAGGATACGCCCCAGCAGAAACTCGTCGGGGACGGTGATCTTGCTGATGCCGGCCTTCTCCATGTCGCGGATATGCTTGGCGGTGATGCGCTTATCCTTGGCGACGATGACCGTACCGTCCTTGCCGGCGATATCGAAGCGAGCCACCTCGCCCCGCAGGCGTTCGGGCACCAGCTCGAACTGAACGCCCTTCTTGGCCAGATGGAAGGTGTCCTTGACGTAGAACATGTCGAGGATCTGCTCCGGGCTGAAGCCCAGGGCCTTCATCAGGATCGACACCGGCATCTTGCGACGGCGGTCGACGCGGAAGTAGAGGTAGTCCTTGGGGTCGAACTCGAAGTCCAGCCAGGAACCGCGGTAGGGAATGATGCGCGCGGAGAACAGCAGCTTGCCGGAGGAATGGGTCTTGCCCCGGTCATGCTCGAAGAACACGCCGGGGGAGCGGTGCAGTTGGGACACGATCACCCGCTCGGTGCCGTTGATGACGAAGGAACCGGTGTCGGTCATGAGCGGAATCTCGCCCATGTACACTTCCTGCTCCTTCACTTCCTTCACCGTCGGCTTGGACGCTTCCCGGTCCATGATGGTCAGGCGCACCCGGGCGCGCAGGGGGGAGGCGAACGTCAGGCCCCGCTGCTGGCACTCCGCCACGTTGAACGCGGGCTCGCCCAGCACGTAGCTGACGAAGTCCAGGCGGGCGTTGCCGGAGTGGCTGGAAATGGGGAAAATGGAATTGAAAGCCGCTTGCAGGCCTTCGGTCTTACGTTGATCGGGAGCCACGTTCTCCTGCAGGAAAGTTCTGTAGGAATCCAGCTGGGTCGCCAACAGGTAAGGCACGGGCAGAACGCTGGCCCGCTTGGCGAAGCTCTTGCGGATACGCTTTCTCTCGGTAAACGAATAGCTCATAGTCTCTCCATGGAGTGGTACCGGGTACGGCAGACAACAAAAGACAGAAAACCGATGCTGTTGGATTCCGTTTGCTGACTTTTGTTCTCTCTGTTCTCTCTAAGCAGGAAAGGCCGGCGGTTGCCCGCCGGCCATTTCACATGCGTTTCGCGAGAAGCGATTACTTGACTTCAGCAGTGGCGCCGGCTTCGGTCAGCTTCTTCTGGATCGCTTCGGCGTCGGCCTTGGACACGCCTTCCTTCACGGCCTTGGGAGCGCCGTCAACCAGGTCCTTGGCTTCCTTCAGGCCCAGGCCGGTCACTTCGCGCACGGCCTTGATGACGTTGACCTTTTGGGCACCGGCGGCGGTCAGGATCACGTCAAACTCGGTCTTCTCTTCAGCAGCAGCAGCGCCGCCGGCAGCGGGGGCAGCCACAGCCATGGCGGCGGCGGAAACACCAAATTTCTCTTCGAAGGCCTTGACCAGGTCGTTCAGTTCCATCACGGTCATGTTGCCAACGGCTTCGAGGATATCGTCTTTGCTAATAGCCATTTCAATGTACTCCTAGATCTAGATTCTTTACGGAAACGATTAAGCAGCGGCTTCTTCGCGCTGTTTGGCCAATGCGGCCATTGCGCAGGCGAAACCGGATACCGGGGCCTTCATGACACCCAGCAGCGTGGCCAGCAGCTCTTCGCGACCCGGGATCGAGGCCAGCGCCTGCACCCCTGCCTTGTCGAGCAGTTTGCCGGCGTAGACGCCGCTCTTCAGCTTCAGCTTATCGTTGGTCTTCGCGAACTCGTTCAACACCTTTGCCGCGGCCACGGGATCTTCAGAAATACTGTAGATCAGGGGACCGGTCATCTGATCGGCGAGGGGGGCAAACGAGGTATCCGCGACAGCGCGACGCACCAGGGTGTTCTTCAGCACGCGCAAATACACGCCGGACTGACGGGCCTTGGCGCGCAGGACGGTGAGGTCACCCACTTCGATACCCGCGTACTCGGCCACGACGACAGTCTGGGCGTTGGCGATTTGTGCCGACACCTCAGCCACGACGGCTTTTTTGTCTTCCAGATTGAGACCCATGAGGTCCTTCCTCCTATCAAGCCAAAATACGGTGCGCACCATTGAAAGCACACACCACCCTTTCGGCGACCTGATTCAGGAGCACATCTACTTGCTGACCTGTTTCGGGTAACGCCATCTGCGTAGGGCGCTCACACGTTTAAACCCAGCCAAGAAACACCAGGTCCCTACGGTCTTTGATAGCCAGCCGGGGCGAACCCCGGCAGCCCAAAGCCCTTTTCCGCCGCCCCGTCAAAGGAGCGGCGGCTTCGATCAGGCGCTCAGAGAGGCCTGATCCACTTTCACGCCGATCCCCATGGTGCTGGAGACGGCAATTTTCTTCAGGTACACGCCCTTGGACGAGGCGGGTTTCGCCTTTTGCAGGGCATCCACCAGGGCCAGAAGGTTTTCCTTCAGGGCGTCCTGCTCGAAGGAGGCGCGGCCGATGGTGCCGTGCACGATGCCACCCTTGTCGATACGGAACTGGACCTGGCCGGCCTTGGCGTTCTTCACCGCTTCGGCGACGTTGGGGGTGACGGTACCCACCTTGGGGTTCGGCATCAGGCCGCGGGGACCGAGAATCTGGCCCAGGGCACCCACCACGCGCATGGCGTCGGGAGCGGCGATGACCACATCGAAGTCCATACGGCCACCCTTCACTTCCTCGGCCAGGTCTTCGAAACCCACCACGTCGGCGCCGGCGGCCTTGGCAGCCTCGGCACCCGCGCCTTGGGCGAACACCGCCACGCGCACGGATTTGCCGGTGCCACGGGGCAGCACCACGGAGCCCCGAACCATCTGGTCGGATTTACGGGCGTCCACGCCGAGGCCGATGGCCACGTCCACGGATTCGTCAAACTTGGCGCCGGCGGTTTCCTTCACCAGGGCCAGGGCGTCGTTCAGGGGATAAAACTTCAGGCGATCAACTTTGGCGCGGATCGCTTTAACACGCTTGGAAATCTTGGCCATTTACACGCCCTCCACTTCAATACCCATGCTGCGAGCACTGCCGGCGATGGTACGCACGGCCGCATCCATATCGGCAGCGGTAAGGTCCGGCATCTTGGTCTTGGCGATCTCTTCCGCTTGGGCGCGGGTGATCTTGCCCACCTTGTCGGTATGGGGACGGGGGCTGCCCTTCTCGAGCTTGGCGGCCTTCTTGATCAGCACGGTGGCCGGAGCGGTCTTCAGCACGAAGGTGAAGCTCTTGTCCGCGTAGGCGGTAATCACCACGGGAGTGGGCAGACCCACTTCCAGGTTCTGGGTGGCCGCGTTGAACGCCTTGCAGAACTCCATGATGTTGAGGCCGCGCTGACCGAGGGCGGGACCCACGGGGGGGCTGGGGTTGGCCTTGCCGGCCGGGATTTGCAGCTTGATGTAGCCGATAACTTTCTTAGCCACGATTTACTCCTTCGCTAGTGGGTAGTCACGCCTCGATCCGGCGGCTAAACCGGATTTCGGCTCCCCGTTGAACCAGCGCGCGAAAAAAGCGCGCCTCAAGGCAGACGCCTTAAACCTTCTCCACCTGGCCGAACTCCAGTTCGACCGGGGTGGCGCGCCCGAAAATCAGCACCGAGACGCGCAGCTTGCTCTTGTCGTAGTTGACTTCCTCGACCGTGCCGTTGAAGTCGCTGAAGGGGCCTTCGGTAACCCGGACCGTCTCGCCGGTTTCGAAGGACACCTTGGGGCGCGGCTTTTCCACGCCCTCTTGAATTTGATGCAGGATGTCCGCCACTTCCTTGTCGCTGATGGGCGTCGGCTTGTTGGCCGAACCGCCGACGAAGCCGGTGACCTTGGGCGTGTTCTTCACCAGGTGCCAGCTCTGGTCGGTCATTTCCATCTGGACCAGGACGTAGCCCGGGAAGAACTTGCGTTCGCTGATGCTCTTCTGGCCGCTTTTCATTTCGACCACTTCTTCCACCGGCACCAGGATTTCGCCGAACAGATCCTGCATCCCGTCGCGCTCGATGCGCTCCTTCAGGGTCCGCTGAACGGTCTTCTCAAACCCGGAATAGGCGTGTACCACATACCATCGCTTAGACATCAGCTCCCCCAGCCCATCAAGTTTTTAACCGCCCACGCCAGACCGGCATCCACCAGCCAGAGGAAGACCGCCATCAGCAACACCAGCAGCACCACCACGCCGGTGGTCTGCATGGTTTCCTTACGGCTCGGCCACACCACCTTCTTGGCCTCGGCCGTGGCTTCCTTGGCAAAACCCATAAACTGCCGGCCCAGCTCGGTGAGCGACGCCACACCAAAGGCCGCCAGAGCCGCCACCAGCACCGCCGCAACACGCAGCGCCGCCGCCTGGTCGGCCAAGTAATGGAAAACGGCCACCCCTGCCAACAGCAGCAGGATGGCCAACGCCAATTTGATCTTGTCCGATGTGCTAATCATCAAGCTCTTATCTAGTGCGCGTCCGGCCGGCCGCTCTACTTGCCGACCCGTCCGCCTCGACGCGGCCGCCACCCATTCGGGCAACGGCACTGAATTTGGCAGGCCAAGAGGGTCTCGAACCCCCAACCTTCGGTTTTGGAGACCGACGCTCTACCAATTGAGCTATTGGCCTGTGAAAATTGGAGCCGGCAGCCCGTGGCGCGCAGCTTTTCCGCTGCAAACCACGGGCTACCGGCTTGCTTTACTGCAATTACTCAATAACCTTGGACACCACGCCGGCGCCCACGGTACGGCCGCCTTCGCGGATGGCGAAGCGCAGGCCTTCTTCCATGGCGATCGGTGCGATCAGGCTCACGGCGATGGCGACGTTGTCGCCGGGCATCACCATTTCGGTGCCGGCCGGCAGTTCCACGGAGCCGGTCACGTCGGTGGTCCGGAAGTAGAACTGGGGACGGTAGCCGTTGAAGAACGGGGTGTGACGGCCGCCTTCGTCCTTGCTCAACACGTAGATTTCGGCGTTGAACTTGGTGTGGGGGGTGATGGAGCCGGGCTTGGCCAGCACTTGGCCGCGCTCGACTTCTTCGCGCTTGGTGCCGCGCAGCAGTACGCCGACGTTGTCACCGGCCTGACCCTGGTCCAGCAGTTTGCGGAACATTTCGACGCCGGTGCAGGTGGTCTTGACGGTGGGCTTGATGCCGACGATTTCAACTTCTTCGCCGACCTTGATGATGCCGCGCTCGATACGGCCGGTGACGACGGTGCCACGGCCGGAGATGGAGAACACGTCTTCCACGGGCATCAGGAAGGTGCCGTCGACGGCGCGCTCGGGCTCGGGGATGTAGCTGTCGAGGGCGTCGGCCAGGCGGTAGATGGAGGGTTCGCCGATGTCGCTCTGGTCGCCTTCCAGGGCCTTGAGGGCGCTGCCGATGACGATGGGGGTGTCGTCGCCGGGGAAGTCGTATTTGGAGAGGAGCTCGCGCACTTCCATTTCGACCAGTTCGAGCAGTTCGGGATCGTCGACCATGTCGGCTTTGTTCATGTAGACGATGATGTAGGGCACGCCCACCTGACGGGCCAGGAGGATGTGCTCGCGGGTCTGGGGCATGGGGCCGTCGGCGGCGGACACGACCAGGATGGCGCCGTCCATCTGGGCGGCTCCGGTGATCATGTTCTTGACGTAGTCGGCGTGGCCCGGGCAGTCGACGTGGGCGTAGTGGCGCTTTTCGGTCTCGTATTCGACGTGGGCGGTGTTGATCGTGATACCGCGGGCCTTTTCTTCGGGCGCGCTGTCGATCTGGTCGTAGCCTTTGGCTTCGCCACCGAACTTCTTCGACAGAATCGTGGTGATCGCTGCCGTCAGAGTGGTTTTGCCATGGTCAACGTGACCAATCGTGCCCACGTTTACGTGCGGTTTCGTCCGCTCAAACTTGCCTTTTGCCATGATTTTTCCCTCTTCGCGTTTCCCAAAGAATCGGTGGTGCCCATGGACAGAATCGGACTGTCGACCTCTCCCTTACCAAGGGAGTGCTCTACCACTGAGCTACATGGGCCTTAAAATCGCTTCTACAACACTGGAGCGGGTGAAGGGAATCGAACCCTCGTCATAAGCTTGGAAGGCTTCTGCTCTACCATTGAGCTACACCCGCACGGCCCGAAGACTCCATCGCAAAACGCGAAAATTCGCGTCTTTTGTTTCGTCTTCAAACCAAAAATACCTGGTGGTGGGGGAAGGATTCGAACCTTCGAAGGCAGAGCCGTCAGATTTACAGTCTGATCCCTTTGACCGCTCGGGAACCCCACCGAAACAAAGCCGCGGATTATGGAGTAATTCGGCGACCTTGTCAAACAGCTTTTGCGCTTATTTCTCCACCAGGATGCGCAGCATGCGGCGCAGGGGCTCGGCGGCACCCCACAGCAACTGGTCGCCCACGGTGAAGGCGGACAGGTACTGGGGACCCATGTTAAGCTTGCGCATGCGGCCCACGGGCACCGTGAGGGTGCCGGTGACGGCGGCGGGGGTCAGTTCCTTCATGGTGATTTCCCGGTCGTTGGGAACCACCTTCGCCCACGGGTTGTGGGCGGCGATCAAGCCGTGGATTTCGTCCAGGGGGACATCCTTGGTCATCTTGATGGTCAGGGCCTGGCTATGGCAGCGCATGGCGCCGATACGCACGCACAAGCCGTCGATGGGGATCTGGGCGTCACTCTTGCCGAGGATCTTGTTGCACTCCACCTGGGCCTTCCATTCTTCCTTGCTCTGACCCGACTCCAACTGCACGTCGATCCACGGAATCAGGGAGCCGGCCAGGGGCACCGGCCAGGCGTCCACCGGGTAGCGGTCGGAACGGATGAAATCGGCCACCTTGCGGTCGATTTCCAGGATGGCGGAAGCCGGGTCGTCCAGCAGGGATTTCACCTCGGCATTCACCGCACCCATCTGCTGGATCAGCTCCCGCATATTGCGGGCACCGGCACCGGAAGCGGCCTGGTAGGTCATGGGGGAAATCCACTCGATCAGGCCGGCGTCGAACAGGCCGCCGATGGCCATCAGCATCAGGGACACGGTGCAGTTGCCGCCGACGTAGGTCTTGACGCCCTGGGCGAGGCCATCCTGGATCACGCTCTTGTTCACCGGGTCGAGGATGATGATGGCGTCATCCTTCATGCGCAGGGTGGAGGCGGCGTCGATCCAGTAGCCGTTCCAGCCGGCGGCACGCAGCTGCGGGTAGACTTCCTTGGTGTAGTCACCACCCTGACAGGTGATGATGGCGTCCATGGCCTTGAGCTCGTCGATGCTCAAGGCGTCTTTGAGAGGCGGCACGTCGCGGCCCACATCGGGGCCCTTGCCGCCGACGTTGGAGGTGGTGAAGAACACCGGCTCCACCAGGTCGAAATCCTTCTCCTCGCGCATGCGGCCCATCAGGACCGAACCCACCATGCCACGCCAGCCTACAAAGCCTACTCGCAACATCTTGCTTACCTCGATTCGTGAATGTTTGGGTTACAGGGCCGCCAGCACGGCGTCGCCCATCTCGGAACACGACACCTTCTTCGTGCCCTCGGTATAAATATCCGCAGTGCGGTAGCCTTGGGACAGCACCTTCTTCACCGCGTTCTCAATGCGGTCCGCCGCCGCTTGCTGAGCCAAGGTGTAGCGCAGCATCATGGCCGCCGACAGGATGGTCGCCAGGGGGTTGGCCACGTTCTTGCCGGCGATGTCCGGCGCGGAGCCGTGGATCGGCTCGTACATGCCCTTGTTGTTCGCATCCAGGGAGGCGGAGGGCAGCATGCCGATGGAGCCGGTGAGCATGGAGGCCTCGTCGGACAGGATGTCGCCGAAGATGTTGCCGGTGACGATGACATCGAACTGCTTGGGATTGCGCACCAGCTGCATGGCGGCGTTGTCCACGTACATGTGGGACAACTCCACCTCGGGGTAGTCCTTCGACACCTCGATCACCACTTCCTTCCACAGCTCGGAACATTCCAGCACGTTGGCTTTTTCCACCGAGCACAGCTTCTTGCCGCGCTTCATGGCGATACCGAAAGCCAGATCAGCCACCCGGCGCACTTCCGACTCGGAATACAGCATGGTGTTGAAGCCGACACGCTCGCCATTGCGGACTTCGATGCCGCGGGGCTGGCCGAAGTACACGTCGCCGGTGAGTTCGCGCACGATCATGATGTCCAGGCCGGCCACCACTTCAGGGCGCAGGGTGGAAGCGGAAGCCAGTTCCGGGTAGAGCGTAGCCGGGCGCAGGTTGGCGAACAGGTTGAGTTCCTTGCGGATACCCAAGAGGCCGCGCTCGGGGCGCAGGGGCCGGTCCAGGGTATCGTACCGGGGGCCGCCCACGGCGCCCAGCAGCACGGCGTCGGCCTCCTTGGCCAGCTTGAGGGTGGCTTCGGGCAGGGGGCTCCCCGCCGCGTCGTAGCCGGCACCGCCGATGAAACCGTGTTCCATTTCCAGCTTGAGGCCGTCGGAGGCCAGGGCCTTCAGTACTTTTTCCGCTTGAGCAACGATTTCCGGCCCGATGCCGTCACCAGGCAATACCGCGATTTTCATTTTCACTCCCGTTAGGGGTGAGGCGTCAGGCGTGAGGCGCGGGGAACCCCCTCGCCTCTCTCGCCTCACCCCTCACGAATTAACAAACAGCCACGGCTCGGACTGGCGCCGTTTTTCCTCGTAGGCTTTGATTTTGTCGGCATGTCGCAGCGTGAGTCCGATGTCGTCCCAGCCGTTGAGCAGGCATTCCTTGCGGAAGGGATCCACCTCGAAGGCAATCGCCTCGCCGGAGGGCGTGGTCACGGTCTGGGCTTCCAGGTCCACCGTCAGGCGGTAGCCTTCCCGGACCTCGGTTTCCTTGAACAGCTGGTCCACTTTGCCGGCGGGCAACACGATGGGCAGGATGCCGTTCTTGAAGCAGTTGTTGAAGAAGATGTCGGCGAAGGACGGAGCAATGATCGCCCGGAAACCGTAGTCTTGCAGCGCCCAGGGGGCGTGCTCCCGGCTCGAACCGCAGCCGAAGTTCTCCCGCGCCAGCAGCACGCTGGCGCCCTGGTAGCGGGGCTGGTTGAGGACGAAGTCCGGGTTCAGAGGGCGCTGGCTGTTGTCCATGCCCGGCTCGCCGTGGTCCAGATAGCGCCACTCGTCGAAGGCATTGGGGCCGAAGCCGCTGCGCTTGATGGACTTGAGGAACTGCTTGGGAATGATGGCGTCGGTATCCACGTTGGCGCGGTCCAGGGGCGCCACCAATCCGTCCAATTTGATGAATTTATCCACGTTTACTTGACCGCTTTCTGGATCGCTTCGCCACCCTTCTCGACATCCTGACCGATGCCCCGAACGGTATTGCAACCCACCATCTGCATCACACCCACCACCACCACGGCGAGCAGCGCCACTTTCACGGCAATCAACGCAACCAGTTTCTTGGGAGTCATGACTATTTACCTCGCTTACAGTAATTCGCGCACGTCGACGAAGTGACCGGCGATGGCCGCCGCCGCCGCCATTTCAGGGCTCACCAGATGGGTGCGGCTGCCCTGCCCCTGACGGCCTTCGAAGTTGCGGTTGGAGGTGGAGGCGCAGCGCTCTCCCGGCTCCAACCGGTCATCGTTCATGGCCAGACACATGGAGCAGCCCGGGTCGCGCCACTCGAAGCCGGCAGCGACGAAAATCTTGTCCAGCCCTTCGGCTTCCGCCTGCTGTTTCACCAGGCCGGTACCGGGCACCACCATCGCCAGCTTCACGCTGTCGGCCTTGCGGCGGCCCTTGGCCACGGCGGCGGCGGCGCGCAGGTCTTCGATGCGGCCGTTGGTGCAGGAGCCGATGAACACCTTGTCGATGGCGATGCCGGTGATCGGCATGTTGGCCTTGATGCCCATGTAGTCCAGGGCGCGCTGGATGCCGCCGCGCTTGACCGGATCGGCTTCCCTGGCGGGATCGGGAACGGTGCCGTCCACCGCCACCACCATCTCGGGGGAAGTCCCCCAGGTGACGTGGGGCTTGATGGCGGCAGCATCCAGCTCCACCACCGCGTCAAACTTTGCGCCGTCGTCGCTCTTCAGGGTGCGCCAGTAGGCGACAGCTTTTTCCCACAGATCGGCCTTGGGGGCGTAGGGGCGGCCCTTGAGGTAGTCGAGGGTGGTGTCGTCCACCGCCACCATGCCGGCGCGGGCGCCGGCCTCGATGGCCATGTTGCACAGGGTCATGCGCCCTTCCATGGACAGGCCGCGGATGGCGGAGCCGGCGAACTCGATGGCGTAGCCGGTGCCGCCGGCGGTGCCGATCTTGCCGATCACCGCCAGGGCGACGTCCTTGGCGGTGACGCCCTTACCCAGGGCGCCTTCCACTTTCACCAGCATGGCCTTGGATTTCTTCTGCAGCAGGCACTGGGTGGCCATCACGTGCTCCACCTCGGAGGTGCCGATGCCGTGGGCCAGGGCGGCGAAGGCGCCGTGGGTGCTGGTGTGGGAATCGCCGCACACCACCGTCATGCCCGGCAGGGTCGCCCCCTGCTCCGGGCCCATGACGTGAACCACGCCCTGGCGGATGTCGCCCATCTTGAATTCGGTGATGCCCCACTCGGCACAGTTGGCGTCCAGGGTTTCCACCTGGAGGCGGGAAACCGGGTCGGCAATGCCTTGGTCCCGGTGGGCGGTGGGCACGTTGTGGTCCGGCACGGCGAGGATGGAATCCACGCGCCAGGGCTTGCGCCCGGCCAGCTTCAAGCCCTCGAAAGCCTGGGGACTGGTCACCTCGTGCACCAGATGCCGGTCGATATAAAGCAACGCGGTGCCGTCCGGCTCCTGGTACACCACGTGGGACTGCCACAATTTGTCGTAAAGGGTTTGGGCACTCATGGAGCGATCCGCAACAAATCCGAAAGGAAACCGTAGATTATTACACAATCCCCCCCCGCCGAACAGAGCCGGCGCCGCCAAGACCGGCAAGGCGCAAACTGCTAGACTGAAGCCGATATCCCTAACCGCCGCCAGCCATGGAAGCCGTTTTTCACGTCCGCGGAATCTCCAAGACCTACGCCATGGGCGAGGTGGAAGTCCACGCCCTGCGGGGGGTGGACCTGGACCTCTACGCCGGCGAGTTCGTCGTCCTGCTGGGGGCATCCGGCAGCGGCAAGTCCACCCTGCTCAACATCCTCGGCGGCCTGGACATCCCCACTTCGGGGGAGGTGCTCTACCAGGACCACAACCTCACCGCCGCCGACGACGGGGGACTCACCCGCTACCGTCGGGAGCACGTGGGCTTCGTGTTCCAGTTCTACAACCTGATCCCCAGCCTCACCGCCCGGGAGAACGTCGCCCTGGTGACGGAAATCGCCGCCCGCCCCCTGCCGCCGGAGGACGCCCTGAAGCTGGTGGGCCTGGGGGACCGGCTGGACAGCTTCCCGGCCCAGCTTTCCGGCGGCGAGCAGCAGCGGGTGGCCATCGCCCGGGCCGTGGCCAAGCGCCCCGACGTGCTGCTGTGCGACGAGCCCACCGGCGCCCTGGACTACGCCACCGGCCGCCTGGTGCTGGAGGTGCTGGAGCGGGTGAACCGGGAGTTGGGCACCCTCACCGTAGTAATCACCCACAATGCCGCCATCGCCGCCATGGCGGACCGGGTGATACGAATCAGCAGCGGCGAGATCGTCGAAATCCGGACCAACGAAACCAAGCTGTCGCCTTCGGAGCTGTCATGGTGAGCGCCCTCGACCGCAAGCTGCTGCGGGACGTCTGGCGCCTGCGGGGACAGTTGCTGGCGGTGGTGCTGGTGGTGATGTGCGGCGTTGCCACCTTCCTCACCATGCGCGGCATGTACGAAACCCTGCTGGCGGAGCGGGGGGACTACTACGCCCGCTACCGTTTCGCCGATGTCTTCGCCCAGGCCAAGCGCGCCCCGGAGCGGCTGCGCCAGTCCATTGCCGGGATCCCCGGCGTGACAGCGGTGGAAACCGGCATCAGCCTGGAAGTGACCCTGGACGTGCCGAGACTGGAAGAACCCGCCACCGGCCTGCTGGTGTCCGTCCCCGACCGGGGCCGCCCCGCCCTCAACGACCTTCACCTGCGCAGCGGCCGCTACATCGAGCCCGGCGCCGCCGACGAGGTGATCCTGTCCGACGCCTTCGCCCGCGCCAACCGCCTGACGCCCGGGGACACTCTGAGCGCCGTCATCAACGGCCGCTGGCAGCGCCTGCACGTGGTGGGCGTCGCCATCTCGCCGGAATTCATCTACGTTCTGCGCCCCGCCAGCGGCCTGCCCGACGACCGGCGCTACGGCGTGCTGTGGATGGGGCGCAAGGCCCTGGCCCACGCCTACGATATGGACGGCGCCTTCAACCGGGTGATGGTGTCCCTCGCCCGGAACGGCTCCGAGGCCGAAGTCATCGCCCGCCTCGACCGCCTGCTGGAGCGCTACGGCGCCCTCGGCGCCTACGGCCGCGGCGAGCACCTGTCGGCCAAGATCATCGCCGACGAGATCGCCCAGGACCGGATCTACGGCACCGTCATCTCCGGCATCTTCCTCGGCGTGGCGGCCTTCATCCTGCACATCGTCCTCACCCGCCTCATCGCCATCGAGCGGGACCGCATCGGCACCCTCAAGGCCTTCGGCTACCGGCGGGGGGAAATCGCCGGCCACTACCTCAAGCTCGCCCTGGTGCCGGCCGCCCTCGGCGTCACCCTCGGCCTACCCCTGGCCGCCTGGCTCGGCGCGGGACTGGCAGACATCTACCGGGAGTTTTTCCACTTTCCCGAATTGCGCTGGTCCATCAGCCCCTTCGGCCTCCTCCTGGCCCTCGGCATCGCCCTCGCCGCCGCCCTGGCCGGCGCATTCTCCGCCGTGCAACGGGCCGTCCACCTGGCCCCCGCCGAAGCCATGCAGCCCGAGCCTCCGCCTCGCTTCCGGCCCGGCGCGGTGGAACGCGCCGGCCTCCAGCGCTGGCTGTCCCTGGGGCAGCGCATGATCCTGCGCAACCTGGAACGGCGCCCCTGGCGGGCCGCCCTGGCGGTGCTGGGCCTGGCCCTGGCGGTGGCGATCCTGGTGGTGGGGCGCTACGGCATGGACGCCATGGACCACATCATCGACGTGGAATTCCGCGCTGCCCAGCGGGGGGACGTCACCCTGGACTTCGCCAACCCGCTCTCCGCCGGCGCCCGCTACGCCCTGCCCCACCTCCCCGGCGTCCTGGCGGCGGAGCCCTACCGCTACGTTCCGGTGCGCCTGCGCCACCAGCACCGGGAAAGGCGCACCGCCATCCTCGGCCTGCCCGCCGACGGGGACCTGCGCCACATCGTCGACCTGGATTACCGCCGGTTCGCCCCCCCTGCCGACGGCCTGCTGCTTTCCGCCAAGCTTGCCGACAGCCTTGGGGTAAAACCCGGCGACGACCTCACGGTGGAGGTGCTGGAAGGCCGCCGCACCGTCCGCTCCCTACCGGTGACCGGCGTGGTGGATGACCTGGTGGGCGTAGGCGCCTACATGGCCCTGGACAGCCTCAACCGTCTCACCTTCGACCCTCCCGGCACCCTTTCCGGCGCCATTCTTGCCGTTGACGGCAGCAGCCGCGACACCCTCTACCGGGAGCTGAAGCGCCTGCCCCAGGTGAAGAGCGTGGCCGTCAAAGAAGCCATGCTGGCCGGCTTCCGCGACGTCATCGCCCGCAGCCTGACGGTGCAGACCGCCATCAACATCGTTTTCGCCTGCGTCATCGCCTTCGGCGTGGTATACAACAGCGTGCGCATCGCCCTTTCCGAGCGGGCCCACGAACTGGCCAGCCTGCGGGTGCTGGGCTTCACCGAGCAAGAAATCGCCGTCCTGCTCCTCGGCGAGCAAGCCCTCGTCACCCTGGCCGCGATCCCGGTGGGCCTCGCCCTCGGCGCCGGCATCTGCGCCCTGATCGTGTGGGCCCTGAACGCCCAGGAGACCTTCCGTCTCCCCCTGGTGTTCACCGCCCGCACCTTCGCCTTCGCCTGCGTGGTGGTAGTGGTGGCCGCCGCCGCCAGCAGCCTGCTGATCCTGCGCCGACTGCGCCGCCTGGACCTGGTGGCGGTACTGAAAACAAGGGAGTGAACATGCCCATCACACGCAAACATCTGGCCTGGGGCGCGGCGGCAGCAGCCTTCGCCGGGCTCCTGTTTGTCTGGCTCGCCCCCGAACCGGTTCCGGTGGAAACCGCCCTGTCCACGCGGGGGCCGATCCGGGTGACGGTGGACGAGGAAGGGGAAATTCGCGCCCACGACCGCTACGTGGTGGCCGCACCGGTGAGCGGACGGCTGTTGCGGGTGGAACTCCTGGACGGCGACCCGGTGAAGGAAGGGGAAGTGGTGGCCCGCATCGCGCCCCTGCCCCTCACCACCCGGGAACGGGAAGAACTGGTGGCCAAGGTGGCGGCGGCACGGGCCGCCTTCCACGAGGCCGAGGCCCGCTCCGTCCACGCCCGCTCCGACTACGAGCAGGCACGGCGGGAGCGGGCCCGTGCGGAAAAGCTGGTGCAGCAGAATTTCCTCTCCCCCCAGATGGCGGAACAGGCCCGCGTGGCCGAGACCACCGGCGCCGACGAACTCAGCGCCGCCCGCCAGCGGGTGAGCGCCGCCCAGGCGGAGGTGCGCGCCGCGGAGGCGGGGCTGCTGGGAGCCGATGCCGGCAACCTGGTGGAAATCCGTTCGCCGGTCTCCGGCCAAGTGCTGCGGGTACAGGAGAAAAGCGAACGGGTGGTAGCAGGAGGCGCGCCCTTGCTCGCCATCGGCGATCCGCGCCGTTTTGAAGTGGTGATGGACGTGCTGTCCACCGAGGCAGTCAAGATCCGCCCCGGCATGGCCATGGCCCTGGACCAGTGGGGCGGCCCCGGCCAGCTGAAAGCCCGGGTGCGCACCGTGGAGCCCGGCGCCTTCACCAAGATCTCCGCCCTCGGCGTGGAGGAACAGCGGGTCAACATCGTCGCCGACCTCCTCGACCCCCCCGGCCCCCTGGGAGACGGCTACCGCGTGGAGGGCCGGGTAACGGTGGCGGAAAAAGCCGACGCCCTGAAGGTTCCCACCAGCAGCCTGTTCCGGGCTGGAGACCGGTGGGAACTGTTCGTCGTGGACGGCAACCGCGCCCGCAAAAGGACGGTGGAAACCGGGCTGCGCAACCCGGTGGAAACGGAAATCCTCCAGGGACTGGAAGCGGGCGCGACGGTGGTCCGCCATCCTCCCAACGCCCTGGCCGACGGGATGCGGATCGTGGCGCGGTAGCCCCGGCTGCCCAAGCTTTTTCCCCTTTGCAATCCCGCCGCGGCCATGCTAGTTTCAGACTAATGGTTGTTAAGGGCAAACTCAGCCGAAAGGCGAGGACGCAAAGCCTCCGGTCTAACTGGCGCAAGCCACAGGATAGCGGGGTTGCCACACCGGGAAAGCCCGTTTTCCCCGTCTGCCGCATCCGCCCTCCTCAGCCCGCCGTTCCCATTGAATACTGACGAGGTGTGCCATGCCCCATACCGTTGCCCTGGTGGTGGATCATTCCCTTTCCATGCGGAAATACATCCGCGCCATATTGCGGGACGAATTGAATTTTCGGGAGACCCACGAAGCGGCCAGCGCCGACGAGGCGCTGCGCGTCCTGGACGCCAACCCCGCCGTGAAATGGATTTTCAGCGCCTGGGAGCTGCCCGGCACGTCGTCCCAACACTTCCTGGGAAGCATCCGGGACCGGGACGCCCAGATTGTCCTGGTCACCGCCCGGGAGGAAATTGCCGCCCGGCAGATCGCCATTCGGGAAAATGTCGCCGATTACCTGTGCAAACCCTTCTCCCCTGACCAACTGGTGCAGAAGGTGCACCGGCTGGCGGGCCTGAGGGAGCGCCGGTCGGCGGAGCGCATCAAAGCCGCCATGCCCTGCGAAGTGGACCTGGGCTTCGACCCCTTCCATGTTTACTGCGCCGAGCTGGTGGACATTTCTGCCGGCGGCTGCCGGGTAACAACCTCCCAACTCCACCCCAACACCGGCCACGTGGGCGACCTCGCCACGGTCACCTTCCAGTTGGAGAATGGGACGCCGCTAAGCCTGCACGGACAGATCAGACGGGTGGAAACGGGGGACTGCGGCCTCGATGCCTTCGGCTGCGTGCAAATGGCCTTCGAGTTCATCCACGAGAACGCCGAGGACAGAAAGCGCTTCGAGGACCTGATCGAGTCCTGCAAAGCCAAGGCAGCGGCCGGCTTGCAGTAGCCGAGTCTTATTCCGCCGCTTCCTCCGGCCGCTGCGCCGCCACCAGCAACAACGCCGCCAGGGCGCAGGCGGCGGCCAGGGTAAAGGTCCAGGCGGGGCCGAGGGTGTCCCAGGTATAGCCGCTGTAGAGGCCGCCCAAGGTGCCGCCGGCACCGAAGGAGACGCTATTGTAGAGGGCCTGGCCCTTGGACTGGTGCTTGCCGCGAAAGATGCGGTGCACCATGGCCACCGCCGCGGCGTGATAGGCGCCGAAGGTGGCGGCGTGGAGCACCTGGGCCAGGAACACCACGGCGAAGGAACCCACCCCCCAGCCGATCATCAAAAAACGCCCCACGGCGAGAACGAAGCTCGCCAGCAGCACGGTGCGCAACTCCACCGCCTTGAACAGCCTCGGCATCCACAGGAACACGCCGATTTCGCAGATCACCCCCACCGCCCACAGCCAGCCCACGGTGCCCTTGCTGTAGCCGTGGTCCACCAGGTAGATGGAATAGAAGGTGTAATAAGGGCCGTGGGCCGCCGCCATGAGGAAGCCGCCGCCGATGAAAGCCAGCACCTCGGGGCGGCGCAGGATGTGCCACACCGGCACGGTGTCGGTGTCGTGGGGCGCCACCCGGGCCTCGGGGATGAAGCGGGAGAACAGCACGATGCCCAGCATCAGCCCCAGGATCGCCCACAGCAGGAAACGGATCGGCAAGTAATCCAGCCCGTATCCCAGGCCCACCACGGCCAGGATGAAGCCCACCGACCCCCACAGCCGGATGCGCCCGTACTTCCCGGTGTGCTCCCCCAAATGGCTCAGGGTGGTCGCCTCCACCAGGGGCAGGGAGGCGCTCCAGAAGAAGCTCATGGCCGCCATCACCGCGAACAGCCAGGCAAAGCCGCTGCCGAAGAACACCCCGATGTAGCTGAGGAAGCTGGCCGCCGCCGCGATCTGCACGATCAGCACCCGCCGCCCCAGGTGGTCGGCCATCCAGCCCCACAGGTTGGGGGCGAAGATGCGCATCACCTGGAGCAGGGACATCAGCACCCCGATCTGGAAGGCGGTGAAATCCAGGGATTTGAGGTACAGCCCCCAATAGGGGGACAGGGCGCCGACGAAGGCGAAGTAGAAGAAATAGAAGCCGGACAGGCGCCAGTAGTGGTGCATTGGAAGCTAAAACCCTTTCACCGCAAAGGACGCCAAGGAACGCAAAGGAAAAACGAAGGGCCCAATTAACCGCGAATGAACACGAACTATTGAAATGCACCCATTGGGCACCGCCATATTCGTGAACATTCGTGTTAATTCGTGGTTAATCGTATTGGTCTTTCCTTTGCGTTCCTTGGCGTCCTTGGCGGTCAACCGCCTTTGACCTTGCCGGGAATCTTCGGCGTAGCCGTCGCCACGTCACCGCACTGGGCCCGGTGGCGCAGAGCGTGGTCGATCAGGGTCAGGGCCAGCATGGCTTCGGCGATGGGGGTGGCGCGGATGCCGACGCAGGGGTCGTGGCGGCCTTCGGTGGACACCATGGCCGGATTCCCCGCCTTGTCGATGCTGCGGCGGGGAATGCGGATGCTGGAAGTGGGCTTGATGGCGATATTGACCACGATGTCCTGGCCGGTGGAAATCCCCCCCAGCACGCCGCCGGCATGGTTGGACAGGAAGCCTTCCGGCGTCAGCTCGTCGCCGTGCTCGCTGCCCTTCTGGGCGATGCTGGCGAAGCCGGCGCCGATTTCGACCCCCTTCACCGCGTTGATGCCCATCATGGCGTGGGCGATGTCGGCGTCCAGCCGGTCGTACACCGGCTCGCCCCAGCCCACGGGGACGCCTTCGGCCACCACGGTGATCTTGGCGCCGACGGAATCGCCCTCGTGGCGCAAAGCGTCCATGTAGGCCTCCAGTTCAGGCACCAGGCCGGCATTGGCGGCGAAAAAGGGGTTCTCACTCACCATGGCCCAGTCCAGGAACGGCACCTCGATGGGACCGAGTTGGGACATGCAGCCCCGCACCGTAATCCCGTAGCGCTCCTTGAGCCATTTCTTGGCCACGGCGCCCGCGGCCACCCGCACCGCCGTTTCCCGGGCGCTGGAGCGGCCGCCGCCGCGGTGATCGCGGATGCCGTATTTCTGCCAATAGGTATAGTCGGCATGGCCGGGACGGAAAGTCTCGGCGATGGTGCCGTAATCCTTGCTGCGCTGGTCCTGGTTGCGGATCAGCAGGGCGATGGGAGTGCCGGTGGTCTTGCCCTCGAACACCCCGGACAGGATTTCCACGCTGTCCGGCTCCCGGCGCTGGGTCACGTGGCGGGAGGTGCCGGGCTTGCGCCGGTCCAGCTCCGCCTGGATATCCACCTCGGAAATTTCCAATCCCGGCGGGCAGCCGTCCACCACGCAGCCGATGGCCGGGCCGTGGGACTCGCCGAAGGAAGTGACGGTGAACAGGGTGCCGAAGGTGTTGCCGGACATGGGTTTTTCCCGTAAACGCAAAACCCGAAGTCTAGCACAAGCGCCCCCTGGGGCGGGATTCCGAACGAAAAGGGAGGACGTGAAGAAAGAGAGCGGGGAGGGGTCGCCCCCTCCCCCTGAAACGCGGTTAGTTGATCAGTTCGTCGCTGGTCCGGTCGCGGCAAGCGGCGTTGAAGCTCCAGTCGAAGCACAGGGGAATGGCGGCGGGTTTTTCCTCGCCGGTCATGCGGCCGTAAGCGGCCTTGCCGGTCACGTCGCGGCCCAGATAGGCCGAGCAGCCGGGATCGTTGTAGCTCCAGTCCTCGCAGGCGAGACCGACGGTTTCAAGCCGGCCCTCCTGTCCGGTGGGCACACCGAAGGCCGCCTTGCCGGCTACGTCGGAGTGGATGTATTCGGAACAGCGGGAATCGCTGAAACTCCAATCCTCGCAACTTGAAAAGGCGTAAGCCGACGCGGCGCCCAGGGCGGCGAAAGCGGCCATAGCCAAGGTAAGTAGCAGTTTCTTCATAATGACCTCCTACCAGACAAGCAGGCAAAAATGCCTTGTCCTGACAAACAAATCGCCTATCAGTGACCTGGGTATAGTAAACCCGAGTTATTTTGTCAACAAATAGGCCGCAACCCGGAACATCCGTGCAATACATTGAAATAAAACGGGATTACGAGAAGCGGCTAGTCGCGGGCGGCCAGGGTGGCCGAGGACCTTCCCTCGATGCGCCGGTAGGCGGAATAGAACGATTCGTCCCGGGCAAGGGCTGCCACCAGTTCGGCGAAACCAGCCCGGCCGGACTTGGCGAACCAGCGCACCACTTCGCGCTTCGCCGTGCCGTAGGTGTGCTGCATGTATTCGCCCCGGTAGCCGGTGAGGCGGTTCCATTCCTGAACGCTCTCCAGGGAGGCAAGGTCGGGAGCATCCCGGCCATCCCGGGTGGCCGCCAGCCAGGCGTCCTCGGAAAACTCCTCGGCGCCGCTGACCATCACCGCCTGGCCCTCGTCGAACCATTGGGGAAGCTTCTCCAGGGTGCGGTCGAACCCGCCCAGGCGGGAAGCCAGCTCCACGTGGGCCAGTTCATGGGAGATGATGGCCTCGCAGACGCCACGGGGGGAAATCACGACATGGGCGCCGTCGGTAAAGCCGAGGCCCACGCCGCCGAAACGGCGGAAGCAATCGGTGCTGGCGCAGAAAACCAGGTTGGGCTTGGCTTCCAGGACGCCGTAGAAGCCGGCGACACGGGCCTTGGCCTGTTCCACCAGGACCGGAATTTGATCACGCAACTCGGGGGAAAGATCGGGGTCGAAAAAGACATTTCCGCCGGCGGACTCCATGCCCGCCATCTGGGGCTCGGCCAGGGCCGTCAAATGGGCGCCCGCCGCCGGGAATGCCAACAGCAGAAAGGAGAAGCCCAACGCAAAAAAAGCCCTCTTGATCTTCACACCCGCTCTCCCATCCCGCTGACACGCGCTTCGACGGCCCGTAGGAAGTATATCGGCGTTACGGGCAACAACCTTGAATAGATTAAGGTCAAAAACCAGTCTATGCAAGCGCATCCTTATACGCCTTGATTCACCTCAACAACAACGGGTTAGATTGATTTTCAGTGCTTGGCGCCGGTAAAAAACTCCCGCCGCGACAGCTCCTTCTGCCAGGGGCAGTCCCGCTTGCCTTCGGCCATGACCCGGTCCCGGGTGGCGATCACCTCGTTCCAGCCGGCGAAGACGGCATCGGCGGAGGGGTAATGGTTCATGGCCTGGGCCAGGGGCAACAGCAGGTGGTGGCCGAGATCGGGATGGTAGTTGAGGTGGGCCCGGCGGGCTTCGCCGAGCAAGTGAAAGTGGAATAGGGGGCCGATCACCGTGTAGGGGGCGCCGGCCCGCTCCTCCGCCTTCCATCCCGCCGGAAGTGGAAGATCAGGGAGGTTTTCCGGCAGGTAGAGCCGGGCCAGCATCCACGGCGTCAGCAGCAGCATCACCCGCCAGCCTTCCACCCGCCGCAGGGCGCGCACTTCCACCGGCAGGGCGTGGTTGGCGAATTCCTCGGCGGCGAAAAGGCGGCGGTAGATGTCGTCAAAAACCGCCGTCACCTGGGCCGCCAGGGCGGAATCGTCCCGGGGCAAAACGGCCAAGGTCCAGGACCAGTCAGCCATGGGCGCTTCCATCGCCGAAACGGGCCGCCAACCTGGCCCCCACTTCCCGGTACAGGGCGAGTTGGGCATGGGCCTGGAGGTCGGCGGCGAAACGCCCGACCCAGGGGGCGAGGAATTCTCCCCGCAGCCGGTCTTCCAGGGCGCCGCTGCCGGGACAGCCCTGATCCCGCAGCCAGGCGGCACATTCCAGCAGGGTGCCCAGGTAGTCGGCGGGAGCCCCGTCGGCGGCGAGGCCCAGGAGGCGGTAGAACTCCCGCGCCTTTTCCGTCGCTTCCCCGTCCATGCGCCCTTCCAGATAGGCCGAGGCGAAGGGGGGGCAGGGAGTCTTGGGATGGCCGGCGATGAACAGGCGGGTATGCTCGGCCTGCCATTGGTCCAGGGGCAGCGGCGCCAGTTCCTCCCGAGAGCCTTCCAGCCAGGGATGAGCGGGCACCAGTTCCTCCAGGGCGGCCAGGGAATCCTCCCCCGGCGCCGCCAGCAGCCCGCCCAGCAGCCGCCACTCGGCGGCATCACCAGGGATAGGCATAGACTCCGGCGTACATGAAGTAGTGGCGCAGCAGGTAGCCCCCCATCAGCACCAGCAGGGCCGCCGCCACCGTCGGCAGGCGGCTGCTCCAGCCCCGGATCACCCCTTTCAGCTCCAGCAGGAAGGGCACCAGCAGGCCGAAGCCGATGAAGCCCACCAGCCAGCCCAAGTCGCCCCACAGCAACTGGGCCGAGCGGTAGCCGGATTCGGAGCCGGACAGGGTGTAGTTGAAGAAGGAGAACAGGATCACCAGTTCGGTGGCGATCAGGATCAGGTCGAAGCGCTCGTAGCGGTGGCGCAGGTCCTGGTCGTTCTCGTCGGTGATGAAGGTATGGAGCAGCAGCAGCAGGTAGGCGAAAGCGGTGGAAAAGGCCGACACGGTGAACAGCAGGGGCACCCCCGGATTGTGCCACAGGGCCACCGCGGGGAAGGACTGGATCAAGAGGCCGGTGTAGACCGCGGTGCCGATGCCGTTGACCGCCGCCAGCCAGCCCACCACCCGGCGGTGCTTCATGCAGCAGCCCACCAGCCAGCCGGCGAGGCGCGAGCCGATCAGCTGGCCGACCAGCGGCAGGCGCAGGAAGGCCGGGGTCTCCCGCATGTAGGGCAGGGCGTAGAGGGTGCCCCACACCATCATCCACAGGATGAACTGGGTGCCCCAGGCGATCCAGGCGTCGGGCTTGTAGAACAGCACCAGGGGATTGAGGACGTAGATCACCGCCGTGTGGTGCAGCAGGTGGCCGAACAGCACCGCCGAGCTGGCCGCCAGCAGCACCACCCCGGAAATGGCGCCCCACAGCACCAGCTTGCGGTGGGGGCGGCAATACATGTCGGTGAGGAAGGTGATGGTGAGGGTCGCCGCCCCCAGGCCGCCGAAGAACAAATAAACGGCGATCCACCAGGTCCAGATGTTCTGCGTGGTATAGGTCATGGTATCCATCGCCTCAGCCCTTCCGCTTCATGTCGTCGATGTAGTAAACGTTCGGCCGCGTCCCCAGGTGGGGCATCAGGGGCTGGGCCACGCCGCTGGCCACCAACCGGGCCACCGGATCGGCGGGGTTGTCCAGGTCGCCGAACATCCGCGCCGAGCCGACGCAGGTTTCGACGCAGGCGGGCTTTTGCCCCTTGTCCACCCGGTGGGCGCAGAAGGAGCACTTGTCCATGCTCGGGCTTTCCCGTTTCAGGTCGCCGTAGAATTCGCGCCCGGTCTTGATGTCGCCGTAGGTCACCTCGTAGCGGGCGTCGTAGGGGCAGGCCATGGCGCAGGCGCGGCAGCCCATGCAGCGCTCCGGGTCCACCAGCACGATGCCGTCGTCCCGCTGGTAGGTGGCGCCGGTGGGGCATACCGTGAGGCAGGGCGGGTTGTCGCAGTGGTTGCACAGGCGGGGCAGGAAGCGGCGCCGCACCTCCTCGGCGGTGCCGATTTCCTTCTCGTGGACGTAGGTGCGCCACTTGTTCTTCCACACCGGGGTCTGGTTCTCCATGGCGCAGGCGGCCATGCAGGCGTTGCAGCCGACGCAGGTGTTGAGGTCGATGACCATGGCGTAGCGTGTCATGCGTCACCCCCCTTCTCGGCGATCTTCTTGATGCGCACGGTGAACTCCTGGGTGCGGAAGCCGGCGGTCACCGGTTCCAGGTCGTAGGGAATCAGCTTGTTGGTGGCGGTGCCCAGGCCCACCGCGCGGGTCAACAGCGGGTTCTCGGCGCCGAAGCTGGAGTACAGGAAGATCGCCTCCCGATGGATCATGCGCGTGAGGTGGGCGTGGCCGGTGGCGGTCTGGCCGCTCTTGGCGTTGGTCAGCCGGATCGGGTCGCCCTCGGCGATGCCCAGGAAGGCGGCCCGGGCCGGGTGTATCCAGACGCGGGTGTAGATGTCCTGCTTGAAGCGGTTGATGGCCGCCAGCACCGGGTTGTTGCTGTTGGTGGAGGCGTAGGACACGGTGGGCGCCTTGCCGTAGGTGAAGTAGAACTCGTCGTCGGCGAGGCTGGCGCTGCCGACCGAGCGGCACTCGGTGGGGATGTGGGTGGCCAGCACGTGGAACTGGGGCGCGGTGCCCCCCATCTTGCGCAGGCCGTCGAACAGGCCCGAGTAGAACTCGACCCGGCCGCTGCCGGTGGCCATGGGCAGTTTCCACGGCATAGCGCCCCGCTCCAGCAGGCGCTCCTTGCTCTCCAGGATGCAGACGCCCTTCTCCCGCAGCACGGTGTCGAACTGCGCCGTGGTCATGCCGGCCTCTTCCGCCGCCAGTTCAAAGGCCACCTCGCGGTAGGCCGCGGTGAGCGGGTTCTTGCTCTGGGCGATGGCGGGCTCGGCCAGATGCTTCTTCAGGGAAGCGGCGCCCAGGCCGGTGAGCTGGTCGATGTGGACCAGGAAACCCTCGCCGTTGCCGCTGATGATCTCGGTCATCTTGAGCAGGATGTCCGGCACCTCGCGGGTGTCGTACAGGGGTTCGATGGCCGCGTAGCGCGTGGTCAGGCCCAGATCGTGGTTGACGCCGTTGGCGTAGACGTTGGGCTCGCTGCGCTCCAGGTAGGTGGAATTGGGCAGGATCACGTCGGCGTAGGCGGTGGTGTCCGAGGGCAGCACGTCGATGGCGATCACCAGCTCCAGGTTCGGGTGGGTGAGAATTTCCTTCCAGCGGGAATCGGGGAAGTAGTGGCGCACCGGGTTGGCGGCGTTGAGCAGCACGGCCCGGGTCTTGTAGGGCTCGCCGTGGTAGTTGAGGCTGCCCTCCACCGACTCCTTGAACCCCGGATCGGCCAGCACCGGCAGCATCACGTAGGGACGGCCGGCCTTCTTCTCCTGCTCGGAGAAGGCCCAGGCCCAGCCGGGCTTGCCGTGGGGGAAGTTCTTGCCCTGGGAGAAGACGTCGATGACCAGGCTGGCGAAGGGCATGCCCACCGTGGTGGCCAGCGGCGGGCCGGCCTCGACGCCGGCAGCCTTGGCCTGAAGCACGTGGGCCTGCTTCTTGTGCACCTCGCCGCTGAGGATCCAGCCGCCGGCCTTGTCGATGCCGCCGGTGAGGGCCTGGATCATGGCCTGGACGCGGCGCATCATGATGATGTTGCCGTAGCGGCCGCCGTGCCAGCCGGGATCGACGATGGCGGGCCGCGCAGTGCCGAACTCGCGGGCGATGCGGCGGATGGTGGCGGCGGCGATGCCGGTAGAGTTCTCGGCCCACTCGGGGGTGCAGGCGCGGATTTCTTCGAGCTGGGCCTGGAGCACGGTGACCACCGGCCGGCCGTTCAGGGTCAGCCCGGCGGGCGCGTGCAGGGCGGGGTGGCAGGGCCGACCGCCGGCGTCGACGCCGTTGTCGTGGGTGTAAGCGGGCAGGGAGCGAATCTCGGCGCTGCGCTCCAGCACCACCTGGGGCTGGCCCTTGGCGTCCAGGGCCAGGTGCCACTGGCCGTCGGCATCCGCCTGGACCAGGAAGGGCATGTTCGAGTGCTGGCGCAGAAACTCGGCGTCGTAGAGCCGCTCTTCCAGCATGGTCTTGAGCATGGCCAGGAGGAAATCCAGATCGGTGCCCGGGCGGATGGATATCCACTCGTCGGCCTTGGAAGCGGTCTCCGACTGGCGCGGGTCGATGGCCACCACCTTGGCGCCGTTCTTGCGGCCGGCGGCGAAGCGCACCATGCGGCAGGTGGAGACGGCGCCGATGGAAGCGTTGTTGGCGACGAAGAGGATGTACTTGGCGTTATCGAAGTCCGGCAGGATCTCGTCATGGACGTTGAAAGTGCCGGTGACCGCGTCGGTGCCCAGGTGGCCGTTGGTGACGCAGGCCTGCATGGGCGAAGCGATGAGGTTGGGGATGCCGTTGGCCAGGGCGAAGGGCACCGCCCAGTTCATGTAGAACACGCAGGAGGTCCAGCCGCCGACCATGGTCCACTCCCACGGCTGGATGTTGCCGGTCTTCTGCTTCTTGGCGATGTAGGCGTAGGCCTCTTCCCAGGTAGCGGAGCGGAAGGCGTTCTCGCCCCGCTTGCTGCCCTCGACCCGGATCAGGGGGGTCTTCAGCCGGTCGGTGTCGTAGGTCTGCCTGAGGCCCGCCTGGCCCCGGGCGCAGAGCTTGCCCCGGTTGAGGGTGGAATTGGGGTTGCCGTCCAGCTTGACGATGCGCTTGGCGCCGTTCTTGGTGCGGGTGGTGACCCGGATGTTGCACAAAGAGGAGCAGAAGTTGCAGATGCTATAGGTGTACGCCTCGCTGCCTTCATCTTCCGCGGCGTCACCGCCCAGCAGCCCCGCCGGCTTGAGCAGGGCCAGCCCCGCCGCCCCGCCCCCGGCCGCCTTGAGGAACGTGCGCCGGGAGAGGGTTGGAAATTCCCATGCCATATGTTCGCCTCCATGAATACGGCGCCCCGTCCAGGTGGAGGCGCAAGTGGCGAGCAAATTACCCTGCCGGCCAAAGGGGCGTCATTGACAATTCGCAATCGGGAAAAATCGGCATTCAAAAACCCCGGCCCGGGAGCTAGCCTTAAGAAGCCATGAAAATTCACCACGTTCGTCCCGAACAGGCCCTTGCCAGCCTGAACAGCCGCGAAACGGGCCTATCCCGCGGGGAAGCCGCCCTGCGCCTGGCGGAATTCGGCCCCAACCGGGTGGAGCGGGTGCGGGAAACGCCGCTGTGGTTGAGGTTTGTGGGGGAATTCACCCATTTTTTCGCCCTCATCCTATGGCTCGCCGCGGCCCTGGCCTTCACCGCCGAGGCCCTGGCCCCCGGCGGCGGCATGAAATCCCTGGGCTGGGCCATCCTGGGGGTGATCGGGGTCAACGGGATATTCTCCTTCTGGCAGGAATACCGGGCGGAAAGGACTCTCGCCGCCCTGGAAAAATTGCTCCCCCACCAGGTCAAGGTGCTGCGGGAGGGCGCCACGGAACTGATCGCGGCGGAGACGCTGGTGCCGGGGGACGTGGTCACGCTCCAGGAAGGCGACGACGTGCCCGCCGACTGCCGCCTGATCGAGGCCTACGGCGTGCGCGCCAACCTCGCCACCGTCACCGGCGAATCCCTGCCCAAGGCGCGGGAGGCCCAAGCCTGCGATGCCGAAGACCTCCTGCAGGCGCGCAACATCCTCCTCGCCGGCACTTCGGTGGTTTCCGGGGAGGCCAAGGCGGTCGTGTTCGCCACCGGCGCCCACACCGAATTCGGCAAAATCGCCCACCTCACTCAGACAGCGGTAAAAACCCCCTCCCCCCTGCAGAAGGAAATCACCCACGCCAGCCGGGTCATCGTCGCGGTGGCAATATCCGTAGGGCTGACGTTCTTCCTTGTCGGGCAGTTCATCGGCCTGTCCTTCTGGGCCAATTTCACCTTCGCCATCGGCATCATCGTCGCCTTCGTCCCCGAAGGCCTGCTGCCCACCGTGACCCTGTCCCTGGCCATAGCCACCCAGCGCATGGCGAAGCGCAACGCCCTGATCCGCCACCTGCCGGCGGTAGAAGCCCTGGGGGCCATCACGGTGATCTGCACCGACAAGACCGGCACTTTGACCGAAAACCGCATGGCGGTCCGCCAAGTATTCCTGGACGGCGAACTGGCCGGCGCCCCATCCGGAGCTACCCCCGCCGGCGGCGAATTTCTCGCCGTGGCCCGCCTGTGCCACAGCCTCAAGCGCACCCGGGACGGTCAATACCTGGGAGACCCGATGGAAATCGCCCTGGCGGAAATGGGCGGCCCGGCCGACGACGCCCCCCGGGTGGACGAACTGCCCTTCGACACCGACCGCAAGCGCCTCTCGGTCCTCCACCGCACGGCCCAGGGCCTGCGGCTTTACGTCAAGGGCGCGCCGGAAACGGTGCTGCCCCTGTGCTCTTCGGTGCTGGCCGGGGGCGGGCGCCACGCTCTGGACGATGCGTGGCGGCAGCGTTTCCTCGACGCCCAGGAAGCCATGACGGGAAAAGGCCTGCGGGTGCTGGCCTTCGCCTTCCGCCCGGTGGGCCGGGAGTGGCAGCGGGAGGAACTGGAAAACGAACTGGTGCTGCTGGGGCTGGTGGGATTGGAAGACCCGCCCCGGCCCGAGGTGCCGGAAGCCATCCGCCGCTGCCGGCAGGCGGGCATCCGGGTCGTCATGGTCACCGGCGACCACCCCCACACGGCGCTGGCCATCGCCCGGGAAATCGGCCTGGTGCAGTCGGAAACGCCCGCCGTCCTCACCGGCGACGAGCTGCGCCGGCTGTCCGACATCCAGCTCCAACTCGCCTTGGGCACACCGGAAATCCTCTTCGCCCGCCTCACCGCCGACCAGAAGCTGCGCATCGTCACCGCCCTGAAGGGCAAGAGGGAGATCGTGGCGGTGACCGGGGATGGGGTGAACGACGCTCCGGCCCTGAAGAAGGCCGACATCGGCATCGCCATGGGCATCTGCGGCACCGAGGTGGCCCGGGAAGCGGCGGACATGGTGCTGCTGGACGACAACTTCGCCAGCATCGTGGCGGCGGTGGAGGAAGGGCGGGCGGTGTTCGACAACCTGCGCAAGTTTCTTACCTACATCCTCAGCTCCAACATCGCCGAGGCGGTGCCCTTCCTGTCCTTCGTGCTGTTCAGGATTCCCCTGCCCCTGACCATCATCCAGATCCTGGCGGTGGACCTGGGCTCCGACCTCCTGCCGGCCCTCTCCCTGGGGGCAGAACGGCCCCGCCCGGAAGTGATGCAGCGTCCGCCCCGGCCCCGCCGGGAGCGGCTGCTCAACCGCCCTCTCCTCGCCCGCGCTTACCTGTTCCTGGGGGCCATGGAAGCCGTGGCCGCCATGGCGGCCTTCTTCTTCGTGCTCCAGGGCGCAGGCTGGCGCTACGGCGAGCCCCTGGCGGCCACCGACCCCCTTTACCTCCAGGCCACCACCGCCACCCTCACCGCCATCATCCTGATGCAGGTGGCCAACGTGTTCCTGTGCCGCAGCGACCGGGAGTCGATCTTCACCCTGGGCTTGTTCAGCAACCGCCTGGTGTGGGCCGGCATCGCCGCGGAACTGGCCCTGGTCCTGGCGATCAACTACACGGCTTGGGGGAACTGGATTTACGCCACCGCCCCCAGCGAAGGGGCCCTGTGGCTGTTCGTGCTTCCTTTTGCCTTGGGGATGCTGGCGCTGGAAGAGGGGCGGAAATGGCTGCGGCGCAGGAGTACAATGAAACCAGCGATTTCAGTGGAAGAACTGCCATGAAACCCAAGCCCCCCGCCAACCCCCTGCTGGAACTCCTGGCCAACGTGCGCCTGGCCGAGCAGAAAAAGCACGCGACCCAACTCGCCAACAAGCGGGGCGACCCGCAAAACCGCTGGGTGCGGTTCAACCACTACGTGTGGGACAAGCGGCGAGGAGAGGGCTAGGGAAGTACTGAAAAATCCGTTCGTGCTGAGGTATCGAAGCACGAACACGCTAGGGAACAACACGCTGTCGTTCACCCCTCGACAGGCTCAGGGCGAACGGTTGGAGTTAATCAGCGCTCTTAGCAGTCGTAGCGCAGGCGACCCCGCCTGCATGCGGGCGCAAGCCCGCCTGTGGCGGGCAATGCAGGCGGGGTCGCCTGCGCTACTTCAATATTCCTTGATACCCGCATCCTGCTCTGCGGATTCCGGGTAGTAGTTCACCGCCTCCACCTCGTTGCCCTCCCCCTGGTATTCCACTTCGTCGAAGCTCACCTGCTTGGCGATGGCGATGCCGCGGCCATGGGTGTCGTAGACCCGGTCGGGGTGGATTTCCAGGTAGCGCCGCCAGTCGAAGCCTTGACCCTGGTCCTTGATGCTGAGGCGGATTTCCCCCGGGCTGCGCTGGAACATCACGTCCACGCAGCGGGCGGCGTAAGGGGAGCTGGGTAACTGGCGCCGCTCGATCTCCTCCAGCCAACGGCCTTCGGCGATCAATTCCGATTTCCGCTGGTAGCCGATTTCCAGGTTGCCGTGCTCCACGGCGTTGATCAGCAGTTCGGTGATGCCCACCGCCACCAGGTCGGCGTCCGGGTAGGCGCTGGCCAGCAGCTTGCCGAGGAGGGCGGCCTCCTCCAGGGTACGAATCTGGAAGTGCCCCGCCTGCATCATGGCCAATCGGCCTTCGCAGTGCTCCATCTGGGCCTGGATGGAGCGGTAGTTGTCGTGGTCGGTGACCGCCGTCTTCACCACCGCCAGCAGCAACTCCTCCTCCACCGGCTTGGTGAGGTAGTAATGGGCGCCAGCCCGCAGGCATTCGGCCATGTCGCGCTCGTCGCGGCTTTCCGCCTGCATGATCACCGGCACCAGCTTCAGCACCGGATGGGCCTTGATCTTGGTAAGTACGTCCAGGCCGTCGGAGGCGCACTCGGGGCAGCGCTGCAGGATCACCACGTCGAAGCGGCTGGGGGCGCGCTTGAGCTGGGCCAGGGCCTCGCCCTCGTCCTCCACCTGCACCACCCCGTAGCCTTCCTGCTCCAGGATAACGGCCATGCCCTTCCGGTTGGCGGCGTCCCGATCCGCCACCAGGATGCTTGCTTCAGCCATGGTATTCCTCCCCGCGTTTTTTTAAATCATAGACGAGCGCAGCCACTCGACCCCGAAGCCGACGCCGAAGCCGGTGACGTCCGACCCCACCGCCCCCAGGCCCCCTTCGCAGCGGCTGGCGGAGAGGTCCACGTGGAGCCAGGGCACATCACTTACGAAGCGCAGCAGGAAACGCCCGGCCAGGATATGGTCGGCCTCGGAATCCATGGTGCACTGCTTGATGTCGGCGATCTTGCTCTCCAGCCCCTCTTCGTAATCCGCGTCCAGGGGGAAGGCGCACACCCGCTCGCCGGACGCCTTGCCCGCGGCCACCGCCGCCGCCGCCAGCTCCTCCCGGTTGGACATCACGCCGGAATAGCGCGCCCCCAGGGCCACCGCCATGCTGCCGGTGAGGGTGGCGAAATCCATGATGGCCGCGGGCTTCTCCTTGGCCGCCAGGGCCAGGGTGTCCGCCAGCACCATGCGCCCCTCGGCGTCGGTGTGGACGATCTCGATGGTGGTGCCGTTGAGGGCCGTGATCACGTCGTTCTGCTTGTAGGCGGCGGGGCTGATGTGGTTCTGAGCCAGGGCCAGCCAGATGTCCAGGGCCAGGGGCAGCTTGAGCCGGGTCGCGGCGAGAAGGATGCCCAGAGCCACCGCCGAGCCGTTCATGTCCTCGTGCATGCCGTGCATGTAGCGGGCGGGCTTGAGGTTGTGGCCGCCGGTGTCGAAGCAGATGCCCTTGCCCACCAGGGCCACCGGCTTCTGCTTCGCCCCCTTGGGCCGGTAGGACAGGCGCACGATGGCCGCCTCCTCGTCGCCGCTGCCCTGGGCCACGGCGACGAAGGCCCCGGCACCCAGCTTGCGCAGCTTCTTCATGTCGAACTCGTCCACCGCCCAGCCGTTTTCCGCCGCCAGCTTGCGCACCCGCTCCCGGTAGGCTTTGGGCGTCAATTCGTTGGCCGGCAGCAGGGTCAGCTCCCGGGTCAGGGCGCTGCCTTCCGCCAGGGCCTGCTGGAGGGCGAAACCGTCGGCCGCTTTCCAGCCGTAAAGGGCGATCTTCTTCACCGCCTTGCGCTCGTCCTTGCTCTTGCGCTGGGGCAACAGCGGCGCGTTGAGCAGGGCCACGTGGACCGCGTCCTCCGCCGCCTGGCGGCGCTCGCTTTCGCTGCCGAACACGGCCAGGGCAATCTCCTCCGGCTGCTCCGCCAGCAACAGTTGCAGCGCCTTGCGCAGCTGGGTATGGCGCTCGAAGGCGGACTGTCCGCCGTCCACCATCACCCACACCGCCAGGCCGCCACCGGGCAGATCGCCGGAGAGGGGCGCCTTGGCCAACTCCTCCGCCTTCATGCGGCGGCGCTTGAGCCGGGCGGCGAGGAGGTCCTTGAAGGGCGCGGCGGCAAGGTTTTTCGCCTTGGGCAGGATAAACAGGGCATAGCCGGCCTTGGCCGCCTGCTCTTCGGATACAACGGACTGAAATTGCGTTATTTTCGGCAGCATGGAAACCTTCTTTCGAATGGGGAAAAAGCCGGTCAAAACTTGACCAAACCCTTATGGATGGTCAATCATAGCAGACTGCCGGCTCACGCTCGGCCATAAGAAACACATGCAAAAGGCCCGCCCGAAGCGGCGCGCCGTAAACAGGACACGACACGAACACCTTACCCGCCGGGCGTAAGCGCGCCCCGCGCGGCTTTGCCTGCGTCACCGACCGGGCATCCAGAGGTTTCGTTTTCGCTCACCCGGAGGAAACACACTCATGTCCCAGACCCCGGACCTGGATCCCCAGGAAACCCAGGAGTGGCTCGACGCCCTTGACGCGGTGCTCGAACTGGAAGGCGCGGACCGCGCCCACTACCTGCTGGAAAAACTGATCGACAAGGCCCGCCGCTCCGGCGCCTACCTGCCCTATTCGGCCACCACCGCCTACCTGAACACCATCCCCCTGTCCCAGGAAGAGCACGTTTCCGGCGACCAGGCCATGGAGCGCCGCATCCGCGCCATCATCCGCTGGAACGCCATCGCCATGGTGATGCGCGCCAACGTGAAGGCCCCCGGCGTGGGCGGCCACATCGCCAGCTTCGCCTCCGCCGCCACCCTGTACGACGTGGGCTTCAACCATTTCTTCCGCGGCGCGTCCGACCCCAGCGGCGGCGACCTGCTCTACATCCAGGGCCACTCCGCCCCCGGCATCTACGCCCGCGCCTTCCTGGAAGGCCGCATCAGCGAAGAGCAGATGGAAAACTTCCGCCAGGAGGTGGACGGCAAGGGCCTGCCCTCCTACCCGCATCCCTGGCTGATGCCCGATTTCTGGCAGTTCCCCACCGTGTCCATGGGCCTCGGCCCCTTGCAGGCCATCTATCAGGCCCGCTTCATGAAGTACCTCACCGACCGGGGCATCACCGACAACAGCCAGCGCAAGGTGTGGGCCTTCCTCGGCGACGGCGAGACCGACGAGCCGGAATCCCTGGGGGCCATTTCCCTGGCCGGCCGCGAAAAGCTGGACAACCTGGTGTTCGTGGTCAACTGCAATCTGCAGCGTCTGGACGGCCCGGTGCGGGGCAACGGCAAGATCATCCAGGAACTGGAAGGCGTGTTCCGCGGCGCCGGCTGGAACGTCATCAAGGTGGTGTGGGGCCGCTACTGGGACCCCCTGCTGGCCGCCGACAAGACCGGCCTGCTGCGCCAGCGCATGGAAGAGTGCGTGGACGGCGACTACCAGAACTACAAGTCCAAGGACGGCGCCTACGTGCGCCAGCACTTCTTCGGCAAATACCCGGAGCTCTTGGAACTGGTGGCCAACATGTCCGACGACGACATCTGGCGCCTCAACCGGGGCGGCCACGACCCGTCCAAGATTTTCTCCGCCTACGCCGCGGCCATGCGCCACACCGGCCAGCCGACGGTCATCCTGGCCAAGACGGTGAAGGGCTACGGCATGGGCGAGTCGGGTGAATCCCAGAACCCCACCCACCAGGCGAAGAAGATGTCGGACGCGGCCCTGAAGCAGTTCCGCGACCGCTTCAACATCCCGGTGGCGGACGAAAAGCTCCACGACGTGCCCTATTACAAGCCGGCTCCCGACAGCGCGGAAATGCAGTACCTGCAGGAGCGCCGCAAGTCCCTGGGCGGCTACCTGCCCGCCCGCCGCCAGAAGGCGGACAAGCTGGCGGTGCCCAAGCTGGCCGACTTCGAGGCCCAGATCCACGGCACCGGCGACCGGGAAATCTCCACCACCATGGCCTTCGTGCGCATCCTCTCCACCCTGGTCAAAGACAAGGTGATCGGCAAGCACGTGGTACCCATCGTCCCCGACGAGGCCCGCACCTTCGGCATGGAAGGCATGTTCCGCCAGCTCGGCATCTACTCCTCCCAGGGCCAGCTCTACGTGCCCCAGGACGCCGACCAGGTGGCCTACTACCGGGAATCCAAGACCGGCCAGATTCTGGAGGAAGGCATCAACGAAGCCGGCGCCTTCGCCTCCTGGCTTGCTGCGGCCACCAGCTACAGCACCCACGGCGTGCCGATGATCCCGTTCTACATCTACTACTCCATGTTCGGCTTCCAGCGCATCGGCGATCTGGCCTGGGCCGCCGGCGACTCCCGCGCCCGGGGCTTCCTCCTGGGCGGCACCGCCGGCCGCACCACCCTGAACGGCGAGGGCCTGCAGCACGAGGACGGCCACAGCCACATCATGGCGGGCACCATCCCCAACTGCATCAGCTACGACCCCACCTACGCCTACGAGCTGGCGGTGATCGTCCAGGACGGCCTGCGCCGCATGTACCACGACCAGGAGGACGTGTTCTATTACCTCACGGTGATGAACGAGAACTACGCCCACCCTCCCATGCCCAAGGGCGCCGAGGAGGGCATCCTCAAGGGCATGTACCTGCTGAAGAAGGGCGATACAAAAGCCAAGCTCAAGGTCCAGCTGATGGGCTCCGGCACCATCCTGCGGGAGGTGCAGGCCGCCGCCGACCTGTTGAAAGCCGACTTCGGCGTCGACGCCGACATCTGGAGCGTCACCAGCTACAACGAGCTGCGCCGGGACGGCCTCGACGCCCGCCGCCACAACCTGCTGCACCCCACCGCCAAGCCCAAGGAAAGCTTCGTCGAGAAGTCCCTCAAGGGCCACGCCGGTCCGGTGATCGCCTCCACCGACTACATGAAGGCCTACGCCGACCAGATCCGCGAATGGGTGCCGGGCCGCTACGTCACCCTGGGCACCGACGGCTTCGGCCGCTCGGACAGCCGGGAAGCCCTGCGCCGCTTCTTCGAGGTGGACCGCTACTACGTCGCCGTGGCCGCCCTCAAGGCCCTGGCCGACGAAGGCCAGGTTCCCGCCGCCAAGGTAGCCGAAGCGATCAAGAAGTACGGCATCGACCCGTCCAAGCCCAACCCGGTGACGGCGTAAGGAGACCCGCATGGCGAACATCAAGGAAGTGCGCGTCCCCGACATCGGCAGCTTCAAGGACGTGGAAATCATCGAAATCCCGGTCAAGGCCGGCGACGTCATCAACGCCGACGACACCCTGCTGGTGCTGGAGTCCGACAAGGCCACCATGGACGTACCCGCCCCCTTCGGCGGCAAAGTGAAGTCCCTCAAGGTGAAGGTGGGCGACAAGGTTTCCGAGGGCAGCCTGGTGCTGACCCTGGAAGCGGCCGACGAAGCCGCCGCCCCGGCGCCCAAGGCCGAGGCCGCCCCCGCTCCGGCAGCCGTGGTTGCAGCGCCTGCGCCGGCTCCGGTCGAGCAACCGGCTTTCCGCCCCTCCCCCACCGCCGAACTGGCGGCCGCCGCCGGCCCGTCGGGCACCAAGCCCCACGCCAGCCCCTCGGTGCGCGCCTTCGCCCGGGAGTTGGGGGTGGACCTCACCCTGGTCAACGGCTCCGGCCCCAAGCGCCGCATCCTGAAAGAGGACGTCCAGGCCTTCGTCAAGAACGCCCTGTCCAAGCCCCGGGGCGGCGTGGCCGGCGGCCTGGGCCTCAACCTGCCGGAAATGCCGGCGGTGGACTTCGCCCAGTTCGGCCCGGTGGAAAGCCGCGCGCTATCCAAGGTGAAGAAGATTTCCGGCCCCAATCTCCACCGCAACTGGGTCGCCGCGCCCCACGTCACCCAGTTCGACGAGAGCGACATCACCGACCTGGAAGCCTTCCGCAAGGCGATGCAGTCCGAGGCCGAGAAGCAGGGCGCCAAGCTCACCCTGCTGCCCTTCATGGTGAAGGCAGTGATCGCCGCCATGAAGGCCTACCCGGACTTCAACGCCTCCCTGTCCCCGGACGGCGAGAGCCTGATCCTGAAGAAGTACTTCCACATCGGCTTCGCCGTGGACACCCCGGACGGCCTGGTGGTGCCCGTGATCCGCGACGCCGACAAGAAAAGCGTGTTCGAGATCGCCAAGGAACTGGCGGTGATGTCCGCCAAGGCCCGAGACCGCAAGCTCGGCCCCGCCGACATGCAGGGCGGCTGCTTCACCATCACCAGCCTGGGGGGCATCGGCGGCACCTACTTCACGCCCATCCTGAATTCGCCGGAAGTGGCGATCCTGGGGGTGTCCCGCTCGTCCCTCAAGCCGGTGTGGAACGGCAAGGAATTCGCCCCCCGCCTGATGCTGCCCCTGTCCCTGTCCTACGACCACCGGGTGATCGACGGCGTCCAGGGCGCCCGCTTCACCAGCCTGCTGGGGACGCTGCTGGCGGACGTGCGGCGGTTGTTGCTGTAAGGAAGCGCTAGGGCTTGCCCTCCGGCGGACGGAGGCAAGCCGGCTCCTTGCAGCGGAAGATCGAGACGTAGCGGAAATAGAGATAAAGCAGGACCGGCAGCATCGCCACCCAGAACCAGTCGGCCAGGGTCATGGCGGCGATTTCGCCTTTCCACCAGGCCACCGTGACGTGCAGCGACTGGATGAAGGCGAATCCTCCCGCGAACCACAACAAAACGGCGATAATGCGCTTTTTGACCATGCCCGAAAGAATACGCCATTCGCCGGCCAGGGCCCAGCCCGCCGGTTGATCGAGGACCGAAACCCATGAGCAAGCTGATCGAAATCACCGTGCCGGACATCGGCAACTTCAAGGACGTGGAAATCATCGAAATCCCGGTCAAACCGGGTGACGCCGTCAACGTGGACGACACCCTGCTGGTGCTGGAAAGCGACAAGGCCACCATGGACGTGCCCTCTTCCCACGCCGGCACGGTCAAATCCATCAAGGTGAAGGTGGGCAACAAGGTGTCCCAGGGCAGCGTAATTCTTACCCTGGACGCCGCCGAGGAAGGCGCTGCCGCCGCAGCCCCTGCTGCTGCCGCTCCCGCCGCCCCAGCACCCGAGGCGCCGACCCCGGCCGCCGCGCCAGCCGCCAACGGCAACGAAGTCCACGCCGAAGTCCTGGTGCTGGGCGCCGGCCCCGGCGGCTACACGGCTGCATTTAGAGCCGCCGACCTGGGCAAGAAGGTAGTGCTGGTGGAATACCACGCCACCCTGGGCGGGGTGTGCCTCAACGTCGGCTGCATCCCGTCCAAGGCCCTGCTCCACGTAGCCAAGACCATCACCGAAGCCGAGGACATGGCCCACCACGGCGTTTCCTTCGGCAAGCCCAAGATCGACATCGACCAGATCCGCGGCTGGAAGGAAAGCGTGGTGAGCAAGCTCACCGGCGGCTTGGCCCAACTGGCCAAGCAGCGCGGCGTCACCGTCATCCGTGGCCGCGGCAGCTTCGCCGCACCCCATCATTTGAAGGTGGACACCGCCGAGGGCGAGAAGATGGTGGTGTTCGACCACGCCATCATCGCCGCCGGCTCCCAGGCGGTGAAGCTCCCCGGCTGCCCGGAAGACCCCCGGGTGATCGACTCCACCGGCGCCCTGGAACTGGCGGACGTGCCCAAGACCATGCTGGTCATCGGCGGCGGGATTATCGGATTAGAGATGGCCACCGTCTACGCCGCCCTGGGAACGAAAATCACCGTGGTGGAGCTGGGGGACCAGCTCATTCCCGGCGCCGACCCGGACCTGGTCAAGCCCCTGCACAAGCGCATCGAGAAGCGCTATGAAGCGATCCTGCTCAAGACCAAGGTGGGCAAGACCGAAGCCAAGAAGGACGGCATCCACGTCACCTTCGAGGGCGACAACGCCCCGGCGCCCCAGGTCTACGACAAAGTGCTGGTGGCCGTGGGCCGCCGCCCCAACGGCAAGCTCATCGGCGCCGAACACGCCGGCGTGCAGGTCACCGAGCAGGGCTTCATCCCCGTGGACAAGCAGCAGCGCACCAACGTCCCCCACCTCTTCGCCATCGGCGACATCGTCGGCCAGCCCATGCTGGCCCACAAGGCAGTCCACGAAGGCAAGGTGGCGGCGGAAGTGATCGCCGGCCACAAGGCCGCCTTCGACGCCCAGACCATCCCCTCGGTGGCCTACACCGACCCGGAGATCGCCTGGATGGGCCTCACCGAAACCGAAGCCAAGAAGCAGGGCATCGCCTACGAAATAGCCAACTTCCCCTGGGCCGCCAGCGGCCGCGCCCTGTCCCTCAACGCGGACTACGGCGTGACCAAGCTGATCGTGGACAAGGAAACCCGGAGAGTGCTGGGCGCCGGCATCACCGGCCCCCATGCCGGGGAGCTGATCGCCGAGGCGGTGCTGGCCCTGGAGATGGGGGCGGATGCCGCCGACCTGGGGCTGACGATTCATCCGCATCCGACCTTGTCGGAGACTTTGTGTTTTGCGGCGGAGGTGGTGGAGGGAACGATTACGGATATGTTGCCGAAGAAGCGGTAAGTGTATTGCTACGGAAGTTGAGCGTAATGGCTGAGTCCCTACGCTCAACTAAACTGGCGCCTATTGCCTAACGTTTGCAGCCCAATTTCTACGTAGAAATCTCTCGCCACCACGTGGCAATAAGCATAGCAATGTAGAGTATTTCAAAAGCGCACGGCATGGCCGTTTGCACTTGATAACTCGTACCGGTCGGGCATTGTGTTTTTGTCTGGATTTGCATTTTGCGAGTCAAAACCACAGGCAAATGGTTTCGCTCAACCCCTTCTGTTGCCTCACTCTCCTCCAGCCGTACGCCTTGTTTGATATATTTGTCCAAGTAATTTCGCGAATTTAACCCCAGGCCGTACCAAATTTTACTGGCATATATCCCTATTAGGGTTATCACCGTAAGAATCATGTTTGCTTGAAACGATGGCTTACTAGAACCAAAAATCGTTGCCCAAGCAACTGCAAGCACAGAATTTCCAACCAAGAAATTATTGAATCTATTCCATGAGATATTATCTGCATGAATAATTAGTTGGATAATTGCCGCATAAATATCCTGTTTACCTATGCGGTCTTTATTCGATGGATCGTCCATACCGGGCTCCCAAGTGGCTAAACGTTATTGGTTTTTAGGCAACCATATGAATGGTAACCTGTTACCGCCTCACAAAATAAGCCTCCAGGAATTTCTTGTGTGCGCTCCGCGCACGTCTGATTAGGGCGGGGGGCGGCCCCGCATGCCGCTCACTTTTCTTGTCTCGCCAAGAAAAGGTAAGCAAAAGAAGGCGACCCCACTTCCCCGGCCCTTCGGGCTTCCCTGCGGTTTGCGACCGAAGCGGGCGGGCGCGTAAACTCGGGCCTAAAGGCCCTCAGACATACGCGCCCGACTGCCCCCGCTTCGGCCGCAAATCCTCGGCGGCTCAGAGGGGAGGCACGTCAAAACCACCACAGTCTGGTTACCTTGGTGCCGACCTCCACCGTTTTTCCCTCACCCGGCCTTCGGCCACCCTCTCCCGGGGGGAGAGGGTTTCCGTGCGCCGAATGGTGTAGCTCCCCTCTCCCCCCGGGAGAGGGGCTGGGGGTGAGGGAGGCTTTTCCATCCCCTCTGCCCCGTCTCGCCTTGCCGAAAAAATCGGGGGAAGTCGGGCGCACTTGTCTGAGGGCCTTTAGGCCCGAGTTTGGGTGCCCGCCCGATTTTTTCGGCAAGGCGAGATTTAGCCCGTAGGGCCGGGGTAGTGGGGTCGCCTTTTCTTTGGTTAGGCGGTTTCAAGGACCAAGTGCAACAGAGGGGTCGAGTGTAATGCCCTGGTTAGCACAATGCTCGCAGAAGACTTCGGCCGGCGTGCGAAAGCCCAGAGACTTCCGCGGTCGAGTGTTGAGAGACCA
>Ga0209269_1000332_pt1 | contig 49839 bp, 49 predicted proteins | sample MTBAKMMethaMetaG_FD_187455 | JGI IMG/M metagenome (GOLD analysis project Ga0209269, IMG submission 187455) | Enrichment culture microbial communities from Arthur Kill intertidal strait, New Jersey, USA, that are MTBE-degrading - MTBE-AKM (Arthur... | ecosystem: Environmental > Aquatic > Marine >... | reverse complement strand
ACCTTGCCCCTCATTACCACACCTCCCGGGGATCGGCGATGGAGCCCTTGAGAGCGGAGGCGGCCACTGTGGCCGGCGAGGCCAGGTAGACCTCGGAGTCCGGAGAACCCATCCGGCCCCGGAAGTTGCGATTGGTGGTGGCGATGCATCTCTCCCCTGGAGCCAGAAGCCCTTGGTGAGCACCGAGGCATGGTCCGCAACCGGGGTTGGTGACGATTGCACCGGAACGCACCAGTGAGGAAAGTATGCCGCTGTCCGCGGCCCACAGATACACCTCCCGCGAGGCCGGTACGACTATCAGACGTACGTTGTCGGAGACCTTCTTGCCGTGCAGGACCTTTTCCGCGGCCATCAGGTCCTCAGCACGCCCATTGGTGCATGAGCCGATGACCGCTTGGTCCACCGGGATGCCGGCCATCTCCTCAACCGGTTTCACGTTGTCTACGGAATGAGGGTAGGCCACCTGGGGTGACAATCCAGTGATGTCCACATCAAACTCCCTCTCGACCTCCGCATCTTGATCGGAGAGCACGGGCTCCCAGGGCGTTTCGGTCCTTCCTCTGAGATAGTCCCGGGTCCTCCCATCCGGAAACGCGACTCCGGCCTTGGCTCCCATCTCCATGCTCATGTTGCACATGGTCATTCGACCGGAGACCGACATGGCGTCCACGGTAGGGCCGACGAACTCCGTGCAGCGGTAATCGCAGCCGTCCGCACCCATACTTCCTATGAGGTGCAGGATGACATCCTTGGCCGATACAGGACCCTCCAGCTCCCCGTTGAGGTGGAACCGGAAGGTCTGCGGCACCTTCATCCACAGTTCGCCCGTGGCCCATACTGCGGCCATCTCCGTGGCCCCTATGCCGGTGGAGAATGCTCCTAGCGCCCCGTAGGTGGTGGTGTGTGAGTCTGTCCCCACGATCAGCATCCCGGGAAGCACGTGCCCCTTCTCCGGCAATACCTGATGGCATATGCCCTCCCGTAGGTCGTAGAAGTTTGGAAGTCCCTCGGACCGCACGAAGTTACGTACCGATTGGTGCCCCTCCGCCGCCTTGGTGGTGTTGGCCGGTATGCGGTGGTCGAAAAGGAGCACTATCTTCTCGGGGTCCCAGACATCCTTGGCCCCTATCTCCTTGAAGGACCTGAGGACCAGCGCGGCGTTCTCGTGGGACATGGCCAGGTCGATCTTCGCCGACACGATGTCACCGGGATAGGCGTCCTTACCGCAGGCTCGAGAAAGCACCTTCTGGGCGAAGGTCATGGCTGCCATATCCCTTCATCGTTCTCTCCTTATATTCGTTTTTAGGGAACCTGCAGCCTCGGACGGCGAGCGCTCGAGCTTGATCCACTGATAGGTGCTTCCCATCACCGGGATCGTTCAAAAATAATTGAGTCAGTTTTATATGATGATAGAATCATCGTTCTTTCATGAACGCCAGATGGAGATGGTTCCTGTGGAGGTTCGTAACATCAGCGGTGCTTATTACCGTCGCTCTATACCTCTTCGCCTTGGGATGGGACCTTGGTTATTTTCTCATCGGGTTGTGGGGCATCGGAGCAGTATGCCTTTTGATCGGGATAGTGATCTGGTTCTACAGTCATCCGGACAACTATCGGGACATTGAGAGAGAACTGTACAAAGGACCCCTTACTCCCCACGAGGCGAGGAGGGAGCACGAAAGGGCCAAGCAGAACGAATTGAACGGAATCGGTCTGAGCGGTTATTGGGTGAGCCGGCGTTATTTTGGCAGGTTCAAGGGACCTCGAGACTAGGTCCTCCGATAAAACCACGCTAATTCAAGGTTACAGAAAGAATATGAGGACCTATCGACTATTATTTTCGATGAGAGAGGGATCGAACTTGTTCTTTAGGGCCCTGGCAAGCATCTTTTGCATATGCGTTGCTTTCTCGTCGTCATTCTTCGGATATGAAATGATGTCAAATGACATGTTCATCGCTATTTTCCTTTGGGCGTTGGGTTTCATATTCTTCGTTCTTGCCATCGCAGTTCTGTTCCGCCTCTCATCAGGATACGACCAAAGATGGTTTGATAGCCGAAGGGCTGGCCTCAGGACAAGTCACGAGTTACGTACGGACTCTAAGGCTCAGAGAGAACGGGAATTGCTCAATGTTCGTATGGACCAGCACATGGTAGATCGCAAGTGGTGATCATCGGACGGTCATCTCTTCTGCCCAACCTTTTCATCGTTCTGAACCAAGGATGAGCCGTTTTTGGAACCAGATGCATACGAATAAATCCTGCCAGTACGTTCGAAGTGCGTTCCCATGAAGATCACGGTATACGGAGGCGCAGGGGTCGTCGGAGGAAACAAGGTCCATGTGAACATGGAGGACTGCGGGGCGTTCCTGGACTTCGGAGAGCCCTTCGACCTCAGTGGGAAGTACTGCACCGAGTACATGAGGCCCCGCAGCGGCCGTGGGCTTCGGGACTATATTAAACTGGGAATGCTGCCCGCCCTGGATTGCTATCGTCCAGATCTGTACCCTGGGGATCTGGCCCCCTCGGATATGACACCGTTGCGGGTTGACGCGCTCTTCCTGTCCCATGCCCATTACGACCATTACGGACATGCCGGTTTTCTGCGGACGGACATCCCGATAGTGGCCAGTCCCATGACCTATGCCATTCTAAGAGCCTCCAGCGAGCTGGGCAGGTCTGGCGCTAGTACTGAGCTCTTCGACCATGTGATAAGGGAGACGAAAGGAGGGGAACCGAGGGTTCTCGTTTCACCGCGTGGCAAGGCCAGGGACGTGCAGGGCCGGAAATGGGTCCTTACGGGTAAGGTCATCGATGACGAGCCCCAATGGACCAAGGGCGCCGAGTGCTGTGTCACGGAAGGGGATGGGGAGGTGAACGGGTTGGAATATCGAGCCTTCCCGGTGGACCATTCTGTATATGGGGCGACCGCCTTCGCCCTGCGCCGGAACGAGGGTGATTGGCTCGTCTATTCTGGCGACCTGAGGGCGCATGGAGCGAGCGGGGAGTCCACGGAACGCTTTGCCGAGTCGGCCCGGGAGCTCTGCCCCAAGGTCCTGATCGTGGAGGGAACCCGCATAGGTCGGCCGGTCCCGGAGAAGGAGATGACCGAAGCACTGGTCCGCGAGAACTGTCGCGCGGCGGTGGAAGAGGGCAGAGGCCTTACCATCGCCGACTTCTCGGCCAACAACTTCGAGCGTCTGGACACTTTCATCGATATCGCCAAGCGGTCAGGGAAGCGGATGGTGGTCACGCATAAGGACGTGGCCTTCCTAGAGAGCATCGCAAAGGTCGATGGCAACGTGCGTAGAGACGGGCTCTGGGTCTACCGGTCCCTGGGCGAGAAGGACCTGGATGCGGTGGATGAACTAAGAGATAGGGGATGGCAGGTGGCCGATCCGGACGACATAGCCTTGGAACCGCAGGAGTACATGCTCTGCTTCTCGTTCTGGGACATGACCAAGCTGCTGGACCTGGATTGGAGGGGTGGCACCTACATCTACTCTAACAGCATGGCCTACGACCTGAAGCAGACGGACAACCTGCAGAAACTGATGAACTGGGTCGAGCTCATGGGGTTCGAGTGCCGGGGCCTGTCCTTGATCGGAGGAGAGCTAGATTTTGAGGACGGCTTTCATAGCTCAGGGCATCTTTCGGTGAAGCACCTTTGGAAGTTGGTCGAGAGGATCGCTCCGGAGATCGTAGTGCCCGTGCACTGCGCCCATCCTGACCTGTTCTCGGAACTGTGCCCGCTGCCTACGTTACTTCCGGAAAGGGGCAGAACTATTGACCTGGATGGTTGAACCTGCTCACGAAGCGGTCCACATCGAACTTCCTGCGCGCCCCGTTCAGGTTCATATAGCGCACCTTGCCGAAGACCGGTCTCTCGGCCCAGGCCCGGTCATGCACACCGCCGATGCTCCAGGCCGCACCAACATAACCGTTGGGATCGCGTCCGTCCATCTCATAATGGTCGTTGAGGGAGATGACGAGCTTTAGCGCCTCCTCAGGCGTTTCCGTCCATTCCAGTATTTTCTTGGCCCAGTACATGCGCAACCAACCGTGCATCTTGCCCTCCCGAACCATTTGCAACTGGGCCGCGTTCCAGAGGGGGTCGTGTGTCATCGCGCCTTCCAGCTCCTTCTCCCCGTAAACATATTCCCTACGGTCCTTCAAATGGTGTTGAAGAGTGGCCTTGGACCAGGCAGGGAACCCTTCAGTTGAATCGTAGGACGTATTATAATGGCAATAATTGTCAGAGAGCTCGCGCCTTATGATCAGCTCCTCGAGAAACGCCTCCTTGTCCATGGCCGACGTCGATGACGCCCTGACCGCCAGGGCGACCTCCTGGGCGGAGATCATCCCGAAATGGAGGTATGGAGAGAGACCAGACTGCCAATCGAGGTTGGGGTCGTTCCTTTTCTCGTCATAGCCTTCCAACCGTTGAAGTAAAAAATCATGAAGGGTGCGACGGGCTTCGGACGCCCCTCCCTGCCAAAGGTCCTCTTCATAATCGCCCAGATGTCGCATGGGCGTTTTCAGGTCCACTTCCGGAACGTCACCAGGCCATGCCCTGGGGCTATGCAAGGAGGGGGGCAGGTGCTGCAGTCGGTCTGGAAGATGTAACTTGACCTTGGGTCTGAAGGTGTATGCTGCGTACTCCTGCTTCGGTGAAGCAACCCAGCAGGGGACGATGTTATGGGCGTCCACCTCCTCGAAGCCGCATTCGCAACCATCCATGGCCATTTTCCTCCAATCGCCTTTCTCCTTCAGTGGGTCGAAATCTATCACCGCCAGAGAAGCGCTCCATTCCGCGAGGAAGCGAGGGACCTCCTCCCCCGGACTGCCTTGTAGGAGGAAAAAGGGCAGCCCATTCTCTTCGGCCTCCTTTGCCAGCCCCATCAACCCCTGTATCATGAAATGATAGTGGCGGGGGCCGGCGGATGAGAAACGGGGGGAGAGGCAGAATATTATGGCAAAGGGTCTTCCGACCTCCTTCGACCTGGCCATGGCATGGAACAAGGCCCAGTTGTTATCAAGACGCTGGTCACGGCTCATCCAATATACCACTGGGCCTTTGCCTGAGGGGGGACGTAGGGTCCGCCAACGGTGATCGTACCCTGGAACGTTGGGGAGCATGACCGGGAATAATTCTCTTGCCCGGCCTTAATGACTCCTCAGCCCGTACCATGCCGCCAGACGAGATAGGCGGCGATAGGGCCGGTCCATCCAGATTGCCGTGACCATAAATGGGAGGGAGGCTAGAAAGGGATGGGGCGATGTCCATACAACGGTCAATGAAATTCCTATGGCCATGGCGCCGATGGCCAATGGCATGTGAAAAACATTATGCCTCCTGGTCGCCGAAACATATTGTCGTTTGAACTCCGATGATCGACGCATGTCCATGACCGCAGCGGATATTGCCGCGGAACGGAAGCATGCCTGATATAGGGCGGCCGATGGGTCCTTCCGAGGTTTGGTAAGGGAGATGGACCGGGATATGAAACGGGGGGAAGGCACATACCTGCTCAGCCCATCCCGCACCGCTTTGAGCGGGACATCGAGATCGGCCATCGCAGCCTCCCGGCGATCGTGCGTTAAGCCCATCAGCCCTTTGGAGGTGGACCGGTCCTGCACATAATGCAAGGCCATGCCCAGATGGCGGCATCCCTGATAGTTATCCTTGCGCAGGAACGACCTTCGTGCCATCCAGACGTGCAGCATGATCACCCGTCGGGGAGACCGGTGATGGCTCACTCGGTACGAGTATCCCGGACCGTTCATCCTTTCCTTATGGCGGTCCGGCTCCACCATACCGTCCAGAAAGGCCTTCCTTTCTCCTGGGGGCATGTCGAGCCCATCGGCGATGGCCTTACCGATGGAGATGTGAGAACGCCATTTCATCGCTTCCCCTAGTGCATGGACCAGTATTTAAAAATTGAATCTGGATATAAAAAAAGCCAGGTCGTTTAGGCCTGGCAGCGTTTAAGAATAGGTGAAGATTTGAAGAATTACTTCTTCTTCTTGGCCTCTGCCTTCTTCTCCTCTTTCTTTGCCATTGAAAAACCACCTCCAGTCCCTACTGGGGCCGAAATTTCACATTTGTTTAAAGTATATAAGTATTTATTGAGTACCAGACCCTAATTATCATCAATATTATATTTATACTTAAAAATCAAATTTTTAGCCCGTTAAGTGATCGAGCCGTCCGGAGAGGGGTCAAGTTCGACGATTTATTATGACGGTGTTGTCAGAAATGACAAAAGCCCACAATATCGTTGGTTATTTACGTCAATGAACGAAATACAGGTGTGCGGTTCACTTAATTAAAGCAAACGCTTATAAAATACCACTATGGTGATGGTACTCTTATCGGGACCAGGGTTGGGAGATTCATATCACGCTCGAAATGTTAGCTACAGTGGGGGATGTCCCACTTCGCATGGCCATCTTGGTATCATCGTACGCTTTTCTTGGCGGTGCGATAAAGTACATAGATCAGGCCTATGACGAAGGGGTCGGTTCCATATCCATAGCCAAGGTACTGGCCGTGCTGTCCGGAATGCTGATGGGAGCGATCATGATAATGGATGGGGGTTTTTCCACGGCCTTCTTCCTAGCCATGCTGATCAGCCTGATAGTGACCAAGAAGATCGACAACTGGAGCTTCATGGCCGGCACGGTGATGGGGCTGTTGACCTTTTTGGCGGGGGCCCTGATATGGGGAGCGGACATAATGTTGCTGCCTCTGGCCTTGTTCCTATTCGCTGGAGCCGTGGACGAGCTGGCAGACGGCTTCGCTCATGGCAAGGACCTGGGCAGGGCGGTGGAATACCTCCTGCATTACCGTCCCTTCAGCGACTTCGCGTTGGTAGCACTGATCGTGTTGGTGCCCTTCGATTGGACCTATCTTGCACCATACTTCGCCTTTACCTTCAGCTATATGATGATAGGAATGATGGAAGAAGGTCAGGTGACCGAGTCGGTCAGGGGCATCATACGGCGGGCCAGTCAACTGAGGCCATGAGCGTAAGAGTTATCGCCCAAAAGGGCGTTCCTTGAACATGGAAGGTTTCATTTTTCGCCTGGCATCGGACAATGATACCAAATGGGCGATATCCAAGTTGACGGCCGACCTCTCCCTCTCCTTGGGATTGGAAGGGTACGATATCCCTATGGAGACCTATGAGAGCATGGTCGCGAAAGTCTATTCGGACATCGTTTCGGGTCCCGCCCCCAATGCCTTGATAGTTGCGGAGAGCGAGCAGGGGGAAAGGGCCGGTCTGGTATGGGTGATGAGGACGCGGGACGAGAACTCGGGGACCGACCGTGCCTTTGTTCTGGACATACATGTGGACGAACCATTCCGCGGCCAAGGGCTGGGAGCCGGGCTCATGGAAAGGGCAGAGGAGTGGGGAAGGGAGAAGGGGCTGAGCTCGATCGGGCTGGCGGTGTCCGAGGGGAACGATGGTGCAATTCGGTTGTATCGAAGGTTGGGATATGATACGAAGCGAAGGATCATGATGAAGACCCTTTGAAAACGGTTATATCGTCTAAGCTTCCATCTTAATCAACGATGACGGTGGATGACAAGGAGGCGGTCATGAAGGAACTGCGTGGCATACCGGTGGTGGGGGAGAAGGTTGCGGAGCCGCTGTACATGCTGGGGATACGGTCGGTCAAGGACCTAATAGGGCGGTCCCCGGAGGAGATGTACGGGGAGCTGCGCACCTTGAAGGGATATTACGTGGAGCCGTGCATGCTTAACCAGCTGAAGGTCGCGGTGAGCATGGCCTCCAAGATGAAGTGAGGTTGCCGTTTCTCGGTCATTGCCTAAGTTATAAGGAGTGAGCGACCATCCTCTCTTCGATGCAGAGGCATTACTTCGTGGCTAAGATGCCTGATGAGCCTGGGGCTTTGCACCGGGCGGCGGAGATCGTTAAGCGGCACGGAGGTAATATCGATCGGATCCAGTATGACAAGAGGATCGATCCATATACTGTTTTCTTCGAGGCCCGTTGCACTGACGACGAATATTTGGCCATGCGCTCGGAGCTAGAGGCCATAGGATACCTGCAGGGGCAGATGAACGTGCCCTCCTTTCTCAAGTTCCAGGTGCTTTTACCGAACCGCAGTGGAGCTCTTTTCGATTTCCTGAATCATACCACGGCCGCTAAGTGCAACATAGATTTCCTGGACTTCGACGATCGGGGGAAGCACCCTGAGCGGTTGACCGTCTCCCTGACCGTGGAGGAGGCGGGAGCCGTCGACCGACTGCTGGAGACGTTGAAGACCCAATATCCGTTGGAGATCCTGGAGTACGACGTAACGGGACAACGACTGGACGATACCGTCTTCTACATCCGCTTCGCCCAGGAGCTCCGGAGGCTGCTCGGTCAGGCCGAGGACGCCTTTCTGCTGAGATTGCTCTCCGACATCAACCATGTGGCCCAAGAGCTCATGAACCTAGGGTTCGACCCCAAGCAGGCCTTCTCCGATGTCCTCCGCAGCGGTCAAAGCCTCAAAGGTACCTCTGGAAAGGGCTTTTACGCCGACCTTCAAGAGATAAGGATGGGGGGCGCGGAACTGCTTTGCGCTCAGCTCCCTTGTGGCGGGAACGCCTACCTGCTTAGAAACGGGGTAGAGATCGCCATGATCGACACCGGGTTCGGCATCTACTTCCGGGACCTGGACCTCATGATGGAGCGAGAGGGATGGGGAGGGGTGGGATTGGTGAGGAAGGCGCTGATCACCCATGGGGACGCTGACCATTCCGGTTCCGCGGGGTTGCTTGGCGCAGAGGTGTGGATGCATCAGGAGACCGTTGAGATGATCCGCCAGTCCAATCGGGCCTACGGCTCTGAGAGCGAGGGGTCCATACTGGCCGAGGTGTATACCAAGCTGATCAACCTATTCTCAGGGTTCTCGGTGGCCGAGCGGCCTCGGACCTTCGAGGCAGAGGATGGCGGAAAAAGAGGTGATTTCAATATCTTGGCGTGCCAGGAGGTGGCCGGAATGCAGTGTGAGGTGCTGGAAGGGTTCGGCGGCCACACGGAGGGGCAGGTCTTCTACTTCTTCCCGGAGGAGCTGGTGCTGTTCACCGGGGACAGCTTGATCAACTTCGAAAGCCTGAGCGAGGACCGTAAGGAGTTCGCCACCCTGGCCAAGAACCTGATGACCACGGTGAACGTGGACAGCGCCAAGGCCAGAAAGGAGCGCGAAGGACTTGTGAGACTTATTGAGCAGGTTGAATCTGGACGCGAAGATGGCCGGAAATGCCTGGTCTGCGGAGGGCATGGGGCGGTATCCGTGCTGAAGGACGGACGCTTGGTGAGTCAAGGGACCATCAGAAGGTACGGTTCGGAATAAAGAAGGAAAGGGGTTTGGGATTGGCTTAGCCCACCATGGTCCCAGAGAACACCTGCCAGGCCAGGGCGGTCTTGGCCACCAAGCTGAGTATGATGTAGAACCGCTCTCCGTAAAGGTAGTCCTTCCACTTTCCCACCTTCTTGTACTGCAGTATCATGTTCACCGCGAATATGTTGAAGAAGAAGGCGATGGAGATCATGATCCCGTACACGAACAGGGGAGGGCTTCCCCCTCTCACTCCGGTGAAGTACATGAACAGGGCTATCCACGGTATAAGCCCGGCGAAGCACCCGAATATGAAGGCGGTCCAGTCAGTTCTCTTTGTGGTCTGGTTGTGCAGCTCCATCATGTAGCCGAACAGGTTCATGCAGGCGTTCAGACAGAACAACAACATGATGGAAATGAAGTCGAACATCCCGCATAGCCAGGCGATGACCACCAGCATGAAAGAGGATGAGACTGCGTACTCGAACCAACGGGCCTTGTTCATGTTCTGCTTCAGGTTGTCCACGTACCACCGGTAGCCGAAGGTTGATACGGAGAAATGGGCGATGGCGGACATCAGCAGGAAGATGGCCACCATCGGGCCCAAGGGTACACTGAAGAACAGTTCGGCCGAACCGGGCCCGGTCGGTGGGAAGCCCCCGGATGCATCTATGTAGGACGTTGTGAACCTCATCTGCACGTCATAGTTCGCTATCGCCAGCATTATGGCGGCCTGGATGAAATGGAAGAACCCCATTATCAGATTGAACCGCCTAAGCTTTCTGAACTTGATATCGTCCGCTTCTGTACTTTCCACTGACAAACCCCCTAAAAATTATGGAAAGATTGACTATAAATATTTTACAATGAGCCATATCGATACTGGTCTGGGATGTTCCTGCCAATTTATATGGTGCGGATCGTCCGCCTCAGGACCATGGGAGGGCTCGAAGCTCGATGATCAGCCCCTGAGCGTTCCCGACCAAACCTGCCAGGCCAATATGCTCTTGGCGAACAGGGACAGCACTATGTATCCCCTCTCACCGACCAGATAGTCCGCCCATTTCCCTTTCTTCCGGTATTGGAATATCATGTTGAGAGGGAAGATGTTGAACGTGATGAACAGTGAGACGATGATGAGGTAGACGAAGGACGGTATGGTGTCGGAGAAGGGAGCGATCGCTCCCACGAAGTAAGCTATTATGACCACCCAGGGAACCATCCCGGCAATGCAACCCACGTAGAATGGTGTCCAGTCCACCTCCTTCCGGTCCTGGTTCCTCATCTCCATCATCATCCCGCACAGGTTCATCACCATGCTGGCCACGAATATGAGCAGCAGGGTTCCGAAGTCGAATATGCCCACCAACAGGGCGATGATGACCAGCATCCAGGAAGCGCTGAATGAGTATTCGATCCAGCGGGCGTAGTTGATGTTCCTCTTAAGGTTCCTTACGTACCATGGATATAACCAAGGCGACGCCACTGCCCAGTGGGCTAACGCGGACATGAAGAGGAAGGCCGCCACCGCGAGACCGATGGGCAGTTCGAACAGCGTTTCGGTCCTGGTCGAGATGGTCTTGGCCACTTCGTCGTAGAAAAGGAAATTGGTCCTTATTGGCAGTGCGACGGAGTTGCTTATCAAGACCATCAGTGTGGCTTGGATGAAATGGAAAAGTCCCATCAAAGCATTGAACTTGCGCAGTTTGCCGTACCTCGCATCATCCGCATCGGTTCCTTCCGTTTAGAACCCCCTAGAAAAGATTGGGTAGATCTGTATAAATCGTTGTCTGCCGGCGAATCGATAGGAAAGCGTTCCCAGGACGGCAAACCATAATATCTATGTTACAATCGTTACCTTTTGATTCATATGAACCAACAAAGCCTAAGGAACGTCATTGAGGACCGTAAATTCCTGTTCTTCGGCGGAAAGGGAGGCGTGGGAAAGACCACGATGGCCGCCACCACGGCCACCTGGCTCTCCGATCACGGCTACAAGACGCTTATCGTGGCGACGGACCCGACCGTCAGCCTTTCCGCCATCTACGGGCAGGACATCAGCTCCACCGAGGTGACAAAGATAGGGACAGAGCGTAACCTGTGCGGCCTCAACATCAACCCCAAGAAGGCCATGGGGGTCTTCCAGACCAGGTTGGAAGGGATGATGGAGGGCTTTTCATCCATGTTCGGCAGCGAGCTGTTGTCCACGCCGTGCACCGAGGAGATCGCGGCCTTCGATCAGTTCGTGAGCTACTTCGAGGATACGGAGCATGACAAGGTGGTCTTCGACACGGCGCCCACGGGGCACACCCTCAGAGAGCTGTCCATGCCCTTCGATTGGTCCGGGTACATCGCCAACCAGATCAAGAACCGCCGTGAGCTCTCGGAGGTCTTGGGCTTCGTATACGATGAGAACATGGTCGCCGACCTGGAGGCGGAGAAGGTCCGTTACGACAAGTCGGTGAGGGGGCTTTCCGATGAGAGCATATCCGCTTTCAATCTGGTGCTGCTCCCAGAGAAGCTGCCCATCGAGGAGACCGCCCGCGCCATCGAGGACCTGGGCGGTTTCGGCATCAAGGTGCGGTCCTTGATCATAAACGAGGTGATACCGACCGAGGTGCTCCAAGGCAATTGGTTCCTGGAGAGGAGAAGGGCCACTCAGGACAAGTACCTCAAGGAGATAGAGCAGCGCTTCCCTACCATCGCTCGCAAGCAGGTGCCCCTGTTCGATACCGATGTGTATGGCATTGATATGCTCAGAAAGGTGGGGAGGGAGCTGTATGGCGAATAGATTGCGCCTGACCGTGTTCTCCGCGGCGTGCTGCCAGCCGCAGACCGCGGTATACGACAAGAGGTACATCGAGCTGATAAGGCAAGTGCTGCAGGAGACCGGACTGGAGGCGGACATAGACCTGATAACCGCCACCGAGGCTCGGATGAGCATCAGCTACTATTTCATCGCCGAGATCCAGCCCCTCTATCAGAAATACGGGCCGGCCGTAGCCCCCGCCCTCTTCGTCAACGAGAAGCTGACACTGTTCGGAGGGGTCCCTACGGCGAAAAAGTTGAAGGAGGTCCTGACCAAGGCGGTCGAGGAGCCTCCATTGTTGAAATGAGCTAGTGTTTGAGGAACAGCCCTATGGCCCCCAGGGGCACAAGGGATAGCATTAGCACCGCCAGGTTCTGGTATAGGCTGTAGTTTCCGGCATAGAAGAACAACCATATCCCGAACGCCATGACCCATATGAGCCCGGCGACCCCCTTGAACATCCCGTGTCCCTTCGTTTCATAACGGAGGTCGTGCACCTCTTCCATGTTCTTCGCGAACAGTATCCATATTGGCGCGTTGACCGCCCCGAGCGCCACCACGGAGAGGAGCAGTACCCCTATGTTCTGCAGTATGCTGTAATCGTCCGCCAGGAAGAACAGCCATCCTATTATGAAACCGAACCAGACCAGAGCGGAGGTGGCGCTGAACGCTATCCTCCATCCCATACCCCTGATCGATCTCCAGTCATCGTCCTTCCCACATGCCCATTCGTTCTCGTTCATCGCATTTCACGCTCCTCTTTTCCTTGTGACACATTAGGCTGACCACTTTACTAGAGGGAACCGGGCACATGTGACCAACGGTTACCAAAGTCTGTGACGAGAGACCCAAGCATTTCATATCCACGGAGAATGAACGGTTCGATCCTGTCTCAATAAAATTGATGTCCGCGGGTTTTCAGGGCCACAAATGATATTAAATCGCCACACGCATAAAATTTAACGATGGCCCGTTTTAAAGAAAAGGAGGTCCTGATACCCATCCATGCACGTTCTTCCCTATCCGGAGTGGGCAACAAGGCCCTCAATACCCAGCTGATGATGAGGTACGGACTGCGGGTCCCCAAAAGCTGGGCCATACCTTTCTGGCTGGGAGATGAATATTATCGTGACCGTTCGAAGGTCTTGAATCTACTGGAAAAGGAGCTGGAACTTTTCCGTTCCACGGGCATCCTCTATGCGGTACGTTCCTCTGCGGAGGGGGAGGATGCGGGGCAACGGTCCTTCGCAGGTCAGTTTCTTTCGCTGATCAACGTTCCCGGGGAAAGATTGAGCGAGGCGGTCGAGAAGGTCTGGCTTTCGTTAAAGCAACCGGGCCTTGAGAGGTATTCCTCCACCCCCCAGAGGATGGGCGTGCTACTTCAGGAGATGGTCTCTCCGAATATATCAGGCGTCTCCTTCAGCTGCGACCCCCTGAGCGGAAGGAAGGTGGTCGTGGTGGAGGCGGTCGAGGGTGAGGGCAGCAAGCTGGTCCAGGATGGAGTGACGCCCTGGCGGTACGAGGTGACCGTGGACAATGTCAAGATGTCCGGAGGAGATGAAATGGACCGCAAGCTTCTGAACAAGGTGGTCCAAACCACATTCCGGCTCAGGAAGCAGGCTGGAATGGAACTGGACCTTGAATGGGTCTATGATGGGAGGAGACTGCAATGGGTCCAGCTGAGAGAGCTGACCGGACTGGCCGGTCTCGACCGTTACACCAACTCTTTCTCCATGGAGTTCCTGCCGGGAATGATCAAACCTCTGGTGTTCTCAGTGAACGTTCCCATGAACAGTCGGGCCTGGGTCCGTCTGCTTAGGGAGATAACCGGAAGGAAGGACATCTCCCCGGACCGGTTGGTCAAGAGCTTCTACTATCGAGCGTATTTCAACATGGGAGAGTTCGCCAAGGTCTGGGAGACCATGGGCCTCCCGGACGACCTGCTGGAGAGGATGGTGCTCATGCGGGGAGGAGGACCGAAGATGAGAATGACCCCCAAGCTCTTGATAGCCACGTGGCGGTTCGTTCCCTTCCTGTGGTCCAAACGGAGATGGTTCCGAGAAGTGGACGAGGCCATTGATAGCCTGCGCCAGGACTTCCGCGCGCGTTCCTCAGAGGACCTGAAGAAGTTGAGCGACGCGGAGCTTATGGAGCGCGTCGAGAGCTTGTTGCGGGCGGCCGAGGGATCGGCCTACTACACGGTGCTGTGCATGATGAGCTCCAGCATGGTCACCAGAATATGGCAGAAGTACCTTGATCGGAGGGGTCTGAACTGGCAGAACTTGAGCCTTTGCACCGAAGGGGAGGGGGGTTTCCCGGAGACACGACTTTTAGAGCTGAGACGGCTGTGGAAAGAGGCGGAGGGGGCAGAACTCGCGATCTCACCCCTTTCCCCAGGGACGGCGTTCCAGAAGGAGTTCGATAGATTCCTGGGGGACTATGGGCATTACAGCGAGAGCGGGAACGACTTTTCGGTACCCCCTTGGAAGGAGGACCCGTACCTGGTGCTGGAGGTCGTTCGCAAGATGGGCGGCAAGGAGCGCAGGGAGGCGAAGAAGGCCAGGGGGCCATTGATAAGCGGTCTGCAACGCCAAGAGGCTAAGTTCCGTTCTTACCGCGAACGCATGGGTTCGACCTATACCATGCATTACAGCATGTTCCGAGACTATTTCCTGGAGGCGGGGCATAGGCTTCATGACAGGGGAGCGCTGCCAGGTAAGGAGCGGGTGTTCATGTTGGAGCTGGAAGAGCTCAGGGCGGCCCTTCTCGGCGCTGAGGGCGACTGGGGGGCTTTAGCCGAGGGCCGGTCACGGGAGATGACCAGGCTGGAAGGGGTCGTGCTCCCCTCGGTCATATATGGAGAGGAGCCTCCCCCGGTGAGCCAGGGCACCATGGACGTGATGGAGGGAACACCCAGTTCCGGTGGATATTATCGTGGCAAGGCCAGAGTGGTGAGGGGGCTGACGGAAATGAGGCGCCTGGAGGAGGGAGAGGTGCTGGTCATCCCATATTCCGATGTCGGCTGGACCCCCTTCTTCCACCTGGCCGGGGCCGTGGTCTCCGAATCGGGAGGTATGCTGTCCCACAGCTCCATAATCGCCAGGGAGTACGGCATACCGGCAGTGGTATCGGTCCCCGGGGCCATGCGGCTGGTGGACGGTACGATCCTGGACATCGATGGTTACCGGGGGCGAGTGATGGTTGTGGACCCCTCATCCCTTTAAACTCTTGGACCTCTCGAACTCATCCATGGACCGCCGGAACTTTAAAAGGTAGATCGTGGCGGCGAAGATCGCGAACCCTATCAGAGGCCATCGACCGTCCGCGATGTAGACCACCAACGGCCCGCTGGCGTATGTGACGACCGTCATCCAATAGGTGTCCTTTATCAAGAAATAGGAGGTGAAGAGCACTATCAGTATCCCGATTAAACTGAAGGTTGATACTATGAGAACGGACCACAGTATCATGGTGGTGCCCATGCCCCCTAGCAATCGGTTGTATACAGAGAAGTTCGTACCCAGCAAGGAGGCGGACAGGAACAACGCACTTGCCAATATGGAATAATCAAAGTAAACGTAGGATATGAGAAGGGGCAGCAGACCTTTGCTCACCTCCCCGGCCACGGTCAGGCTGCCAGCCAGATTTCCGGCGTTCATGTAGGTGTTGGCCACGCCCACGTTGCCGGAGCCTTCCTCCTCCATTCGCTTGCCCGCTATCTTTCGGCTGACCAGGGTGGCATAGGGCATGCTGCCGTAGAGATAGAACGCGGCTACCACCACTGCTATCTCCCAACCTTCGGAGAAGTACAGAAACAATGCCAGAGAGACCAGCACCACGGACGACCGTACTACGAAAGGTAATCTGGCCGGGGAACCGCCATCCTCGAGGCCGCCATGCCGGTGCAACATGAAATAAAAATGATTCGTTCAACATTATAATAATATCGATGCATATATATCGTGCGGCGCTCCCATGGTCATCCGATGCCTGAACTTCCCGAGGTGGAGATGGCAAGGAGGTATGTGCAAAAGAACATACTTCATGCCAAGGTGGCCCGGTTAGAGGTCCTTGACCCGCGAATGTGGCAGGAACGTTCTCCAAATGAGCTGCAGCTTGAACTTGAGGGCAATGAGGTCGTTGGGACCGGCCGGCACGGTAAGAACCTCTTTATCTGTTTCGAGGATGGGTTGTTGCACATCCACTTGGGAATGAGCGGCGCCCTTTACTTCTACCAGGACCTGGAACACCACAGCTCACATGAGAGGTTGCGATTGATCACTGATCGAGGCGTCATGATACTTGATGACCCCAGACGCTTTGGGAGGTTCGGTTGGATGAGCAGCATGGACGATCTCATCTTCAACAAAGGTCTGGGACCTGACGCCCTGTCCGTTCGCAAGGAGGAGTTCCTCCGGAGATTGGAAGGACGCAAAGGTTCGCTGAAATCGACCCTTTTAAACCAGCGGGTCATATCTGGATTGGGCAATCTTTACGTGGATGAGATCCTGTTTCAGGAGAGCCTACACCCAAAAACACCATTGACCATGGTGCCCACCGCTGGCCGATGTGGGTTGTGGACAAGGACAAAAAGCGTGCTCAAGGCATCCATAGCGGTCGGTACGGATTTCGAGAGGCTACCAAGGGGTTATCTTCTTCGACAGAGGAGGAGGGGGGATCCTTGTCCCCGTTGCGGATCTCGGCTCGAAGCGGTCTTGATAGGGGGAAGGACCTCGGTTTTCTGCCCAGAATGCCAGAGGGATGATTTGTAACGTTGAACCTGGTATCTTTTTATATGTAATGATAATATATAATGGGAGTTGGAAGATGGAAGTGGAACTGGTCACATTAGTTAACCTGTTGCTCTGTCTGGCCATAGTGATCATGGGGACCTTTGGCTATATGAAGAGCAAGCACAAGACGCCTTTGAGACTTGCCGTGGTCTTCGGTCTTTTCGCCGTTTCCCATGCCTTGGTGATGTTCGACGTCTCGGGCGAAATGGACATGGTGGTGTTCGCCATACGGGTGGTCGCTTATTCTATGGTGATCTTCCTGTTGTATAGATACATTCAGATCCTTGACATCTTCTAGAACGTACCGTCTGTAAAATGACCGCCGCAGGTTTGATTAGCGCACACCCGAGTATGTTCATCGGTGATCGGCTTGCTGTGCATAACAGAGGAGATCGACCGGCTCGAGGGAAAGGCCAGAGAGGCCGGTGCGCTGACTGCCGTCATAGACCCGCGAGAGGTAGCGGTGAGGGAGTGGGTGCGCTTCAAATGCCGTTATGGCTGCAAGGGGTATGCCAAGCACCTGTCCTGCCCTCCGTACTCCCCTAAGCCCGATGAGACCAGCAGGATGCTGTCCGAATACGAGCACGCCATGCTGCTGAGGTTCGATGGTGTTCCTGGCCGAGAAGGAGGGAGTCCTGAGGATGTGCCTGATGATTTCCATCCCTGGTATAAGGACCTCATCCTTTGGGTCAACCGGACGGTTCATGCGTTGGAGAAGACCGCCTTCTATGATGGCTATTACAAAGCTTTCGGATTCGGGGCCTATCCTTGCATCTATTGCGAGCATTGCGTGGCCGAGGAGGTGGAGGGGAGAGTGGACGAGAGCTTGAGACGCAACTGCCGGCACATGGACCTGGTCAGGCCGAGCATGGAGGCGGCCGGCATCGATGTGTTCGCCACCGCATCGAAGGCCGGTTGGAGCATGCGCACCATTCCCTGCCGCGACATGGAGTATGGAAAGGTGACCAGTTTGAACATTTGCTCCGTAGGATTGCTGCTCATTGATTGAGGGGTTCGGTAGTAAAAATTTAATTGAAGGGTGCGGTTGTTGTCCCCAGGGGGCGGGTCGCATGGCGGATGGTTCGAACGGTCGGTCCGGGGATGGCAATGAAAGCCTCCCCCAAGAGGTGGCTGCTGGGCTTAGAGAGGCCGGGGGACGGGACGGGCTCCGTTCCAAGGCGCCAGATGAGTCGTATCTCAAGGTCATCGCTGAAAGGCATCAGGCACTTTCTGACCCTGTGCGGTTGCTCATTCTTCATCTATTACGGGCCAGTGAGCTGTGCCCCTGCGTTCTTAAGGACCTCGCCGACCTCAGCGACTCAAAGCTGTCCTATCATCTCAGCATCTTGGAGAGAGCGGGTATGGTGGAATGGCGCCAGAACAAGAACTGGAGGGTATACCGACTGACGGAGACGGGTGCCAAGTCGCTGAGTTGAGCTTCCTTCAGTCGTTCCACTGGTTCAGGGGCAATATTTAAATGATGCTTACTCCCATCGACAGAACATGACACCCAGTGCAGGACCTTCGGGTTCATTGGAACCTCTTTACAATAGGATCGAGGCGGCCGCTCGGGAGGCCGGTTCCGACCTGGTGTGCTTTGCCGACCTGGCGCCCCTGAAGGGCATATTGGCCGGGGATGCCACCACCTTAGAGTTCCCCTACGCCGTCACTTTTGCCGTGGAGATCCCCAAGGAGGCGGCGCTGGCCTCGTTGAAAAAGCCTAGCGAGGAGATGCGTTCAGCCTATAAGATGTGCAACAAGAAGCTTATAGCTGCGGGGGAGAAGATCGTTGAGACATTGACCGCAGAGGGTTACAAGGCTCGGTTCATACACCCTGCCCAGAGGGTGGTCCCGGAGAAGCTCCTTGGACCGATATCCCAGAAGGCGATCGCTTCATTGTCAGGAATGGGATGGATCGGCAAGAACGGTCTTCTCATAACTGAGCAGTTCGGGGCCAGGCAGCGCATGGGCGCGGTCCTGACCGACATGCCCGTTACCAGGGTGGCCAAGCTGATCGACAACCAGTGCGGGGATTGCACCGTATGTATCGACCGCTGCGCAATGAAGGTGCTTAAGGGACCTGACTTCAAGCACCACCCTGAGAACCGCGACCTATGCATCGATTGGGCCAAGTGCGGAGAGTATGAGGTGAAGCTCATCGGGGACGGGAGCAAGCCGGAGAAGGCCTGCGGAAGGTGCATCTCCGTGTGCCCGTTCTCCAAGGTCGAGGGGTGAGAGGGGCTACGCCCCCATTTTTATCTTTTTTTTATTCCGTAGCGGATCTTCAGCAGTACTATCATGCAGTTCAGTCCGATGGCCACCCCGTTCCAGAGAACGATCGGGAGGTCGCGCAGATAGATGCCGTATATCAGCCATAGCGTCAATCCGATCATCAGCAGAAGGGGCATGGTGAGGGAGACGTCCCCCATGCTGCCCGTGCGGTAGCCCTTGATTATCTGGGGGACGAAACTGGAAGTGGTTATTAACCCGGCCATGAGCCCGATGAAGGTCAGGAACTCCATGGTCGATGAGCACCGTGCGCGCTGATGACCCTTTCGACCGTTGACACCATCAGTGTGTCGTTCTAAGGGCACATAACGCTCGGACATCGTCCAGCCTCTGAAACGCACATGGCCAGATCCGGATGGAGGAGGCCATGGTAGTGGTCAGGACACTATATGGTGATGAATAAAGGCCAGACACAGTTCCTGTCGACCTAACGTTGCCTGATGATGCCGTTATCGATGAGAAAAAAGAGATCGGCGGATCTCGCCGTACCGATCTATTTCTTTACTGCCATTTCCTTCTTCTTTCTTCCCCGAAGGACCATGTATACCAGGGCCAATAGGACTATTGTGGGAAGAAATGGTGCGACTATCAGTATCATACCGTCCATGCTGTAACCTCCATGAGATCCGAAGGCCCGTTCAGACCGCTCGATAGGTCTCGGGCGATATCGGGAATCGTACTTCCTCTACTTATTTACCACGGTCTGCACCGATGGGTTTTTGGATATGAATGATGGCGGGCTCGTGGGCGACCGTTTCAATACATCTCTGCTGCCTTGGGCACTAATTCCTTTTCGGCCATTGTCCTATCGGTACGGGGGAGCCTCCTTCGGGCTCGGCCGGAAGGAGTGGGGGGATGGAGTGCTATACCTCGTACTCATGGGGGTGGCGGCCTTTGGGGCGATGAGGCCCGTATCGCCCCCTCGATGATGCTCACCCTTTTCTTTTCATCCTCCATATCATGAAAGCCGCCGTAACGGCGACGATCGCCACCACGACGATTACCACGACCAGCAGCGTGGTCTGGTTCGCTCCGTCATCGCTCAATGTGCCCGACTCTATGATGTTAGACAGCGGTGAATCTCCGTACTCGTTGACCGCCTTGATGGCGAACGTGTAGTTCGTCTCGGCCGTGAGCCCGGTCACGGTGACCGTTCTTGCTGATGCGGGCAGGACGCCCCCGAACTGCGTGTCAGGCAAGGTGGTGCCATAGAACACCTTGTATCCAGTGATCGTGGTGTTACCATCGTACTCGGGCTCGGTCCATGTGAGCGTGATGTTATTGAGAGATGGGTCCACCGAGGTCAGAGACGGTGCCGTGGCCACCCCCAGCCCGATCGTATGGATGCCGAACCATGTGGGCGATGAGAAGCCGGAAGAGGCTAGATAATAGTATATGACCAGGCTTGAATTGTAGAGATTCACCCAATTGCTATCGCACTCTGGCGCATCGCCCTCGAACTTGATCGAGATGAGCATGGGCAGGTTGACGAACGCATTGTATTCGATGGTGGTCACGCTGGCTGGGATGACGACCGATGTAAGCAGCAAGCAATCATCGAACAGGTATGAACTGAGCGTACTGATGTCGTCCGGCAGAGTGAACTCCCCGCCCTTCGAAGAAGGGAATACCAGTATCTCCGTCATGTTCTTGTTGAACAGGACCCCGTCAACGCTTCTGAAGTGCTCGTTCTCCTCTACGACGACGATCTCGATCAAGGAAAGGCACTCGTCGAAAGCCCATTCACCAATCGTGACGACGCTGTCCGGTATATGGACGGAGGTGAGCAGGACGCAATCACAGAAGGTTCCCTCGCCGATGACGGTGACGCCCTCGGGAATCGTCACCGATGTCAGCAATGTAGCGCCAGAGAACGACCATTCCTTAAGCGCCGTGACGTTGTCCGGAATGACATATTCTCCCGACCTGCCGCTGGGGTACTGTATCAATGTCGAGCCGTCCTTGTTCATAAGAACACCGTCGATGCTGGAATAGACCGAGTTCCCTGAGGTAACGTTGATGTACATAAGGAGCGGCCCGTATGATATGGCAAGTTCGGCGATCGAGCTCACACTGTCTGGCAATAGGACCGATGTGAGATATGGACATTGGACCATTGCCCCGGACCCGATGGTCGTGACACTGTCGGGAACGATGAAATCACCGGCAATGCCGCAGGGGTGCTGGATCAGCTTGCTTATTGCCTCGTCATAGAGGTTGCCGTCGATGCTCTCGAAGTGCGCATTGGCCACGGACACCTCGATCGTTGTCATGTTCGTGCACAAGGCAAAGGCGAAATCGCCGATACTGTTGACATTATCGGGGATCGTTACCGTTGTAAGTCCGCGGCAGCTTGAGAACGCGCTCGAACCGATCGTGGTCAAACCGGAACCGAGGTTAAGTGAGGTAAGGTTCTTGCATGTCCAGAACGCATTGTTCCCTATCGATGTTACGCTGTCCGGAACCGTCAATGTGGTGATGGACCCAAGGAAGCTGAACGCTGAGTAATCGATCGTGGTCACCCCGCTTCCGATGTGCAAGGACGTTACCGACCTGCAGGAAGTGAAAGCAAACATCGGGATGCTACCAAGGGAATCGGGTATGTCTATCGATTCCAGTAAGTAGCAGTAAGAGAATGCATTGGTGCCCAAGTTTGATAGGGCATTGCCTAAGGTCATCGACGTCATCGTCTCGGCGTGATAGAACGCGTTCTTATCGATGGTGGTGACGCTGTCCGGCATGATCACCGAGCTGACCGCGGAATAGGCGAACGCCTTGTATCCGATCGAATACACATTGTCGGGCACCGTATAATCACCTTGCTTTCCCGATGGGAACTGGATCAGTCTCTCGATATCGTCGTCGAAGAGCACGCCGTCGACGCTCTCGAAGTTCGTATTGTTCGGGTCGACCGTTATTTCAGTTAGGTTGGAACAGCCAGAGAACGGACATGCTGACATCCAAGTGACGTTCTTTGGAATGAATACGGATGTGATCGATTCATCGCCTGCGAACGCCGATGCCTCGATTGATCTCACAGGCAGCCCTTCGATGCTATCGGGTATCTCCACTGCCCCGCCATCTCCAATATATCCAGTGATCTTAACAGTCGTATTTCCGTTCTCCAACGTATATGTGAAGTCCTCGATCCCATCGGCCACCGCGACGCCGTCGAATGGCATCATCGCAACGAACGATGCGACCAACACTATGATGGCGATGGAAATGCAATTGATCGGTCTGATGCTAGAACGTGCGCTCATATGTGTTCACCGGTCCCCCCGAACCTATGATATGATTGTCGCCTTATGCGCTTATAATCTCATCGATGAACGACATATGGAGATAGTGATAGACCCAGTCGGTCACCGGGGATGATGGTCCATCGTATCTTGGGCGAGCGCTTTCGCTCGTTCAAGGTCCTCGGTGCATTTTCTTTTTAATTGAATCTATAAAAATGATTATCTGGATATGCATGATGGCGGGCCCGTGGGGATTTGAACCCCAGTCTTCGGCTTCGAAGGCCGAAAGGATAATCCAGGCTACCCTACGAGCCCTGTTGCCCTCCCGTATAAGGGATGCGGAGATAATACTATTGGCGGGGATCTAGGTGTTGTACCTTATTTCTAGCAGTGGTTCAGCATACCTTGAAAACGTTCATTATGGCATGGCAGGAGCAACTGGTGGCTATGGCCACCGCATCGCCCTCGTCCAGACGGCCTAACAATTTCCTCAGGTCCCTTATCTGCTCTGAACTTATGACCCCGTGGTCCCCCACTCTTATAGGCCTGATCACCAGACCCTTGATCGACAAACGATCCAGGACCTCTTCCAGGACCATATCCATGTACAATTGCCGGGATCGACCCGTGATCGGGCAGGGACCCTCCTGCGAACAGTTCAGCGGGCATCTCTCTGTACCAATGTTCAGAGTGCATATGATAGTGCCGTTCTCGGGGTCCATTGACACCATCCCCTCATCGGAAAGAACTTTCTCAAGTTCCTCCATGACGACCATCGATCCTCGGGGCGACAATCGGCCTTTGGACCAGGCCATGGCCAATTTCCCCGCCGCATGCCCGGGGATCCCGGGCACTAAAAGGTCCACGTCATAGAGTTCCAGTATCTCGACCGCTGAGCTGATGGCATCTCCCATCAGCAGTACCGGGACCTCTTCCTCCCAGATACGGTCCATGGAAAGGACCGTCCGGCATCGGTCGGCCACCTTGCAGTGGAGGTCGTTGTCGAGCACCAGCATCCTGCACCCTTCTTCGAGCAAGCGGTCCATCATGGCCGAGCAGATGTTCCCTCCTCCCAAACATAGCGCTCGCGACGGTCTTTCCAGTGATATTGGATTTCGAACAGATTCCTTGGGTTTCACTCGCACCGCATTTCCTATTGGTTTTAGGTAATCTTAATAATCTGCCTCCCTTTTCCGCCCATCATGAAGAGGGTCACCATGGGCCATGGGGCGGGAGGGGAGATGATGCAGGAGCTCATCGCCAGATCGATCGCCCCCTTCCTACCGAAGATCAAGACAGAGGTCCCTCTGGACTCCATGGATGACGCGGCGGTGGTGGACGACATCATTTTCACCACCGACGGACACACCGTTAAGCCCATATTCTACCCCGGGGGGGACATCGGTTCCCTGGCCGTCAGCGGAACGGTGAACGACATAGCTGTGATGGGCGGAAGACCGTTGGCGCTCTCCATGTCCATGATACTTGAGGAGGGGCTGGAGATCGAGATGTTGGAGAGGGTGAGCGACAGCATCGGCCGGCACTCAGAGATGGCGGGCGTTCCGGTGGTCACGGGCGACACCAAGGTAATGGAGAAGGGCGCCATCGACAAGATGGTCATCTCTGCCGCGGCGGTGGGCAAGCGCCATCCTGCCATGGACCATAATTTGGAAGTGGCTTCCTCCTACCGCAAGGTTGACTCCCGCTGGCTTACGGACGATAACGTTCGGGATGGTGACGTCATAATCGTCTCGGGTACGCTGGGGGACCACGGCATAGCCCTGCTCTCCTTCCGCGAAGGGTATGGTTTCGAGAGCCAGGTGCAGAGCGACTGCGCTCCGCTCAACCATATGATAGAGAAGCTGCTGAAGGTGGGCGGTATCGTCTCCATGAAGGACGCTACCCGCGGAGGCTTCGCCAACGCCATAAACGAATGGTGCGACAAGTCCAAGGTGGGCATGGAGCTGGTGGAGAAGGACATCCCAGTGGCGGAAGCCGTACGCAATGCCAGCGAAATGCTCGGGCTCGATCCCCTGACCATCGGGAACGAGGGGAAGGTCATAATCGCCTGCGTGCCGGAGATGGCCGAGGAGATCTTGAGCATTCTAAAGAAGGACGAGCGCGGGAAGAACGCAGCTATAGTGGGCCGCGCCAGCGGGTCGGTCAAGCACGTCATGATGAGGACCGAGGTCGGCGGAAGGCGCATCTTGGAGCCGCCTGTGGGCGATCCTGTACCACGCATTTGCTAAGAGGGTTAAAGTCCGCCGCACAATTTTTTCCTCAATTATATCTAAACGTAATCGAATATTAGCTCTCAGTGGGGTGAGAGCGGTGACGGATGATGATGGAACGGACCAGCGGGCCCATTGGGACCGCGTGTTCAAGGATGCTGATGATTATTTCGGAGCGGGGCCCAGCGCTTTCGGGCTACAGGCCTTACGGATGTTCAAGGAGGCCGGGGTAAGGAACATTCTGGAACTGGGTTGCGGGCAGGGCAGGGATTCCTGTCTTTTCGCCCAGGAAGGGTTCAAGGTCACGGCCATGGATTACTCGGAATCGGGTATATGCCAGATGAGGGACCGTGTTTCCACCCTTTGCCTCTCGCCTAATGTGGAGTGCGTGCTCCAGGACGCGCGTTCTGGCATACCGCTTCCAGACGATTCGGTGGACGCGGTGTACTCGCACATGTTCTTCACCATGGAGCTGTGGGAAAAGGACATACAGTTCATACTGGATGAGTGCCGGAGGGTGCTGAAATCGGGTGGCCTGAACCTATATTCCGTGAGGAACGACCACGACCCGCATTTCAAGAAAGGCTTGCACCGGGGAGAGGACATGTGGCAGAGCCCCGCGGGCTTCGTGGTGCATTTCTTCTCCGAAGAGAAGATAAGAAGGCTGGCCAGGGGGTATGATGTCTTGCACATCCGTGAGTTCGACGACCCCGCAAAGCAGTACACCCGCAAACTGTACGAAGTGCTTCTCAGAAAACCTTAGCTCATACAGCCCCGCCGATGAGGTAGCAGACCACGAAGGCGCCCAACCCCACCAGGGCCATCCTCAATCCCTTCCACCAAGGGTTCTTCTCGCTTATACGCCCCATTATGAAGCCAGTTATGAAGAGCAACACTATCGCCAGCGCTATGGCGACCTCGGCCGCCACCAGTAAGGTGCCCTCGTCCAGCAACAGGAAGGGGGACACTATGATGGCCCCGCTCACCAGAGGTGCGATTGAGTTGAACAGGGCGATAAGGGCCGCGCTGGCCTTGGAGGCCTTCCCCAGATTGGTCTCCTCCACCGGACGGAGCATGGCCCGTCCGATCTCGTCCATGCGCCGGGATTGCTCTAGCGTTTCCGCCTCATAAACGCTGGTGCCAGTAGATATGGCCAGTGCGACGCAGCTGGTGATGATCGTCGCTACCACCAATCCTTTGTCCGCGTCGAAGGATAGCGCCGAACCAATAATGATACCAAGCACGGCAAATGTGCTGTCGAACATTGTGTTGACGAAATACCTCCGGAGCGCCGGGCCGGTCTCCGGAAGGCTCATGGCTTCCTTGAACCAGGAGCCGTTGCGGTCTTTTTTGGCCAATGGACGATCACCGTTAGATGTTCCGACACATGTTGTAACGCGACTAAATCCTTTTCGGACCTCGTCCCTGCGATGACCCGAGAAATAGGAAAGCGCCTATTGTTTTCACCCGGTATTTATATTAAATTTCATTTTTTGATACTGACTCGTCGAAACATTATATAATCCTGAAGGAAATATTCGCTTCAATTCGCCCTATAGAGCCATCTATAGGTTTAGGGGCGGGAGGAGAATATTGATGATGAGAAATTTGCAAAAGATCATTGCTGTGATAGTTGCGTTCACCATGGTGGCGGGGGCTTTGTTGGTCATTGTCCCCCAAGCGGGTGAATCGTCAGAAGTGGTGGAGCTATCATATGCTGATCAGATCCCTATGTATGCCGATGAGGCCATCCGGGAAAAAGAGGCGTGTGAGCTTTCAGTCCTCGATGCACAGTTGGGGTCTGAAGAGGCCTTGGCTGACAACATCCCGGTGAACACCACCATGTCCTTCTGGACCCAGAACACGTATTTTCTGACTTGGTACCAGGAGAGCATGACCAAGCGTGGAGAAGGGAACGAGTGCGAGGTATGGGTCGCTGACGACCTGACATACTATTCCCCCGTGGATCCCAGGAACGGTCTTGTTGACATAACCGATGATGACGTCGCCTACATCATCGACGAGTTCGACAACAACATCTATCCGACCATGACCGAGATGTTCATAGACGCCCCGGCAAGGAACGGAAGCGCCCCGGACATATCGAACTGGCAGTACGTCTATGACGATGAGAACATAACCGAGGCCAACATCACCGGCGAGCTGTTCCCGACCAACGACACCGGGAAGATGATGATAATGATCTTCAACATCCGTGACTACAGCTACTATGTTCCGAGCTATAAGGGCGGATACGTGGCCGGGTTCTATTGGCAGACGATCAGGGACATGTACGATCGCAACGTCATGCACATCGACTGCTTTGACTGGGCCAACAGGACCGGCGAGCAGGATGAGGGGATCCAGGGGCATTACAGTTACGTGTACGAGGGTACCGTAGCTCATGAATATCAGCACCTGCTGCATGCGGAAATGGACCCTAACGAGGATACCTGGCTCAACGAAGGGCTCTCTATGATATCCGAGTTCCTTTGCGGATACGGGCTGTCCTACTCCCACATGGGCCATTTCTTCCAATACCCAGATAACGCCCTGACCGTCTGGGGAGACCTGGGTGACGATTACATCCTGGGCGACTACGGCGCCGTGCAGATGTTCATGGCGTACCTGTACGATCACTACGGCGGAAAGCCGATGATGCAGGCGTTGTTCTTCAGCCAGCTACAGGGTACGGAGAGCGTCGATGCTGCCTTGCTGGACCTGGGCAATAACCGCATGACCTTTGAGAAGGTGTTCCGTGACTGGAGGCTGGCCAACCTGTTGTTCGACGATAGTATCGGGGGAGGTCTGTATACGTACGATAGTATCGACCCGGCTCTGATCGGTATCATGAGCGGGGGTACTTTCTACCATATTACCATCGAAAACTATGGTGTATATGATTATGCTGGGTACTATAGCCGACTGACCCGCTCGTACGCCGAAGTGGGTGTGAACGATTACCTCGAGGCCTATGGAACGGACTACATCTACATCGACAACCTGAACTACATGGGTGACGAGGAGACCAAGTTCGTCTTCGACGGTGATGATCGCGTTCACGAGGGTTGGGAATACATAGATATCGGCCCAATAGGCTCCCTTATCGCGACAAGCCACTGGTATTCCGGTAGCGGGGACATGATCGATCACCTCATGACCTTGGACGTGAACCTGAGCGAGCCGATCGAAGGCGGGGATTATCTTCACTGGCTCAATCTGACCACCTATTGGAATATCGAGGAAGAATATGACTTCGGGTTCGTGCAGGTGTCCACCGACGGCGGTGAGACCTGGACGACCCTGGATGACGTAGGCGATTACTGCACGAGCGACAACTGGACCGACGTGGAGGCCATCCAGGCCAACCTACCCGGTATAACTGGCTCGAGCGGGGGAACGGTAGACCTGTCCTTCGACCTCTCTGCATATGATGGTCAAGAGGTCATGATCGGCTTCCGCTACATGACCGACCAGGCGTACAACGAGTATGGCTGGGACATCTATGAGGTCTGTGTCGATGGTGCAGAGGTTTCGCTGACCGATCTGGTCACCCCCGTGCCGCCGGAGACCGACTTCCTGCTGACCGTGCTAGCGTACGATTACCAGAACGGTTACAGGATAATGGACATCCCGGTGATGGACCTCGATGAGACCGCCCAGATGCTGATGTCCGCTTCGGGTTACGCATGGATGATCGTTCTGATCTCCCCCCGTGACGGCCCTGTGGACTACACCCTGGACATAGTGGGTCGTGACACTGGTATGGTGATCCGGTAAGGTCAAAAACCACAAACAAACCTCTTCTTCTTTATAATTTTTTTAGATCGTGGACAAATATTTTTTTTGAATTCGAAAAGCGTCCATAGGACCGACCACCAGATGCGTGGTATGACATCGGATATGACTCTTTCAGCGTCCCGACGGTACGCACGAAGTGACGGAAAGAGTGTGTTCTGTAGCTTGCGGTAAGCACTTGACGGCCCTGGCGTCAAGTCCTTTGGTCAGGCCATCTTTTTATAATCCCATGGGCATGACCTTTGCCGAAGGGCCCATGGTCTAGCGGTCATGACGACTCCCTTACACGGAGTAGGTCGCCGGTTCGAATCCGGCTGGGCCCATATCTCCATCATTGAACTGCTTCGATCCAGATCGATGGTCCTGATGATCGCAGTCCGTTCCTTTTTTATGACATGGAAATGGCCTGCGACCGTTCCTTGGGAGATGTTTTAAATTAATTTGAATAGATTATTCGTATATATACGAACGAATATTATGGAGGGGCACCATGGGAGAAGAGCAGGCGGAAAAAGGTCCTTGCCTTTGGCATGCGCCGGACGGTAGATGCGCAAATTGCAAGGCCAGACGTTACCGTCTTGATGCGCTGGGGATGAAGGACACGTATGGCGAGTGCAGCGGTCAGGAGGACTACCGCTCCTGTGAGTTCTACAAGGCCAGACCGGTGCCGAAGAAGTGAGCGATGATCTCGGTTCGGGTGATCTAATGGTTGATATCGACCTTGGGGGAATGATCAAAGGGCTGAGGTCCCTGGACGTCGAGGAATGCCGGGCCGCACTGGAAGAGACCAAGGAGTTCCTCGAATCGGGGTGGGCGGACCGCGGGCTGTTGCTGGCCATCTTACCTCTGACCTCCGCCGAGGACCTTCAGGTACGCAGGGACGCCTCCTGGTGCATAGGTAAGCTGGCCCTGATGAAGCTGGGGGACCCCCGCTCGGTGGACAGCCTCATAATGCTCACCGCGGACCGGGATGCCGAGGTAAGGTCCAACGCGGCCTGGGCCTTGGGAGAGCTGGCTGGAATGCAAATAGGGGACACCATTTCCATCGAGGCCTTGAACATACTTTTAACGGACGAAGACAGGGAGACCAAAGGGATGGCCGCTTGGGCCTTGGGACGCATGGCTGATAAGATGAGGATCACATCTCCCTCCTCCGTTCCATTGCTTAGGGCCCTGCTCATGGAAAAGAGCGAATACCTGCGAAAAGGGGCCCTTTGGTCATTGGAAAGGATAGAAAAGCTGCGCCCGGTCTGAGGCGACACGGTTATATCGTAGAGCTCCCAATCCGCTAAGGTATGCCCCCTGAGAACAAGTTGCGAGTGGGATTGGTGCAGATGGCCATGTCCTCTGGCGTAGGAGTCAATCTGGAGAAGGCCGTGAGGATGTGCGAACAGGCGGCGTCTCTTGGAGCCAACGTCATCTGTCTTCCTGAGCTTTTCACCACTCCCTACTTCCCCAGGGAGGAAGACCCCGAGGGAAGGGGGGAAAGAGGCTCCCTGCTGAACACCATCCCAGGCCTGGTCACGGAGACCCTCTGCGACCTTGCCAAGCGTACCGGGACGGTGGTCATCGGCGGCTCGATCTACGAGGCGGGGGAGGACGGGCTTTACAACACCGCCACTGTGTATGAGAGGGACGGACGAATATTGGGCAAGTACCGCAAGACCCACATTCCCCATGATGAATGCTTCTACGAGCAACACTACTTCAAGCCAGGGGACACCGGCTTCCAGGTGTTCCGAACCACCGCAGGGATGATTTCGACCCTCATATGCTACGACCAGTGGTTCCCGGAGGCCGCAAGGTGCTCGGCCCTGCTGGGAGCGGATATGATATTCTACCCCACTGCCATCGGCACGGTGAGAGGGATAGAGGAGGCGGAAGGCAACTGGCAGGAGGCATGGGAGAACGTGATGCGCGGACACGCCATCGCCAACGCCCTGCCGGTTTGCGCCGTGAACCGCGTCGGCACGGAAGGCGATTCGGAGTTCTTCGGAGGTTCCTTTGTCTGCGACGCCTTCGGGAGAACCCTGGCCAGGGGAGGCGATGGTGAGGAGGTCGTCCTAGCGGATGTGGACATGGATCATGGAAAAAGGATCAGGGAAGGATGGCGCTTCTTCCAAAACCGCCGCCCGGAATGCTATGATAGACTGGTCCAAAGGGACCATGCACTGTGAGGTGTGATCATGGAAGGAACTCCATCGTCCAACGGTTATTACATGCCCGCGGAATGGGCTCGGCATGATGCCACCTGGATCTCCTGGCCCAAGAACCCGCTGACTTTCCCTCCGGAGGTTCTGGGGGAGGTGGAGATGATATTCGCCCAGATGGCCGCTGTCCTGAGCGGCGGGGAGACCGTCAGGATCCTGGTGGACGACGAGTTCGGCGAAGATAGGGCCAGCGCCGTAGTCTCCAAGGCCGGGGCGGACATGTCCCGTGTTGAGTTCGTTCATATCAAGAGCGCGGACGTTTGGATCAGGGACTACGGCCCTACGTTCCTGCTTCACAGGGAGACCGGGAGGAAGGCCGCGGTCAAGTGGAACTTCAATGCTTGGGGAGGCAAGTACGACGATCTGATGTACGACGACGTGGCCGGACAGCATGTGGTCGAACGTTCTGGCGTTCCATATTTCAAACCGGACATCGTCCTTGAAGGAGGCTCCATCGACGTCAATGGCGAGGGACTGGTGCTAACCACTGAACAGTGCCTACTGAACAGGAACCGCAACCCCCAACTGGACCGCCGTCAGATCGAAGGTTTCCTGCGGGATTACATTTCCACGCCTAACGTCATCTGGCTATCTTCCGGGATCGAGGGTGATGATACCGACGGGCACATCGACGACTTCGCCCGCTTCAGCTCTCACGCCGCCGTCCTCTGCGCCCATTCCAAGCAAGGGGAGAACGCCCCGGTACTTGAGAGGAACTGGGAGATCCTAAAGCAATGCCAGGACAGCTTCGGCCTGGAACTGCAGCAGCTCCCCATGCCCCAACCGCTTTACCTGGAGGAGGAAGGCAGGAACCTCCCGGCCAGCTACGCTAACTTCTACATAGGGAACAAGGTGGTGTTGCTTCCGGTCTTCGATGACCCTGCGGACCGCGAGGCCGTGCATATTCTCGCCTCTTATTTCCCTGGACGTGAGGTGGTGCCCATACTGGCCAAAGAGCTGGTGTACGGTTACGGCGGCATTCACTGCGTTACCCAGCAGGAACCGAGCGAGCGTGGCTGAGGGGTGAACTCCCGGAGGAGCGAGCCTCCGCGCCACTCACACTGCAGACCCATCAGGAACACCTGATCGGATATACGCTTCAGGCCACCCGGTTCCGTTCCTCCCACGATAACGGTGAATATCCTAGCACCCTGCCTCTCCTTGAGGCAGTTCCAGTCGTGCAGGCACCCGCGGTCCCTGATCCGGGCAAGTCCGTCGGTTATGAAGAGTATGTCCGCACCGTGCCATGCAGGGTCCTCCAGGCATTCGATCCCCTTGCGCAGGGCGGTGTCGAAGTCCGTGCCCCCGCCGAACGAATGGCACAGGAAGTCCAGGAACTGGGGCGCGGACCCTTTGCCGGCCAGGTCATACCCGTGCACCTCCATCGAGAACATCAGCGCCCGTAGGGACCTCCGGTCCTCGATCAGCCTCCTCGCCAATGCTAAAAGCAGCGCCTTGGCCGCAAGCTCAGGCTCTCCGCGCATGGACCCCGAGGAGTCCAGCAGGGCCACCACCGGTCCTCCCCTCTTCTTTTCGCCATCCATGAAGTTCCTTCCGCGAAGCTGGTATGTCAACAACCTCCTCTCGCACAGTCGGGCATAGAACAGCAGCTTCAAACGTTCGTCCGCAAGGTTGACCATCTCCTGTGGGAGCATACGTTGAAGGTCGCCGGAGAATCGTAGGGAATGGGTCTCGGAGCAGGAGTGGGACTGGCTCATCGACCGCCTGTCCATCTCCCCGTCCGTCCTCCCGAGGAGCTCCATCAGGTGCTCCACGTCACGGTGGTTTCGAAGAACGGTCGCGTATCGCTCCAGATTACCCAAGGCGGTCCGATGGAGCCCCACCCGGTGCAGGTCCCATCCCTGACCCGGCAGGATGTTCTCCAGACGGGTGATCACTTCGGCGTCCTGGCGCAGACGCTCAATCAGGGCGGCTATGTTCCGGTCCAGTCCCCTGACCAGCAAACGTAGTACCAGTGAAAGGGCTTGACGTTGCTCGGGAGAGAGGGTCTCCTCCGCTCCTCGCTCCGCCCGGGGGTCCAGCAGCCTTTCCAGCAGTTCCTCCGTTTCGCGCCGCTCCTCATCCGGGACCTCGCCCCAATCAAGTCCGACCAGTCCTTTCTCCACCGCCTCCAGGACCTTGGGCAGCACTCGTCGGAGCGTTTCCGGGACCAGCTCAGAGCGTTCCTCCGTCAGGTCCCTGGCGTCGCTCCATGCTCGGCTGCGAAAGAGGGAGACGAGCACCATGCCCGGTATGTCCTCCGGCACTACCGTCGGCGCTTCACCTAAGAGATCGGCGGCCAGAATAGCTGCCAAGACCTCGCGTTCCTGCGGAGGAACGGGGCAAGGAACGGAGAGGACCTCACGGACCTCCGGCCTTCCCAGGACCTCTAGGGCTCTATAGCTGGGCAGGAATGACGCGAAGATCACCCCCTCAGTTCAGATTCCACGTTGTTCAGGGAACGCTCTATCTCCGCCAAGACCTCTAACCGGCGGTCCTGCCTGGCCAGGATGTCCCGGCGGTCCCTGCGGCTAAGCCATATGTTCTCATCCAGCCGTTTCCTCAGTTCACCGCGCTCCAGTTCATGCGCTCCCCGTACCTTATCGTAGGTGGCCTTCAGATCCTGCCATTCCCGGGCGTAGAGACGCTGCTCCGCCCCACCCCTGAGGCAGGTGACCTTCCACCCCCGCACGTTCTCCAGCATGTGCATAAGTTCGGCCAGCTCGAACTTGCGGTAGGAGGGGTTCACGCCCTGCGCCTCCTTGGCGTAAGGGTCCATGTACATGTGATTGGGGAAGCTCTCCCCGTGCCGGCACAGTTCTTTGGCGCTCATGAATGTGGACCCGCAATCATAGCAGCAGACCGGACGCGGGAACTGTACATCAGAGGCGGAGTGCTGCTTTGCCCTGGCCAACAGGGAGAGCAGCTCCTCGCTGCTGGACTGCAGGCGGTTCAGGTCCACGCCCCCGCTTCCGGTGAGGCCGATGAGCATCTCGCGCAGACCCTCCTTCTGCTCTGGACGGTCCCAGAGCATATGCTGCAGCAAGGGCAGAAGGGTGAGGTCCACGCTCTCTCGACCCAAGGCTGCGGCCGCCGTCTTCAGCACCAAGAGGGTCTTGTTCCATCGGCGGTCGGAGACGTAGATGCCTTGGGAGCGGAAGTGCTTGCGCAGTCCGAGATAGGCCAGCAACACCTCTTGGTCTACCGTCACCATCGCCGACCTCAGCTTCACCTCCTCGATGTCCTCCAGCAATATGCTGGTCCCTCCGGCCGCACCGTTGGTAGAGGTCAACACCATCAGGAAGTTGTCCTCGTCCTGCACGTTGGTTATGAAGAAGCGGTACAGGAAGCGGTCGTACAGGGCCGCCAGCCCTTCCTCCTCGTCCGGAAGCTCGTTGGAAGCGCCATAGACGGAAAGGATGGGGACGTCCGCCACCTCGTTGCCGTTGTGGAATCGGCGTTCGTTCAGGATGGTCAACAGGCTGTTCAGGATTGATGAGTTGGCCTTGAATATCTCATCCAGGAAGGCTATGTTCGCCTGCGGCAGATATCCTTCCGTACGGCGGCGGAACTCGTCCTTCTGCAGGGAGCTTAGGGAGAGCGGTCCGAAAACCTCCTCTGGCGACGTGAAGCGGGTGAGGAGATAGTAGTAAAAGGAGCCACCTCTCAAGCGCTCGCACATCATCTTGGCCATCTGGCTCTTGGCGGTCCCCGGAGGACCGATGAAGAGGACGTGTTCGCCGGAAAGCATCGCCAAGAGGGCTCCGGCGATCTCCTCTTCCCTCTCCACGAAATGGAACCTCATCTCCTCCATCATCTTGCGGAGCGTCTCCGGGAGATCTGCCTCCTTGTCCTTGGAATGGTTAGGTCCTTCGCTCATCAGAACACCAGAGAATGAACTGAAAAAGAGTGGTAGCAGGATTTATAAAATCGTAGCGATAGGTCGATACCGATAAGTGAGGGTAGAGCCAATAACTTCAGGCTAGCATGGAGCTGGGACTGGGAATAGATACCGGAGGGACCTTCACGGACGCGGCAATGGTGGACCTTCAGACCAGGCGCCTGTTGGGCTGGAGCAAGAGTCCGACCACCCATAATGACCTGACGGAGGGTATCGCCGCATCGATGGCCTCGCTCCTTAAGCATCATCGGTTCGACCCTAGCAGGGTCGAGCTGGTCGGTCTCTCCACCACCCTAGCCACCAACTCCATCCTGGAGTCCCGGGGAGGCAGGGTGGGGCTCATCGGCATCGGTTGGGACGCGGATGACCCGGCATCCCTGGGAGCCGAGCGGTGGGCCTTCATAAAGGGCGGGCACGATAGTCGGGGCAAGGAGCTTTCTCCATTGGACCATCAGGCTTTGAGGGACGCCGTATCCTCAATGGCAGGCGAGGTGGACGCCCTGGTGGTCTCCTCCATGTTCAGCGTTTATCAGCCCGACCACGAGGACCGGGCCCGGCGGACGGCCAGGGAGATGACCGGTCTGCCGGTGGTGGCCGCCTACGAGCTCAGTGGGGAGCTAGGTGTGGTTGAGAGGAGCGTTACGGCAGTGCTCAACGCCCGGCTTCTGCCGGTGATATCCGACTTCCTGAACCGAATAGAGGGAGCCCTGAGGAACGCAAGGATCGATGCAAAGGTGATGGTGCTGAAGGGGGACGGTAGTATGATGTCGGTCAAAGTGGCAAGGGAGCGTCCGGTGGAGACCGTGCTTTCAGGTCCGGCGGCCTCCTTGCTCGGCGGTACGCGATTGGCCGGCCTTGACAACTGCCTGGTGGTGGACATGGGAGGGACCTCCACCGACATAGCCTACTTCGACCATGGCTTCCCTCGCATCAGCAGAGAGGGGGCCAAGGTGGCAGGATGGCGCACCAGGGTAAGGTCCATCGACGCCACCACCATAGCGTTGGGTGGAGATTCGGAGATCCGATCGGACCTGCAGGGGGACATGCGAATCGGACCGACCCGCGTGCTCCCGCTAGCCCTAGCGGCGGAACGGAAGGAGGGTCTGCCAAGGTTGATTATGGAACGCCGAAGAACGGACTTCCTGGTAACTACCGGTGGACCGGATCGATTGAGCGGAGGACAGCTTCAGATATATCGGAAGGTGGAAGAGCTAGGGTTGTGCGATGAAGAGGAGGTACGAGACCAGTTGCCGGACCTCTACCTGGTCAAGGGTTCCATAGATAGGATGGTCCGCAGCGGGCATTTGCTGAGGACCGGGCTGACGCCGACCGACATCTTCAATCTGGAAGGATTGTACCGGGTCGGCTCCCTGGAGGCCTCGAGAGCAGGGGTCGAGCATTTTATAGAGGGGACGGTCATGAGCGTGGAGACGTACTGCGCCCGCACCATGCATCGTCTGGTAGGTCGGTTGGCCGAGGAGGTGGTGCGGAAAGTGCTGGTCGAGGAGGTGGGCGACCTTCCTTCGCATCCGACCGTGGAGAGGATGGTGCAGCTTATGGCCATGGAGAGATCGGCCAACTCGTTCCGTTTGAACATGCGGCTGGACCGGCCTATCGTGGGAATTGGCGGCCCGGCCCGGCTGCTCATTCCTTCGCTCCGTGAGATATTAGGGGCGGAGGTAGTGTTGCCGGAGGGAGGACAGGCCGGCAACGCCGTCGGCGCAGTGTGTTCCCGTATATCCGAGACCATGACCCTGAGGATACAGCCGTTGGTGGATGGACAGTTCCAGCTGCTCACCCCGTTCGGGGACGCCCAGGACTTCCGACGGGCGGAAGAGGCCATAGCAAGGGCCAAGGACCTGGCCGGACAGCACGTTTGGGGGAAGGCCGATCGCTCCGGCGCCAAGGACATCTCCCTACGGGTGGACGTGCGGGAGGTCCGCTTCAAGGACCAGAAAGGGATGGAACACCTCAACTGGATAGAGGTGATCGCCAGGGCAACTGGCGAGCCTCGATGAAAGGCACCATTAATTAACCGTAAACCGATTTGATGACATGGCCCCGCCCAAGGTATACTTCACGGACATGCACACCTTCCATGGCAGCAATCTATTGCAGAAGATGGAGAAGCTGCTGCGCAGAGCCGGACTGCAACGCATGGACCTGGACGGCAAGTTGGTGGCGATCAAGCTGCACATGGGCGAACCGGGGAACCTGGCCTACATCCGGCCTAACCTGGCGGCCGTGGTGGTGAGGATGGTCAAGGAGAAGGGCGGGAAACCGTTCCTCACCGACTGCAACACCTTGTACATGGGCAAGCGAGCCAACGCAGTGGACCACCTGAACAGCGCCATGGAGAACGGTTTCAATCGCATCGCTGTGGGATGCGACGTCATCATCGCCGACGGACTGCGGGGGAACGAGCAGAGAGAGGTGCTGATCGAGAAGGAACTTTGCCGAACGGCCAAGATCGGCAGCGCCATCGCTGACGCGGAGGTGGTGATCTCCCTCAGCCACTTCAAGGGGCACGACCTCACCGGTTTCGGAGGGGCGCTCAAGAACCTGGGGATGGGGAGCGGAAGCCGATGCGGCAAGATGGAGATGCACGCCTCGTCGCAACCTACCGTGAACCGCAGGAAGTGCGTGGGCTGCGGACAGTGCGTTAAGAACTGCCCGGAACAGGCCATCTCCCTGGACGAGAAGAAGAGGGCGGTCATAGACCACCAGAAATGTGTGGGCTGCGGGCAGTGCGTGGCCGTCTGCCGCTACGGCGCGCCGGAGGTGGAATGGGAGGATTCCTCGGAGGTCGTTAACAAAAAGATAGCCGAGTATGCCTACGCGGTGGTGCACGGGAAGCCCAGCCTGCACATCAGCGTCATCATGGACGTTTCCCCGAACTGTGACTGCTGGCCGTTCAATGACGTTCCCATCTCCCCGGACATCGGGTTCGCCGCCTCCAAGGACCCTGTGGCCCTGGACATGGCCTGCGCCCAACTGGTCAATGAGGCCGCGGTAGGGCAGGGGAGCGTGCTGGACGTGAAGGGTGATGTGAAGGGGGACAAGTTCAAGGCCGTGCACCCCAGCACCGACTGGATGACCGGAGTGGAACACGCCCAGCGCATCGGGCTAGGGAAGAAGGAGTTCGAACTGGTCCGGCTGAAATGATTGTAAAAGATATTATTGGCGACTGCGTTCCCGGCTCATGGTCGATTTCCGCCCCTTCCGTCCGTTCATACCCCGCCTACACATCGGCGAGGACATCATAGAGCGCGTATCACCGCCCTACGACATCATTTCCAACGAGGAGCTGACGCGGCTGAGGTCGAACCGGTTCAACGTCACCAACATCACGCTAGGCGGCGTGAATGGCGATTACAGCGCCGCTGGTAGGGCCCTCGCCTCTTGGATAGAGGAGGGGAGCCTGTCGCAGGACCGGCGCGATGCGTTCTACACCTACAAGCAGACATTCTGCCAAGGGGATCTGTGCTGGCAGCGCACCGGCATCATCGGAGTTCTGGCCGCCAAGGGGTACACGGAGGGTGTGGTGCCTCACGAGGAGACCTTTCCCAAGGTCAAGGAGGACCGCCTCAACCTTCTACGGGGCACGGAGACGCACTGCGAGTCCATCTTCGGCATATTCGACGAGATATCCTCCGAGCTAAGGGACCGTATCGAGGACCATGAGACCAAGGTGATGGAGTTCACCGACCCCCAGGGCGTAAGGCACTGCCTGTTCAGGGTGTGCGACCTAGAGACCGTTTCGGCCATCACCGAGGAGTTGAAGGGCAAGACCGTTCTGATCGCTGATGGGCATCACCGCTTCGAGACGGCCACCCGCTACGCGCAGGAGAACCAGGGAGAGGAGATGAAGGGCTTCGTGCTCGCCACCCTGGTTCCCTCCAACGATCCTGGATTACAGGTCTTCCCCACGCACCGATTGGTGAAGGAGCTGTCTATCCCTCCGTCCCGTTTCCTGGAGCTGATGGCGGAGCGCTTCGAGCTGAGCGATGTTGCCGACCCTTCCTCCCTATCAGAGGCCCTGCAGGGAAGATCGTCCTCGGACCTAGGGTTGGTCGTGGACGGGAAGGCGTACGTGGCCTCCCCCAGGGACCTCCCGTCCGAACCCGTTTGGGAGCTGGACTCCTATGTGTGCCAAGAATGGGTGCTGAAGGGAAAGGCCTGGACCGAGGAGCCTTCCGTCGTTTACGAACACGACACGGATGCGGCCCTGGGGAGGGTGAGGGATGGGTACCAGCTGCTGGTGCTCCTGCGTTCGCCCTCCGTGGAAAAGATATGGGAGCTGGCCAGGCAGGACAGGCGCATGCCCAAGAAGTCCACTTATTTCTGGCCCAAGATGTGGTCCGGTTTCGTCTACTATCGCATGCGCTGATCACAGAGACAGTCCGCAGCTGTCGTCCATCGCCTTTAGCCATTGCGCGAAGCGCTCCGGATGGGCCTTGAACGCCGCTTGACACTCCGACGAACAGAAGTGGTAGGTATGGCCTTCGTGCTCTGCACTGAAAAGCGTCATTCCGTTCAGGTCGGCCCCGCAAACCGGGTCGCTCTCGGTCCGCCGTACCTTACCCACCATTATCCTGGCCCCCATCCGATAGCAGTTGACCGTGGTGTTGGCGCCGATCTTCAAGAGCTTAGGTTCGTTCTTATCGTCCTCGACCTCGCTGATGATCAGCATGTCCGGGTTCATGGTCCTGGCGGTGAGCACGGTGACCAGGTTCTGCGGGTCCTTCATGGCCGCGATCAACCCCTTTGCCTTCATGATCCCGGCCTTCTGCAGCACCTCCTCGTCCTCGGCATCCCCCCGTATGACCTCTATCCCATCGTCCACCAGTGTCAGTACCTTTTCCGGATCCTTTTCCACCACCACGAATTTTTCCTTCTTCATCCTCAACCTTTCAGCGACCTCTCGCCCTACGTTACCATGTCCGCAAATGATGTAGTGGTCCTTCATCTTGGTCCTCCTCTCCGGCAATCCCAGCTCCGCCCTCAGGTTATTGCTGACGGCCAGGTTGAATACTGCTTGTAGCGTTGATATCCCTGCAGCGATGCCTCCTACGGCCACTATTACAGCAACCACCTTGCCCTCGGGGGTCACCGGGACCACATCCCCGTATCCGACCGTGGTGATGGTCATGACCGTAAGATAGAACGCCTCAAGGGGCTCTCCCCAGAAGTCCTCGGTGATGAGGAATCCGAAGAACCCTCCAATGACCACCGTCCAAAGGGCCAAGATGGATAGTAACAGGGTGCGCCTCATAGTATACCTGAACGTTATTAAAGTGGGGTTTTCCTGTATTAGATTATCGCCTGCTCCGACGCCAAAGCAGGAGGAACGCTCCTATGATGGCCGTTCCGCCCGCGATCGCCAGGATGTAGTACGGAGGTGCGCTTTCTTCCCTGATCAACACCAGGTCCTCCAGCTCAACGTCCTGGCCTGGAAGGACCTGCACATCCATCTCGATGTCCTCGAACCCCTCCATGCTTACCCATAAGGTATGATTTCCAGGTGTTAGCACCAATGAGAAGTGACCGGTCTCGTCCGTGAGGACTGATTCATCGCCGCACACTATGCGGGCTCCGGACAGGGGGCTCCCACCCTCGTGCAGGACCCTGCCTTCTACCGTGGCGTTGGGGCCCTCGGTACGGAATGTCCACTGAAACTCGCTCATATTGTTGCCTGTCAGATCCTGCCCGGTGATACGGACCGTGTAATCGGTCTCGAACTCCAGCTCGATGTTTAGAACCAATGAGCGGTCGTCCCAGGTTCCATTAACGGTGACATCGTTGATCTGGACCGCCACCGAGCCCTTGTTCATGTCCTCGGAGAAGGTTACACGGACCTCGCTTTCCTGTTGTGCGGACGTTCCCTGAGGCGTCCAATCCAGCACCGTTGGCGGGACGATGTCCTCGGGAATTACCAGACCGGAGATGCTGGTCAGGGGGCATGGGTCCTGGAATCCTCCGGATATGTTGTAGGGAAGGTCCACCACACCGTCCTCATCGTTGTCCGGGTTCAGCCAATCGGACCACAGGTTCCCGGTGGACAGCGCCCATTGGTTTCCTTCCTCCCCGCAGTAGGCTTGGGCCCTTATGGCCGAATACTGCCTGCCAGAGTCCTTGTTGAACACCAGGGCATTGCCGTGGATGACGTTCCCGGAACCGCTGGCCAGATATATCCCTTCCAGGGAGTTGCAGCAGAGAACGTTTTCGACAAACATGCTGTCGTCGGTCCCCTGCATCCTCAGACCGTATTGCGCGTTCCAGCTGATATCGTTGTCCACCACCTCCATGTTCCTACAGTAATTTATCACGCCCCCGCTACCTTCATTGGCCGAGATGTTGTTGTTGCGGACATGAGAATCGCTGACGTACAGAAGGTACAATCCCTCTTGATCGGATGAGCTGATATCGTTGCCGACCATGGACAGCCCGGTGATGCTCTGCGAATACGTGGTAGCTGCACGGATGCCTACGCTACAATCCGAGATGGAGTTGTTGGTGACGGAGGCGTTCGTAACCTGCCCGACGCCCAGATACACACCCACAGAGGCGTTGCCCCAATTTATTCCGACGATCGTGTTGTTATGGACCATGTTCCACTGACTGGGACCGATGAGCACCCCTACCTCACCGTTCGTTATCTGATTGTCCCGAACGCTGTTGGCGTCGGCCCCCTGGTCCAAGGATATCCCCCGGGTGTTGTTGGCCAGCACATTCCCTGAAACGGTGTTGCCGCCCCATCCCAGCCTTACCCCGTAGAGGCATCCGGACACTGTGTTCTCCGTTATCTGTTCCAGTGTTCCCCATCCAACATATATGCCGGCTTCCGTGGCGTTAATGACGGTGTTTTCACGCAATATGTTCCCGGTGGTTTGAACCTCGCCTTGCAGTACGATACCATTGGTCTGCCTTTGCAAATGGTTCCCTTCGACCACGTTCTTTGAGCAAGCTGCAGAACTTGCCACCAGACGTATACCGGTGACTCCGTCGTTGATCTCGTTGCCGATGATCGATGTTCCACAGCTGTCCTCCACCAGCACACCATCCTTCCCGGTCTCCCCGCGTTCGAAGGTGCATGCGGATACGCTGCATCCGCCCTCTGAGCAGCCATAGAGGTATACGCCAGCTTCGATGTTGTTGCTGAACAGGGACGCGGTGATGCTGACGTTCCTGCTGTTCACCACGGTCACCCCTCTCACGTTGTAATCGCTCAGAAATTCCACGATCTCGCCGTTGGAGACATTGACCAGTATTATCCCGGAACCGCTGGCGGAGATGTTAAGAACGTCCCTCTGTGGCGAGTAGGCGTCATGCACCGAGCAGTCGACAATGCGGAAGTGCTTGGAGGTGTTGGCGATGTAGATCCCATGCAGCTCATTGGTGGCATCCACGCTCAGCCCGCTGAGAACATAAGGGTCGGAGGGAGTGCCGCTGCCAGTGAACCACGGGGCCAGGAAGCCGCCGTCACCTTCCACCACCAATGGGTGGTTGATAATGGTCCCTTCGACATTTTCCGATGAAATGGGCATCAGGAGAAGTACGAACATCGATGCGATCGCGATGACCTGCAGAACCGTCCTTCCCCGAACCGCCATGGCCCGACCATGGGGATTATGGATTATCAATTTTTGTTGAGAATGGTGTGGAGCCACTGGAGGGAATTGAACCCTCGACCTACGCCTTACCAAGGCGTCGCTATACCTCTAAGCCACAGTGGCCTGCTCCACCGACAAACGGATTGTCGTTCATAAACCTTTTGTTGCTGGAGAAAGGCAAAATCCTTTTGATTAGGGGGGCGCTAGAGGTGGACGATGAAGAAGGAGATGACGGCCTTCGACGTGATGACCATCACATCGGAGCTGCAGGGCGTTTGCGGTGGCTTCCTGGACAAGATATTCCATTGGGACGGCCGCAACGTGCTGATCAGGATCAATGTGCAGGGGGAAGGGAAGAAGGAGCTGTTCCTCAAGGACGGCAGATGGCTGCACCTGGTGGCCGCCCGCCCGGAGACGCCCGATACCCCGTCAGGCTTCGCCGTCCACCTGCGTAAGGTCCTCAACAACGCCCGCATCCTCTCCGTGACACAGAGGGAGTTCGACAGGATCGTGACCATGGACCTGACCAGCAAGGAAGGCAGCTACCAGGTGATCTTCGAGCTGATAGGCGAGGGCAACTTGATAGTGGTGCACGAAGGAAAGATCATAAACGCACTGGAGCAGAAGAAGTGGAGGCACCGCGACGTGCTCATAGGGGCCGAGTATTCGTATCCGCCGTCCCGCTTCGACCCGCGCACCGCCACCCCCGAACAGTTCGAAAGCGCCGTCCTCACATCCAGGTCCGATCTGGTCCGCACTTTGGCCACCTCCGTCAATCTGGGGGGGCAGTATGGGGAGGAGGTATGCCTCAGGACCGGCCTGGACAAGGGTCGAAAGGCCTTGACGGTCACCGGAGAGGAGATCGTGGCCCTACGAAACACCACTCTTGCCCTTTTCCATGAAATAAAGGAGGCGTCCAATCCGCGTTTGGTGCTGGATCGGGGGGAGGCGGTGGACGTGACCCCCATACCACTGAAGGTGAACGAGGGCTTGGAGCTCCAGGAGATGCCTTCTCTTTCCGCAGCCCTGTCCGCCTACCTGGCCCAGAGGAAGGAGGAGACCATCAAGGTGGACGCCGAGCTGCAAAGGCTGCAAAGACAGTTGGACCAACAGCTGAAGGGGATCGAGGCCACGGAGAGGGAGGCGGCGGAGCTGCAGGCCCAGGGGGATATGCTGTATACCAACTACGCGGACGTGTCCCAGGCCTTGGAGCGTATGAGGGCGCTGTCGCAGTCCAAGAACTGGGAGCAGTTGAAGGAACAGGGGACCAAGGTCCCTCTGGTTACCGCGGTTGATCCTCCGAAGAAAAGCTTCCTCATGAAGGTGGGAGAGGTCCAGGTAAGGCTGGACTATACGGTGAGCATAGATGAGAACGCCAACCGTCTGTATTCCCAGGCCAAGGAGATGAGGGAGAAGACCTCCGGGGCAAGGGAGGCCATGGAGGAGACCCGCAGGTCCATCGAGAAGAGGGTGGCCAAGGGAGAGAAGGAAGCTCAGCAGGGCAAGGACAGGGCGCTTCCGACCAAGCGTTTCTGGTTCGAATCATACAAGTGGTTCTTCACTTCCGGCGGGCGCCTGGTGGTTGGCGGAAGGGACGCCAAGAGCAACGATCAGGTGGTCAAGAAACATCTGGGAGAAAAGGAAAGGTACGTCCACGCCGACCTGCACGGCGCGCCTTCCATCGTGCTCAAGGACGGAGCTGACGCCAACGAGGAGGAGATGCGGGAGGTCTGTCAGTTCGCCCTGTGCCATTCCAAGGCCTGGAACGCCGGGGCGGCCGAGGGTACCGCATACTGGGTGCTACCGGACCAGGTGTCTAAAAGGCCGGAGGCCGGGGAGTTCGCTCCTCGCGGCGCCTTCATCATTCGCGGCAAGCGCAACTACCTGCACCATCTGCCTTTGGAGATGATAGTGGCCGAGGTGCAGATCGAGGGTTCCAGGAAGATAACCTGCGCACCCAGGGATAGTTTGAAGGCATCCCCTGAGAGATATGCGGTCATCGTTCCGGGCAAGATGCCCAGAGGTAAGACCTCGGCATCGTTGGCCAGGTCTTTCCAGGTGCCAGAGGAGGAGATCTCCAAAATATTGCCCCCGGGGGACATGGAGATAAAGGAGAGGCATGGCCTGACGGAGGAGTGAAAAGAGCGCCCGGGCCGGAATTCGAATCCGGGTCTAGAGGTCCGCAGCCTCTTAGGATATCCAAGCTACCCCACCCGGGCTTATTTTGTGGACAATATGCTCCAATTACTAAAGCGTTATTACTGAACCGATGTCGGACCCGGTTCGCGATCGGGACGGCCAGTCATTGCAGGGGAACGAAATCGGTAAAACCACGTTTACAGGTGGTGATCAGAATAAGGTGGAGTTGTCTTTTTCCGATCGCGCACCACGGTGCGCGACCATTTGGGGTTTAGAACTCTTTGGTCTGCCAGTACCGGCTGATGTACCCGGCGATGCGGTTCCTCATCATTATGGAATCCACATTGGTGAGCCTCTGGACCAGCACCTTGTTGTTCTCGAAGTCGGCGCTGAAGGCCCGGGGGTACTTCTCGACCAGTTCCACGGCCACCCTCTTAATGTAAGTTGGTCTGACGTTGCCCATAGGAATCTTCCCAGATAGGTCCGCCCAAAGTCATGGCATTATTTAAATTTTAGCTCCACCCGGGGCTTGCCGCAGCTCAGCTTTCCCTCGGGGCACTTACCCCTCAGGCAGGCCGGGCCAGCATCTTTGAACAATGTGGGAGAGATGCGTCTGACCTCCATCAACATCTGCTCGGCGGCGGTGCGGATCTCCTGCTGCGCCCTGCGGCAGGTCCTCAGGGTGAAGAAGTGCCAAAGCTCACGGGCGTTCATGGTGACCACTATGTTGGTGGTGCAGGCGTTCGGAAGGACGTACCGTGCGTCCTCCACGGGAACGATTGTGGCCAGCTTCTGATACGCTTCCCAAGCGTTTTCCATGGCCTCCTCGAAGACCTTGTTGGCCTCGGGGTCCGATAGGATGGTCCCGGGGGTCACGTAATTGGGCTCCAAGAGGGACACGTACCTCTGGCTCTGCTGAGAGAAGGAAGCGATGCGGTGCCTCACCAGCTGGTGGGTGAGGGAACGAGATACCCCCTCCAGGGAGAAGGTGTATGAGGCATGTTCGATGACTGAGTGGTGTCCCATGCCAACGACGCTGTCGATGAACTTGCCCGCCCTCCCTTCCTCCACCCTCTCCAGGATCTCGCTGGCGGGATCTGGTGAATAGCATGAATGGGCGGCCGCGGCACACAGGCGCTCGGCGTCCTTGGTGTAGGATAGCAGGACTACCTTCATCGCTACGGGTATGCGATGCAGGAAAAAAGGATTTGCCTCACTCGACGATGAAGGAGAAGGAGGCCTCGGCGTTGCTGGACGGCCTTTCCAACTTAAGATCCTTCAGGTCCTTGAGGCGATAGGCCACCAGGTCCTCCCGGGACAGTATCTTGCGCAACCCCTCCACATGCCCGTCGCCCACCACCGCCAGCACGCTGCCGTAGGTCCCCTCGGCCCTCAGTATCGCGCTGGCCATGTGCTCGTTGCGTTCGTCGATCAACACCCTCTTGACCGTGGGATAGCTGCTGGCCATGGCCGCCATGTATCGCTCCTCGTTCTCCTGGAACTCATTGAGCTCCCTCTCCACCCGCTTGCGGCTCATGAAAAGGCCGGAGAGAGAGGAGAACACCATCAGCACCTTCTCCTTGAAGCTCATCTGCTGAAGCAGTGAATTGAACATCCTACCGGCCTCCATGTCGATGAACACCACCTGCGCAGCGTTGCTTCGGGCGGCCTCCACCGCCGCCAGCATTTCTGCCCCGACCTCCCCTCCGAACTGTTCCGCCAGGCGTCTCTGCATCAGCGAGAGAAGCCGGTACGGCAGGGGGACCTTGCCCCTCGAGCCCTTGTTCGTGATGGCCCTGTATCGTGCAGGGTCCAGCTCCACGCCCACCGCTCCAGGGGAGTAATGGGATATCAGAGAGCGCATCTGCTGGGAAACGTCTATCACATGGGCCACGCCGACCAGCACGATCATGCTCCGATGATTGCAGCAACGTTCATATAATCATTCCCTCCTGGCTTTTCGAGATGTCGGCGAACGGGCGCAAGTTCGACCTGGTGGCCTTCGATATGGACGGAGTGCTGGTCGACTACCTTTCATCTTGGACCTGGGTGCATGACCGCTTCGGGGTGAGCAACGAGGAGTCGGTCATCTCCTTCATGGACGGGGACATAGATGACATGGAGTTCATGCGTCGTGACATCGCCCTCTGGCTCAGGCACCGACCCGGACTGCGGATTCCGGACGTGGAAAGGGAGCTGGCCCGGCTGCCGATAAATCCTGGCATCGGCAGGACCGTGAACGCGCTGCAGGAGCAGGGGATCAGGACCGTCATAATAAGCGGTGGGCTGGACCTCATCGCAGAGAAGCTGGCCATGGAATACGCTTTCGACGCACAGTGGTCCAATGGATTGGCGGCCCATCAGGACGGTCGTCTGACCGGGGAGGGCGTGCTGCGCGTTGAGCTGTGCAACAAGATCAAGGCATTGAAGGAGGCACAGAGCATGTTCGGTGCATCGCCTGAACGCACTGCGGCGGTGGGCAACAGCTCCATCGACGTGTCCATGTTCAGAGGCGCTTCGTTAGGCATCGCCTTCAATCCCATCGATGACGACGTGATCAAGGGGGCGCATCATGTGGTCCGCGACCCCTGTCTCAGCGCGGTACTTCCCTTCCTGTTAGGATGATCGGTGCCCTTTCTCGCCTATGAGAGGCACGAACACTACACAGCCGAGGTCCTCGGTCGTTGTCCTTCCGCCCACCTTGCTGATGCGTTGCAACGATTGGCAGTCCAGACCTCCCACCGGTATTACCATCAGGCCGTCCTCCTTGAGCTGCTCCAGAAGAGGGCCCGGGACGTAGGGGGCCCCACAGGTCACGCTGATACGATCGTAGGGAGCCTCCTCCGGGTAGCCCAGCGAACCGTCCCCAACTACCACTGTGACGTTGCTGTAACCGCTCTCACGAAGTGAATCGGCCGCCTTCTCCGCAAGGGAGGGATGCCTTTCCACCGTTATCACCTGACCGCTCTCTCCCACCAGCTCGGCCATGATCGCCGCGTTGTAGCCGGAGCCAGCCCCTATCTCCAGCACCTTTAGCCCCGGTACCAGTCGGAGCGCCTCCGCCATCATGGCCACCATATGCGGTGCGGAGATGGTCTGTCCTGCGTCGATGGGGATCGGTGAATCTCGGTAGGCCAGGTGCCGACGGTCCTCGGGTATGAAGATATGGCGGGGGACCTTTCGCATGGCCTTCTCCACCTGCGGGGTGAACACGATCCCCCTTTCCATCAGGTTACGGACCATCCTCTCCCGCTCTTCTCTCATATCCATCACGAATAGGTGGTCCTGGCCTTCTTGGCGTATATCCTCACGATGTCCCTGGCTAGAACCGAACCGCGCCGGGCCATGGCGTCCTTGGTCTTGATCTGTGTGATGACCACGTTGTGTCGACCGATGCTCATCAGGTCCCCCACAAAGAACTCCTCCTCCGGCAATGCGGTTATCTCCGTGGGAATGGTCTTATGTACATCGTTTATGGAGATCTTCACATGCACCCGGTCGAAGCGCTTGGCCCAGATCGCCTTGATGTCCTTGGCCAGGGCCTTTGTCACTCGGGCCTCCCCCTTCTCCAATGAACTTACGATGATCGGCATATCGTCCAATAAAAGCTCGTCCTCCACCCGGATCTCCTCGTCCTCCGGCAGTTCCAGCTCCGCCTTACGGGATTCGCCCTGGTCGCTGACGATGACCGGGACCTTGATGGTCTTGGCCTCCCGCACCACCGCAGAGTGCACCCGTCCGCATTCCTGACAGCGCAAGGTCCCCTCGAAGGTGTCACCATCCTTCCCCAACCTCCCCTTCAGCACTTCATGCAGGGTATCTTCACCGCAGTCCGGACATTCCACGTAGATAGCGTTCGGTAAGTTCATTCCTTCACCTTCCTTTTAAACTCGGCCGCCCTGAAAGGCGGCCCGTGCCCCGGCACGATCACGTCGGCCATCTCGATGAGCCGGGACATGCTGTCCATGGCCTTGGCCCGGTCGTAATGAAGACCGGGCGGCACCCACTTCCGGGCGTTGTCCACGGTGGGTATGGCGTCCCCGACCATGGCATAGACCTCATCGGCCTCCACTATAAGACTTATGCTCCCCGGTGTGTGGCCAGGGGTGTGGACCAATTTCGCGCCCTCCCAAAGTTCGACCTTCTGGTCTAGGACGAGATTTCCTCCCTCCAGATGGTGGGCTATCAGCTTGGCGTTAGGAAACATCTGCAAGTTCCCGTCGTGGTCCCCATGGGCGTGGGTCAGTACCACCGCCTCGATGTCCTGAGGGGCTACGCCTTTCTCCGCTAGAGCCTCGATCAGCAACTGACGGTTCTGAGGTCCGCTGGTGTCCACCAGGATGCGCCTCCGGCCCCGGGTCACCAGGGTCGCGGTGGAACGGGCCTCCAGGACGATCGCGCCGTCTCGTCGGATCATCCCCGGGCAGAGCACCTCCACCCTGTTCTCGCTCATCTCACTCTCTTCTCCCATCCGCATGCGCACTTAATACGGTTTCCCTCCAGCCTGGGGCGGGAACCGCACACGGGGCAGGTGGACCTCTGCACGAAACGTTCCAGCCAAGCCATTCGGACCTCTGGCTCTGTCTCCTCTTCGATGCGCCTTTGCAGCTCCTTCAGCTCGTCATTGGTGGCCAGTTCCGAGAGGTCGATCGTCGCTTCCTCCGATCGCTCTTCAGAAGGGAGAAGGAAGGCCACGGCCATGCCGGAGACGAAGCCGCCGATGTGTGCGGAATAGGCCACCCCGCCTGATGAGATCCCGGAAGGAAGCGTGAAGACCGTGACCACCTGTATGGCGAACCATGCCCCGACCGAAAGCCATACCGGCACCCGGGGTAGGAATATAGGTCCTAGGAACATGGGGATCTCGTCCTTGGGGTACAGGAAGAGAAGGGCGCCCATCACGCCCGATATGGCGCCTGACGCTCCCAATATGAGAATGCTGGAATCGATACCCCGAACCATTACCTCGAGCGATAGCGCCAACAGGCCTGGGATGAAGAAGCAGAATGCGAACCGCCTCCGGCCTACCCTTTCTTCCAGCGGAACGCCGACCAGAAACAGGAACAGCATGTTGAACAGTACGTGCATTATGTCCGCGTGCACGAACATGTGGGTGAAGACCGTGTACCAAGATGAGATGTCCACCAGGGAAGAAGGACGGAGCCCCAGGTCCGCCTCCACCGGTGATAGGTAATAAAAAGGCAGGTTCCAGGCGGATAATGTGCTGATCAGGAACACCATCAGGTTTATGAGCACCAATGAATGGGCCAGTGGAAATCTCTTTAAGTAGGCCAACAAGAGGCCCGATATTATGAGGGCTACGCTGATCAAGCTGTAGACGTCCACCTTCCTGCCATGCACAGACCGGGTTTAAATCCTTCGGGAAAGGTTATTATCCTTCTCGGAGCTGAACGTCCGTGCTGCGAGATCGGTCCATAGTCCTGGAGGTCGACCCTGG
>Ga0209269_1000331_pt1 | contig 49856 bp, 49 predicted proteins | sample MTBAKMMethaMetaG_FD_187455 | JGI IMG/M metagenome (GOLD analysis project Ga0209269, IMG submission 187455) | Enrichment culture microbial communities from Arthur Kill intertidal strait, New Jersey, USA, that are MTBE-degrading - MTBE-AKM (Arthur... | ecosystem: Environmental > Aquatic > Marine >... | reverse complement strand
GGAGCTACGGGAAGGCTTGGCTCTTTTGCTTCTCATGCTATTTCTGGTCTCCCCCACGTCGACGAAGTGCTGCTGGCGGGGCGTCCGGGCAGGGATTCCTCTCTTATGGCCCTCTCCCATGACCTCACCGACTCCTGTGCGGCGCGCGGGATCGGCACGAAGATCACCTGGAGCACATCCCCGGCCGACTATGCAGGTTCCGATGTGATCGTCGTCACTTCCGGCGTTCCGAGAAAGGAGGGGCAGGACAGAACCGACCTCGCCCTCGAAAACGCCCGGATCATCGCTCCGATTGCAGAGCAGATCGGAATGTACGCACCCACGTCGATCATACTGATGATCACAAACCCTGTGGACGTCATGACCGCCGTCGCCCTCCGCTATTCCGGGATGGAGCCGCGGCAGGTCTTCGGTCTCGGTACGCACCTTGACTCGATGCGGCTGAAGGTGCAGATCGCCAGATATTTCCAGGTCCACGTGAGCGAGGTCCATACCCGCATTATCGGTGAGCACGGCGAGAGCATGGTCCCCCTCTGGTCGGCGACGACCATCGGTGGGATAAGGATCTCGAATCTTCCGGCGTTTTCAGACCTGCCCATCGACGAGATGGTGGACCGCGTCAAAAACAGCGGGAGCTTCATCATCAAAAACAGCGGGGCAACCATTTACGGGCCGGGCGATGCGATCGCAACCCTTGTCCAGACGATACTCGGCAACGAGAATCGGATTCTCACCGTGTCGAGTTACATCAGGAGCGAAGTCCACGATATCGGCGACACCTGCATCGGTGTTCCAGCCAGGATCAACAGGGAAGGCGTTGTCCCGGTGCCCATCAGGATAGAAGGATCGGAACAGGCGGCGTTCAGAGCCTCTGTCGAGAAGATACGGGCAATAACCTGTAATATCTTTGAAAAAATGGATGAACTCAGATCATCCGGTTGACGTCGACGATCTCTGCGGTGGAAATGCCGTCGACCGCCGCGAGTTTTGACTCGAGGGCATCGGTGGCGCCTTCCTCATCCTCGATGACGGCGGCGACTTTCAGTGCCGAGAGACCGAAGCCGATCGGTTCAGCCCTGATCTCATCGATTCCCGAAACGGTTTCCTTTACTCTCTTCTCGAGTTCCTCGATCGGAATATCGGCGGATTCGGGCATCAACTTGAGGATGACTGCAACCTTTCCCATCTCTTATGGCCCCTGGAACCCGCATTTTTCGCAGATATAAGCATTGCTCTGCTCTCGACACTGAACGCAACGCTTGATCTCATTGCCGCAGGCCGGGCAGTTGAATTTGGTCGCGCCGCTTTCCGCGAGTGGCGCGTTACATGACGTGCATTTTTCTATAGCCATAGATAAACCCCAGTTAAGAGTTAGTGATCTTTGATCTTTATCGGCAATTAAGGTCGCGTATGGATGCGGGTGCATGGCACCTCCTCTCCAGCGAGCAGGGCAGAAATTCTGCCAGATACGCGGCCGTTGACCACACATGCCGTGATTTTATGGTGAAAAATATAGTCCATGAGGCAGGGATCGACCTCCTTGAAGGGAAACGGCTCTCTGGCATCCGGTACTCCCTTCCCCTCCCGCGTGAGCATGTCCACGGACTTGACCAGGATGAGAGGGGCGTCCAGACGAGCGGCCACCCATGCGGCGATGGTGTCAGAGGTGACGTCCCAGGAGTGCGGGAGGGGATCCGCCTCCCTGAGGGGGACGTAGGGAAGGAGGACCGCCGGCCCCTCGGGCGCGGCGAGTTCTACAGTCGCAGGCAGCCCGAAGGAGGAGAGATACCAGCCGTAGGCCTCCATCGCACACACGGCCATCCAGTGGGCGGCGGTCGGTGGCGGATCGAGATCCCGGACACCGTCGGCAAATCCGCCGCCTCCCGGAACGACAAGCGCCTGCAGGCCCGAAGCGAGGATCTCCTCTACAAGCCCCCCGGCGCAGTCCGTCAGGCTTCCTCCGATCTTCACGACCACCGGTCCGTCCATGATGAGGGTGCACAGGCCGATTATAAAAACTCGGAGGGCTTAACCGTGGTATATGCCCCGGGCGTCCCTCCTCTTCGTCCTCGCGCTGGCCCTCGCCCTGCCTGCAGGGGCGTTCGAGATCGTGGAGTTCTGTCCTGACCCATACCTGAACGGTGAGCCCGACGAGTACTTCGTGCTGGAGGGCACCGGCAGCCTCGACGGGGTGACGGTCACTGACGGTGAAGGGAGTGTCCGGTTCCCTGCCGGCGCCGTCTCACAGGGCCGGGTGGTGGTGGCGCGGGACGCCGCCGGATACTGTCAGGTCCACGGTATGCCGCCTGATTACGATTTCGGCGGTTCGGATCCGGCGGTTCCGGACATAATCTCCGTGGGGGATCTGCGGATGGCGAATGAGCGGGACAGCCTCGCGCTGATGACGGGTCGCACTGTCGTCCAGCAGGTGCGGTGGCCTGAGGACGTCGTGGCGCGCGAGGGACAGGTCCATTTTCTGAGAGACGGGATCTGGGACCCGCACCCCCGGCTGATCGGCCAGTCCGACTTCAGCCCGGCAACCTACGAGGGCGTCACCGTCACCCTCTTCCTCTCCCCCGACTGTTCATATGAGGTTTTTTCGGAGGCGATCGGATCGGCGCGCCGGTGCATCGACGCAAACGTCTACGAGTTCACCCACCCGGGGATTGCCCGGATGCTCGCCGAAGCCGCCGGTCGCGGTGTCGATGTCAGGGTTCTTCTGGAAGGGGGGCCGGTGGGGGGCATCTCCCCTGAGGAAAAAGCGGTTGTATCGTTGCTCACCAAAACAGGGATTTCGGTCACCGTGATGACGACGCAAGGCGACGTCCATGCGAGGTACCGCTTCGATCATGCGAAGTACCTGGTGATAGACGACGAGGGCGTCCTGATCACCTCGGAAAATTTCAAAGAGAGCGGGATCCCCGAAACCGGGCAGAGGGGTAACCGCGGCTGGGGTGCCTGGGTTCAGGACTCCCGTGTCGCCGGCTACTTCTCCGAGGTCTATCGCGTGGACAGCACGGGCGGCGACATCGGGCCGGCGCCGTCCGGGGGTGAGCCTGTCGAAACTGTGCAGAGTGCATACGATGCGGTCTTCGAGCCGCTCACCGTGCAGGGTGCAGAGGTAACGCCGGTGCTCTCCCCTGAGACCAGCAGCCTCGTCACCTCCCTCATTGCCGGTGCAGAAGAGCGTGTCCTGATCGAACAGGCTTACATCACAAACAGCACCGACGGCGGGCCGAACCGCTTCCTTGCGGAGGCGATCAACGCCTCTCGCCGCGGCGTGACGGTGCGGGTGCTCCTGGACTCGTCATGGTTCAACGTGGAGGATGACGCCGACAACAACGAGCAGGCGGCATGGATAAACGCCCTCGCCCGGTCGGAGTCCCTGCCCCTTGAGGCGAGGTGTATCGATCTCGACGCCGCAAACCTGGAAAAAGTCCACACGAAGGGCGTGGTCGTGGACAACAGGAGCGTACTCATCTCAAGCATCAACTGGAACGACAACTCCCCCGACTTCAACAGGGAAGCGGGCGTGATCATCGATCACCCTGACGCGGCTCGCTACTTTGCAGCTGCATTCGATGCCGACTGGAATGCCGGCGATAGGGCCGGCGACGGAACTGACGTGCGTCTCGCCTGCGCAGCTGGGATCATCCTGATCTTCGCGCTCCTCTACGCGGTGCGGAAGATCCGGCACTAACGAAAGGGCCTCGGCCCCCAAAAAGAAAGGCGACTTCTGGTTCAGGCTGCCTCTACGGCTTCCTGAAGCTTGCACTGGTAGATGATCTGGCGTGCATCCTTGAAATTGAACTTCTCGATGATGAGATCGTTCTCCTTCAGCTTTTTCAGCGCGTACCTGACCGTTCTGGGCGCAAGGCTGGAGGTCCGTACCAGATCCTTGTGCGTCATCGCACCCCCGTCCCCCAGGATCAGCAGGACCTTCCTGGAGGAAGGTGGGAGGGTCATGTGGTGCATAATATATCATTAACGGTGTTAACATATGAATGTATCGCCCTTATATAAATAATGGCATAATATTATGTTGTGTTTGATTCTCGGGAAAAAATAGCTTTGATCACCCTTCTGGGCGTTTCTGCTCTTCTTCTTGCGGCACACGGAGTCTTCGCCGTCACCGGAAGCGCGGCCTTCGCCGACCCATGGGTCGCCGGGGCCGGGGACGGCACCTTTGTTGTCGTGCGTGGGACGGTGGACGACCTCCGCCACCTCACCGGCGGTCATCTTTCCATTAATGTCGGGGGTGCAACCGTATTTTTGCCCTCACGCGTTTCAAACCGATTGGACCTGAAAAAAGGGGTGGACGTGAGCATTGCCGGGACCGTCCGGACCTATCGGGGAGAAAAGGAAATAGTGGTGCAGTTCCCCGGCGACGTCGTCATCACTTGATCGGCATCGTCGCCCAGTCCGGAAGGGCCGGGGAAAAGCCGAGCGCCCACATCACGATGGTGAAGAGGAAGAAGGTCCAGAGGGCGACGCCGATAAAATTCAGCACCCAGCCTGAACGCATAAGGTCTTTCATGTCGATATAGCCCGATGCGTAGGCAACGGCGTTCGGCGGCGTCGCAACCGGGAGCATGAACGCCATTGAGGTGCAGACCGCCGCCGTCATCATGAGCATGTACGGGTTCATATTCATCGAGACCGCAGTCACGGCCATGATCGGCATCATCAGGGATGCGATGGCGGTGTTGGAGGTCACCTCGGTCAGGAGAGAGATACCGATCGCCACGATCAACACGATAATGACGATGGGCAGACCGCCGAACATTGCGATCTGGTCGACGATGATCTTTGCGAGTCCGCTCTTGATGAAGGCTACCGAGAGGCAGAGACCGCCGCCGAAGAGGATGAGTATACCCCAGGGTATTTTTGTCGCCCATTCCCAGTCCATCGTATAGATTCCCTTCGTCCGGTCCACCGGGAGGAGGAAAAGCAGGAGAGCGCCGGCGATGGCGATCGTTGAGTCATCGATGGCCGGGAAAATCACGTCGAGGCCCGGGATGACGAGGTCGCCGAGAACTTTTGTCTTCTCGAAGATCCAGGCGAACGCAGTGAGCACGAAGATCATCAGGGTCCACCGCTCGCCTCTCGTCATCGACCCGAGATTTTCGATCTGGTGAGCGATGATCTCCTTTGCATGGGCAATCTCTGTGGGCAGGTGACGGTACGACCCATAGGTGAGCCAGAGCCAGGCGATCACGATGAAGATAGCCGCGAGCGGAACGCCGAATTTCATCCATGAGAAGAAATCGATTGCCGGGGCTGCCGGAAATAGCGTTTTCATCTGGGCGACGAAAATTCCGTTCGGCGGGGTGCCGATGAGGGTTGCGATACCACCTATGTTTGCAGCATAGGCGATGGAAATGACCAGCGCTTCGGAGAAATCACGCTGTTCCCGGGTCATATCCTTGAGGAGGGTGCTGGCATTGGGGATGATAGTGGTAATGATCGCGATCGCGATCGGGATCATCATCATGGCCGTCGCCGTATTGGAGATCCACATGGAGAGGAAGGCGGTGGAGATCATGAAACCGAGGATCAACCGTCTCGGGCTTGTGCCCACGATATTGATGATATTCAGGGCGATACGGCGGTGAAGCCCCCACCGTTGCATCGACATGGCAATGATAAACCCTCCCATAAAGAGGAAGATGACCTTGTCGGCATAGGGTGCCGTCGCCTCTTTAGCGGTGAGGACGCCAAGGAGCGGGAAGAGCACCACCGGTAGAAGGGCCGTCGCTTCAAGGGGGATTGCCTCCGTGATCCACCAGATGATCATCAGGAGAGTGACCGCTGCGACGTATCTGGCCGGGGCCGGGATAATACTCTCATTAATGGGGGCGAATACCAGGGCAAAAAATACAAGGGGCCCGAGGACTCTCCCGATATTCTTTTTCATCGAACACAAAGATTGGAATTCGTTATATTTGTACTATTCCCTTCATACCTGATATGCCGCCCCTATCTGGTAATTGCCTGTTTTTGCAGTGCATTTTGATTTTCTAATGATTCTGGAGCCGCGATGATCGTCATCCCCCTCCCGAACAGATCTCCGGTCTTCTCCGGGAAATAGACATATTTTCCGGAAAAGAGTCTCTATCAAAGGCTGGAGTCTGCCAAATATATTTGAATAAGTTTATCAGAAAAAAGAGACAGATATTAACTCTATCTGGAGGATGTGGACGAACATGCATGAGATTGTTAAAAGCCACCCGTGGATCAGGCCCGCCGTGGTCGCCGGGCTGATTATCATCTCCGTTGTTCTGGAGGTGGTCGTCCATGCGTACCTGAATATCTCTGTGGCCTATACCCACATCTTCTACCTCCCTATCGTCATCGCCGGGATCTGGTATTATAAAAAAGCTGTCTTTATTGCCCTGTTCCTCGGCGTGCTGCACCTCGCCGTGGAATTCTTCATGAGCGGGATCATCTTCGATCCGGCTGCCGTTGTCAGGGCAGCGATGTTCGTTCTGGTGGCCTATGTGATCGGGTCCCTCTCCGAATCAAAAGACCTTCTCTATGAAGACCGGGAGAAGAAGCATAAAGCCCTTATCGGCTTCATCTCTGAGGTTGCGTTGCGGATCAAGACGCCGATGAGTGTGATCCACGAGAACCTCTGCGATATCAGCCGGGGCATCGATGCCGGGGAAATGGATCAGGACGAAGTTCAGGCCGCCCTGCAGATCCAGATCAGCCATGCCGAGAAGATCCTTGCCACGCTGCGGGAACTGAACCAGGGCGTTATCGATGAACAGAAGGATATCCCGGATTCTTACGCCGATCTCCTGACGCGGTGAACCCCATGAGATTCTCCCTGAGCGAAAAGGACGAGAAAAAACTCTATCTCCTCCTTTCCTCGGCGCAGGCGATGAAGCAGGCCAATGTAACGATTGTCAGGGACATTACCGCGCTGGGAAATGCCGTTATTGTCATCACCACAAATCAGCCGTATCTGATTCTCAGAAAACTCTACGGGCGTGAAGGAGTCGATATCTCGAACGTTCATTTCGTCGACGCCATCACAAAGTACGCCATCGGAAAGGTGCCTGCAGACGCCACAAACGCTCTCTTCGTCAACAGTCCCGAGGACCTCACCGACATGGGCATCGCCATCACCCAGACTCTCAAGGAGATGGAAGGGCAGAACGTCTTTGTCGTCTTTGATTCGGTTTCTACGATGCTCATCTATCTCTCATCGGTGAACATCTCAAAATTCATTCACTTTGTATCGAGCCGCTTAAAGATCCTCGACGTTTCAGGCATTTTTCTCGCCGTCGAAAAGGGTCTCGACCCCCTTCTCCTGACCCAGCTCACCACTTTCGTCGATGAAGTGGTCGATCTCGATGAGGTTGTAGAAGGGTGAGGGTCCGACCCTCCTGCTTCAACGGCTGCCCCCTCGTTCTGCGGCTTCCACCTCTTCAGACCGATCTTCTGAGAGCTCGGCTGCCGCAAAACCACCGTCTGTCGGGAGAGCCAGGCGGAAATAAGGCGTCATGTCGAGGGTCACCCGGACCTGATCCGCCGTGCAGTCGAGGAGGTGTCCACCGCCCGTGCGATCGTCTGAGAGATAGTGCAGGTGGAATCCGGGGACGTTGATCCCGTCCATGTACGACGGGAGGTAGAAGCCGACGAGAGTGCCTGAGGTCCGGTTGAAGGTGAAGACGTGTTGCGAGGCGGTCACTTCGACGAGTGGGGGGTAGGGTTTTGTCTGTGCGTCCACGCTGCGGGTGGTGAGATTGGTGAACTCGCCCTTCACCATGACCGCGACCGGGTAGTTCGGGGATGGCAGTGCGTCTTCTATCGCAGCCTCCATCGCCGACAGGGATAAGGGCCCGTTGAGGTCGAAGGCAAGGTCTTCGTCGAAGAAGGTGACCGCCGCAAACGCTGTCCTGGTTGTTCTATCGATCTGCCTGATCGATCCGTCGCCGCGGACCTGCCACACCTCTCCGTCAAGAACGATGATCTCCCCGTCGAGAGCCTCCGGCGTACCTATGCCGGTGTCGCCGTGGTCTGTGAGTGCGCCGAACTCCTTGGCGCCGTCATAGACACCATCGAGAAGAGCACCGATAGTCGAGACCTGGTAGAGCGTCTCGGTCGTTTCTTCTCCATCTTCTGCCCACTGAACCGTCGAAGAAACCATAAAGCCTGCCGATATGATCAGGAGAATCAGGAGGGCGAAAAGCCGCCACATATGCGGGATCACGGGCCGCACCCCCTGCCGGCAGTGGTCACGGTCGTCTTCCTGCCGATGATCACCGAGTAGGTGTCCGCCTCCTTGTTGTACCTCACCGTTGCGTTTCTTATGATGAGAACCTCGCCGTAGCGTCCGCTAACTATCGGCTCGTTTCCCTCGTTTCTTGAATATTCGGGCAGAACCGCATAGACCGGTTTTTTTGGCGTTCCATCGCAGATCTTCACTACATGCCGCTCTGAATCGCCGATGTCGGTCGACATCCTGGCTGCGCAGAGGTGAATCCGTTTTCCGACATGGTCGTCGAGCGAACCGAGACGGGCGGCCTTCAGGTTCTTTCCGATGCGGTATCCTTCTCGGGTGAACCCGTCTTTCCGCAGAGCGAGATAGGAGAACTTGATGTCGGTGTTATGGTAACGGTACCCCTCTTCCCCGGCCGCAAGCGCCTCCATCAGCCGCGGCGGCCTGATCTCCGGGCCTGAGTCAAAGGTCCAGCACCGGTCGGGACGGCAGAGTTCGCCCCAGAGGGGTGTGCAGGGGGCATAGACCGTGAGGCCGGCCTCGACAAGGGCGCGCTGCACCTCGCGCAGGGCGGTGGCCGCATCTTTCTCTGCGGGTTCAACGATGAGGACGGTACCCTCCGGAGAGAGCCTCTCTGCAAACCTGGCAACCATCGCCGCTTTTTCCGCGGGGCCGCAGCCCTGGATCTCGTTGAGCACGTTGGAGAAGACGATCAGGTCGTACGGCCCCGGAAGCCTGTCTCCCGGGGGGCTGAGGAGATCCCCGGCGACCGGACGTTCGACCGCGACGCGCCCCTTCTTCTCCGCGGAGGGGAGTACCAGCGCCATATATGCCTCGATATTCTCCTCGGAAACGTCGATTGCGTCGATGTGGGCTGTTGCATCCTCCGCTCTTCCCAGATAGTCGGCGATTGCAAGAGAAACGACGCCCGGCCCGCACCCAGCGTCCAGCACCCGCATATGCCGGGGGAGGAGGCCGTCGGCAACGAGACTGTGGAGAAGGAGCTCCGACTGAACGAGGTAGACCGGGAACTGGTAGGCAAGGTAGGCGAGAACATCGTAGCCCTTCGTGTACGAAATGCGTCTCCGGCGCCCTTTCGTCCAGTAACCCCATTTTTGTGTGACGATCGCATTGCGTATTCTTTCGAGAACGACGGGATCATTCCAGGTTTTTCCGGTCTTTTTTTCGATATAGTCCTCGATCAGCCGTTCGATCCGCCGCGGTACGCGGGGCGAGGCGAAGAAGTCCTCCTGCTTCTTCTCCTCTTCGGGTAGCAGATGGAGGGGGGCGTCAGGTCTCGTCATGGGAGAAGGGTCACCGGCCCCTCAATAAACATCTTCCGTTGACGGCCCTGAGATCAGGCCGGATGTGACGAGACCGGTGATCCGCGCTTCGTCGTCACGCACGATAGCATTGCGCCAGAGCACGCGGATCTCGCTGCCTTCTTTCGTAAGGAGGGGACCTTTCTCCTCGCCGGGGAGCAGGGATGAACCGTTCATCAGTTTCCTGAAGTTCGCCTCAAGGCGCGGCCTGAGCGGCTCCGGGACGAGCGTCCCGAACCAATTTTTTCCGACAAGTTCGGTCTCCGCGTAGCCGAGGGCGAGGCAGCCGGTCCGGTTCATGCGTTCTATTGTACCGTCCGTCCCGATCACGGCGATCATCACGCCGGCGACATCGAGATAGCGTTCGGCCCGATCCCGCTCGATCCTGACGGTTTCCTGGGCAAGAATGCGCCCTGCTATGTTTGCCGCCTGGGCCGCGATCGTCTCGAGGGCGTTTACCCCGGCCTCAGGTATCCGGCCGCTGAGGCGGGACGCGGCGACGAGCACGGCAACCGGCATCCCTGCATGGGTAATGGTGAATGTAACGACGCTGTGGAGTTCTTCCTCTCCGGGGAAGCCGCCACACCTGCCCGTGAGGAGTGCCTCTGCCTCCCTGCCGCCGATCCTGCCCGCACTCTCCGGAGACTCTTCGAGGAGCCCTGTCGCCGCCACACGTTCGAGTGTGCCCTCCTCGATGACCGCATAGACGGCGGCGACGTCCACGCCGGTGGCGGCCGTCGCCGCTCCGAGACAGATTGAAAGCGCCTCTTTGAGGTCGGAGGCCGAACCGAGGGCTGCTGCAAGGTCCCGCTGGTCCGCGAGCAGGGCGTCGGCGCGGACATGGTCGGTGATGTCGCGCACCATGGTGAGGACATACTTCATCTCGCCTTTGCCCCCGGTGATCGGGATCTTTTTCGTCTGCAGGTGGTGCGTTTCGCCGTTCGGGAAGACAATCGGCATTGCAGGGCACTCTATGGGTATGCGCCGGACACGCATCTCCTCTTCGCCGCAGGCGATGAGTGGGATGATCTCGGGCCGGAAGATTTCGTGCTCCTGTTTTCCGGCGAGAGATTCCGACGGCCCGCCGACGAACGCCTCTGCCGCACGGTTGAAAAATACGTATGTTCCTCCCTCGATCTCCCTGACAAATACCATGTCCGGGATGTTCTGGACGATGCAGTGGAGGAACGATTTCCAGCCCCTCACCTGGCGCTCGGCCCGATGCCGTTCGGTGACGTCTCTTGAAACCATGCGAAAGCCTGCGAAATCCCCGATCTCGTCGAAATCAGGTGTCCCGCTCGCTTCAAAAACGAGGTTCTGGCCGTTTCTGTGAAGAAGGGGTATGAGGAGGAGGGAGAACGCTTCGCGTCGGTCGAGGATTCTGGTTAGATTATCTGTGAGTCGATCTATTTCGGCATCCGGGACGAAATCGAGGAGAAAATGCCCCTCCATCTCGTCGGGAGCGTACCCCAGAAGATCGAAACTCTTCGGACTCACGTAAGAGAAGGTCCATCCGTCGTCGACATTCCAGATGATGTCGTTGATGTCCTCGACGAGCGCCCTGAACTTCGCCTCCTCCGCGCGCAGGGCTTCTTCAGAGAGTTTCTGCGTGGTGATGTCCTCGAGGATTATAGTGATGCCGGGGCTTCCGTCATTGAAGGCGGTAGGCAGGATCTTCATTCTAAAGAAAAGTTCGCCTCCCGTCCTGAGGAATCTCACTTCCTCGACTACATCGTCACCCCCGAGGGCGTCTTCGATCCGCGCCCTGATCAGGGGGTGATCGAAAGCCGAGAGGCGCGATTCTCCGATCGGTTTTCCGATGACCTCGTCCCTGACAGCGTGGACGATATCGAGGATGCGATCGTTCGCCTGGACAATGGTGAGGTCGCGGTCCAGGATGACCACGCCGTCAGAGGAGAAATTGATCATGGCTGCGAGGGGAACGCGCTGGGAGGGATAGAAGACCTTCGCCTTGCCATACGTCTTCATCTCTACCTCGCCGGAGATGAGAAGCATGTCGAGGTATCGTGAGACCGTATTCCTGTTGATCACGAGGTCTCTGGCCAGATCGGTGACTGACATCCCACGGGGATTTGCCTTCAGGCGACCGAGAATTTTAGTGATCTCCTCAGAATATGGCCTCATACCTGATTAGGGTGATACTGGCCAGTACTTATCGGTTTCGCACGTGGCAGGCATCGTGATCTGCATTGATGATTGCGATAATGCCGTGCAATAGTAGAAATATTTTTATATCTGAGCATTCAACATATGATCGCCGACGTCTCATCCGAAGTGGGGAAATCTCGGACGAGGCGCAATCGACAGGAACACCAGCGGGCACTCGCCACCACCTAACTCAAGCGGCCACACACCAGCACGCAAGAGTGCCTGAACATTTCACCTCTCAAACGCGTCAACATTCAATTCCGGCGGGAGGCCGGCATCCTCCCACTCTGTGCAAATTAACGTACACCTGATCCTCAGAAGAAGGTCCGGGGCAGCACCCGCCCCTGTGAAAACTTCACCCTTCGTACACTTTTTTTACCCTCCTGTATGGCGATCTGATCAATAGGGGTATCACGCCGCAGGTATCACCTGATCTGGGAGAGGTACGACGAGATGGATACGACCGTTGCACTGAATTTTTTCTGGGAATCATTCTGGATTGAGCGGTGGGTGCGGGAGTGCGCCGCTCCCCGGGATGTGGCGCTCCTTCATCTCTTTCTCATCAGACGAGGAAGAGACCCGGGTTTTGCTGCCTATACTGCGGGTGAGGCCTTTGCCGACGATCGGGCGAAGGATGCTTTTAGAACGAGCCTTGCCGGTGCCCTTGCCGAAGACCGTTGTGATCTTACCGGATCAGAGAGGGACGCATATCTCTGGCAGCGGTATCTCGGCCTCCTCGACGCGGGGGATGTACATGGCGCGCGGCTTGTCGAGACGATGCTCGGCACAGTAGCGGAAGACAACTACCTCGCTCCTCCGGTCGCGGCAGGGGAGGGGATTTCGCGTTCTTCCTGGGAAAATCTGGAGAAAAGAGTGGTGATGTCGGAGATCAAGTATCCCGACCTCTATTTTGAGGCACCCTATCTCCGGGAACTTTCTGGAACCCATATCAGCCCGGCCGACCTTGAGATCACCACCTTCGCCTTTGAAACCCTCAAAAACCTCCTCGGAGGGGCGATTCCTCCGGGAGACGCCGGTAACTTTGAGCGCTTTATCGATGATGCAGGACTGATCATCTCCTTTTCGTGGTTCGCCGGAAAACCGTACGACGAGCAGGTGGCGATCTTGAATGAGGCCTATCCGTTCAGCCTCAGCGAGGAGACGCTGAATCAGTTTGTGGCGATCTTCGACGACTACGAGACCCTCCTCGAGGAGGCGGCGGGTCTCGTGAAACGGGGCTTTAGCGAGGAGGCAAAGACCGTCTACGCCTACACGATCTTGAACTCCGGCGATCCGGCTCTTCACCACACCTGCTATGAGAACCTTGCCGTCCTTTTCAGAGAGGAGGGCGATTATACTCGTGCAGGCGACTGCGCCGAGCGTGCTCTTGCAATTCGAAGGGGGATGCCCGGTTCGGATCCCTACTTCATCGCCCTCGGGGAGAAAAGTCTTTCAGAGGCGCTTTTTCTCCAGGGCCAGTCCGGACGTGCAACAGATCTGATCGCTTCGGCGGCGGCGACGGCCGATCGTCTCTCTTCTGAGGAGGCCCGGTCCCTTCTCTGGGCCGTCGCCTCCTCGTTCAGAAGGACGGGCAGATTTGAAGAAGAGTACGCCGTGCTCACCCGTATTCTCGAAAGCGGCTGTGACGGAGAAGCAGCGGACGCCGCGATGGCGCGTCTCTTCTCCATGGACCAATACGCCCGGGCCGACGGCTCGTTCGACCTGGCCGGGCTTGCCGCCGTTGAGGAGCGGCGGCGTTACCTCGACTTCTTCGGCAAGGGTGCGGCCCTGCTCCAGGCGTTCCAGTTCGACCGCGCCATCGCATGTTTCGAAAACGCCCTTGCGATCAGCCGGGACGTCGATCTGCTCCGGAACATCGCCATCGCACACCGTCTGTACGGATCGGCGAAGACGGCCGGAGAATACTTTGACATGGTACTTGCGGAGCGGCCTGCAGACGTCTTCTCCCTCATTCACCTCGGCCTGCTCACCCCCGGCGAGGGAGGCGACCGTCTGATCAGGGATGGCATCGGCGCCGCCGTCAGGGAGCGGATGGACCTCGCTCTTGTCCTCTACCCTCTCGTCCGAGACACCGTTGCCCGAAACAGAATCACCGACGGGATCGACCGTTTCGGAGATATACCGGCGCAGGATGGAGGCAGAGCGCTGTATTATCTCGGGGCAGGCACGATCCTTGCCGACCTCGGCTTTTCCGAGGGTGCGGAGATCTGTTACCGGAAGGCGCTGAAGGCGAACCCACCCGCTCCGGTCAGGGCGCGGGTGCTGCGGAATATGGGTGCTCTCGCCGTCGACGCCGCCGATCTGAAACGTGCAACTTCCCTCCTCGATCAGGCCCTTCGCTACGCGCCGGGTGACCCGACGGTCTGGCACCGTCTTGCCGGTGTGCGGGCGGCTCTCGGCGATACCGCAGGTGCGGCCGGGGCGGCGCAGGAGGCGGCGCGTCTTGCCCCTACGCAGGAAGACTACGAGCGTGAGTGTGACCTGAGGGTGGCAGAGGAGCAGACCGTACCCCCGGTGACAGGCGATCCGGTCGCCGCTGAACTCGTCGCTGCCGGTGAGCGGATGATAGAGAGAGAAGGGTGCGCTCACAGTGCATTGTCCGCCTACACAGAGGCGCTCAGAAGGATCAGGGGAGGGGATGAGGTGCCTTTTGCGGCGGGCTCATATCAGGAGGCGCTCTCAGAGCGTTCCCGGCTCCTTGCTCTGTTTGATCTCCCTTGAGGACAGCACGCCGGCGATCGCCCCTGCGAGATCGCCGGTGCGCCTGACGACGGTGGACGACGCTTCGAGCATGAGGTTGACGAGTTCGGTCTCACCGACCCGGCGGAAATCTGTTCGGAGGGCTACGACCGGTATGCCGCGTCCATGGGCATATCCCATCTCCCATGCCGTCCCTGAATCGGCGTCGGCCCCGTCGATTACGGCGACGACGACATCGACCTCATCCAGAGCCCTGACATGGCGCTCGAATATCGCTCTCTGATCCCCGGTATCCCGTGTTGCGTCGTCGTCCCCTATCTCCTGCGGGAGATACACGTCGTAGAGCGACTCCTCAAGGAGGTCTCTCACCCCTATGTTGAACGCACGCTCGGCTTCTGAAAAGAGGGGGGCTGCAAAATAAACTCTGTACCGGGCGAAATCACAGACATCGACCGCCCGGATCTCGGGGAAACGGGCGAGGAAGGCACCCCGGCCCGGTACCCGTTTGTCCTGCCATGTCCGGTTCACGCCGCAGGTAGGCGACGAGTCGACACCGACGATGCAGAGCGGCGGGCCGCGCTCGCAGATCGTCGCCCTCACACCCTCTTCCATACGGTCGAGGAGAGCGTGGAATGCCGGGGTGTCTAGGCGTTCGGCAAAGGTGGCAGGCGGTCGCGGGCGGCCGAGATATGCGGTCTCGGGGCAGGGAAGGGGGACCATCTCGATCGAAAAGCGCCGGCACCGTTCGATGGCCCTTCTGAATGCCTCACGATCCGACGGCCTGGTGATCCCTTCGGCCCGGAGGGAGGGATCGCAGATGCAGGGGGAGACAAGGACATACATTCATCACCTGTCTGTGTCAAACCGAGATAGATGATACGCCTCTTCGCTTTCAGGGACAACTCCTGCGACCCCAGAAAGTGTACGGTGAAGCGGATGGAGAAATGGGGGCAGGTGAAGGTCGTCGATACGCTCGCCCGCATTCCCCGCTCCTCTCTTATCCTCGACCCGACGGCGGAGCAGGCCCTTTCCCCGGCCGATAGAACTGTGTCCTCCATCACGGCCCTCGACTGCTCATGGGAAGTCCTGGACTCGGTGACGGTGCGGCGCTGGCCGACCAGGCGCGCTCTCCCCTACCTCGTCGCCGCGAATCCGGTGAACTTCGGCCGCCCCCTCCGCCTCACTTCGGTGGAGGCCTTTGCTGCGGCGCTCTATATTCTCGGTGAGGGAGAACAGGCGAAGGAGATCCTCTCGAAGTTCAACTGGGGGCTGCACTTTCTGGAACTGAACGCCGATCCTCTCGCCGAGTACGCGGCGGCGAAGGATTCCACCGAGGTCGTGGCGATCCAGGCACTGTATATGGGAGACTGAAGGGGAACAGACCCCTCTGTTTTTTCGCTCTTCTCCAGGATATTCGTCTCTTTTCACCTCTTTTTTTCTCGAACAGACCGAAGATGGAGGGATCGAAGCGGTGAGGCAGGAGTTCAGCGTCCGCCGGCACCGAAAAAGGGGGTGCCGGCGCAGGCGAGCACTTTCGGGTAGTAGCCGGTGACGTACTCCTTGACCATTCTCCGTGCACAGAAACGCGGGGCATTGCTCTTTATCGATTCTTTCATCGTCTTCACCCAGCCATGCGGCACGCCGTGCATGTCGGCCTCATAGTAGAGCGGCACGATCTCCTTCTCAAGAAGTTCGTAGATGGCGTCCGCATCCGCGGCCGTCCGATCGCCGCCGCCTTCGTACTCGCCGCCGAATGCCCATCCGTTTCTGCCGTTGTATCCCTCGATCCACCATCCGTCGAGGATGGAGAGATTGAGTACGCCGTTGATCGCCGCCTTCATGCCGGAGGTGCCGCTGGCCTCCATCGGCGGCAGGGGGTTGTTGAGCCAGAGATCGACACCATGGACAAGATACTGGGCCATCTGCTCGCCGTAGTCCTCGACAAAGGCGATCTTTCCACCGAAATCCGGCGACTGGGCGAAGCGATAGATCTTCTGGAGGATCTGCTGTCCTTCGACGTCGGCCGGATGGGCCTTGCCTGCAAAGACGATCTGCACCGGCCGCCAGCGGTTGTTGACGATCCGTTTCAGCCGTTCGAGATCGTGAAAAATAAGGTCCGCGCGTTTGTAGGTCGAAAAGCGCCGTGCAAACCCGATGGTGAGCACCGTCGGGTTCAGGAGCACGCCCTCTGCGACGATGTTCTCGGGCACGTCTCTATGAGCAGCCCATTTCAACCGTTTTCTCTCCCGCACCCTGTTGAATAATTTCGTTTTCAGCCAGATGTGCAGGTGCCACAACTCTCCGTCCGGTATTTCGTCGACAAGTTCCCAGATCACCGGGTTGTCATGCGCCATCTGCCAGTAGGGGCAGACGGCCCCGATGTAGCGGTCGAACAACAACTCCATTCTGGGGTTGAGCCAGGTCGGAAGGTGAACCCCATTGGTGATTGCGTCGATCGGCACCCGCCCTTCAGGGAGCTCAGGCCAGATCCCCTGCCACATCGCCCTCGCCACCTCGCCGTGACGCTTTGAAACGGCGTTGTGATGGGCCGACATCCGCAACGCAAAGACAGTCATATTGAATCCACCGTCAGGATCCCCTGGAGCGGCGCCGAGGGCGAGGAACCGCTCCCGATCGATGCCCAGGCAGTGGTAGTAGGTGCTGAAGTAGCGGTCGATCATCTCCGCCGGAAAGATGTCGGTCCCGGCAGGAACCGGTGTATGGGTGGTGAATACGGTTGTTCCCCGCACCTGACTGAGAGCGTCCTCGAAGGACGCTCCCTCTCCCACCCGCTCCCTGACCCGCTCGATGAGGGCGAAGGCGGGGTGGCCTTCGTTGATGTGAACGCCCGAATAATGGACGCCGAGGTACGAAAGCACCTTTCGCCCTCCGACGCCGAGCACGATCTCCTGGAGGAGGCGCTGTTCCTGATCCCCCGAATAGAGCCGGTGAGAGATGGAGCGGTGTTCAGGGTTGTTTTCGGGGATGTCGGTGTCGAGGAGGTAGAGGGGGATCCTGCCGACCTGCACCTTCCAGACAGCGACGTTGATGGGGAGGTTGATGTGGGGCACGGGCAGGACGATCTGTTTGCCCGACGGATCGAGGACGCGGGTGATCGGGGCCGCATCTCGGTTGAGCCGCTCCTCGATGTTCATCTGCGAACCATCCATGCCGATGTGCTGATGGAGGTAGCCGGAGGAGTACATGAACCCGACGGCGACGAGCGGCACGCCGAGGTCTGAACACTCTTTGAGGTGGTCCCCGGCCAGAAATCCGAGACCACCGGCGTAGAAGGGGAGAGAGTGGTGGAGGCCGTATTCTGCTGAGAAGTAGGCAATGGTGACCGGGCGGCAGGAAGAGTACTCCTCGGTAAACCAGGAGTTTTTCCTGGCCATGTACTCCCGGTAACGTTCCATGATGATGTCGTAGCGGCGGAGGTACTCTATGTTCTGCGCTGCCCGTCTGAGATATTCCTCCGGGATCTCCTGGAGCATCAGCACCGGGTTGTGCCCGCTCTCCTTCCAGGCGTGGGCGTTCACCTGCTTGAAAAGCATCCGGGCGGCCGGGTGCCAGCTCCACCAGAGGTTGAAGGCAAGGTCGACGAGTCCCTCGATACGCGTGGGAACATGATCGAAACGGCTCCGGTCCATTGCATCGGCGGTCATCCTGATCGTCTGGAGTATGCGGAGATGATTATTTAACTCTGGCGGGGGGAAGCAGGGGCATTTATTCGAGAATCCGATAATACTGGTTTTTTTGGCAGCACTGTCTTCATTTTTTTGGCAAATGGTATTTTCAGATCGTGTGGCTCGAGATAATTATATATATTATTATTGTCTTTATTGGTGCGATGGAGAAGCCGGTGCAGGCCCGCCTGTTTCTGGATGTGTTGAGGGTGGATACGGAGCAGAAGATTCTGATTCTGATTGTCGCCCTGATCGCTGTGACGTCGTTGGGGATCGGAATGATGCTGCCGTTGACTTTCCCGGGCCTGTTCACCTGAGGAGGTCCGGTGGAGTTGTTCTGAGCCGAGCACCCGTATAAGCCGTGCCGGCAGCTCATGAACCGATATTTTTCTGGATATTAGGCCGGTAGCGTTGGTATGTGTGTCAATGTCGAACAGATCCCGTTTCTGCGGCATCAAATCCGTCATGAATGGGATCAAAATAGATGGTGCAGTAATTTTCCATGACCGACACCTGACCTGTCCATATTCATACCGCGTTTATATCCCCTTGAAAGAAAACATGGGGCATCGTTCTGCATTTTTCAGATTTGATACGGAATTTCAGGATATGCCAATTCTCCTGCGCAGTCGGGCCGCGGTCCTGCCGCCTGCTTTCGAGCTTTTTTTTCAAATCGTCGGGTGCTGCAGTGGCCGTGTGACGATATGATGCCCGGACCGTACGAAAAGATCCGGAAGATCCAGCTCAGGGCCGGCCCCCGGCAGTCGGCGCATCTTAAATTACGCGTTTGAAGAGACCATGCCGTCTTCTCTGTCCCTGATCCCGGTAGCGAGATCCCCTGCGGCGTCCTCACTGATCCGGTACCTGACGGCCCGCCCGTCGCGTTCCTGTCTGATGATCCGGTCCTCGGTCAGTTTTTTTATGTGCCACGTGACGGCCGGCCCGGAGATGCCGACGCTATTGGCGATCTCCTGCCGCGACGCTCCGGGGTGCTCCTGTATTCCGATAAGGATATTCCGCGTGGTTGCATTCCTGAGGTGTTTGAGCACTCTCTGCTGGGCTGAGGTATACGTCCCGCTGTTTTCATAGAACCTGAGGTGCCCGTCCTCGTTGAGGGTGGTGATCTTGTGATGATCCTGCAGGACTGCAAGGTGATAACGGAGCGTGCTAAGCGGCATCGCCGCCGTGTCCGAGAGCGCTCTCAGATGAATGCCGGGTGCCGCCCTGATGACGTTGTAGATCCCGGTCCTGGCCGGGTTGTCCAGGACATTTATGCGGCCCACCCTGCGGCAGCCGAGGGAGAACCAGATCTTCGCCGCTCCCAGCAGTTCGATCGGGACGATGCAGATCTCCAGCACGATCACCCAGAGGGGGAGTTCCCAGAAGGCGACCTCGTGCGGGGCGAACGGCGAGCCGGACGGGGGGTACAGTTCTCCGGGATTGACGATGTAGGACGCCGATGCGGCATGTGCGAGTGCAAAGACCAGAACTGCGACGACAATCCACGCTCTCATCCCGTCTCACCCCAGATATGTCATGAAGGAGTAGTTCCTCGTCGTAAACGATCTGGACCCGCTGATTTTCAGGAACCAGTTCCCCTCTTCGATACCCGCATCGTTTGAAATCCTGAGATAGATCCTGTTATCCTCTCTGTCGTCGCTTTTATCGTCGTAGGTGCCGAGGACGCCGCCCGGGTGATACATGGTGAGGGTGAGCGGCCTCTCGGGATCGCTCCATACGAGATCCACCCAGAAACAGGTCGTGTTCGAGGCGATATCCAGCAGGTAATAACGGCTTCTCCCGCCGAATTCCGGCAGAATCGGGAGGCTGTTCGAAGAGAGGGGTGGCATCCGTTTCTCCTCCACGCCGCGCTCTGCCTGGGCCCCGCCCGCAGTGATCGCGACGGAATATTCGCAGGTTTCCGACACGTTTTCATCGAAGGCGATTGCAACGGTGTCATCGCCAGCCCCCACGGTGTACACGGCGATGGTGAGGTCGGCCGGAGAGGTATTTTCGTCCGCGTCAGATATCGTGCGAAGGGGGCCGTCCAGGAGAATGAACATATAGCCGGGAACCTCGACGAAATCCGACGAATCTTCGATGGTGACCGTGATCACGGGCGACCCCGTTGTCGACCGTTCATCTGACACCACGCATCGGCCTGAGGAGACCAGGTGCGTCGCCGCGCTGGAAACCGCGCCCGATGCGTTGACTACGGTGATGGTGACCACCGATGGCTCCGCGAGGTCGGCAGGAGGGACTGCAGGCGGCACCCCACCGTCGCCGGCCGACGCCGTACATATATGGACCGAAGAGACGGCGACCAGCAGCAGCACCAGTATACATCCTGTGCCCCACCAACGCATGGGTATGATCTGGTGCGTATCCCCTCTTAAATCATCTGGCACATCTGCTTACACTTTCCGGTGTTCGAACAGGTCCTCCGGACGTGTAAACGATTGCGTCAGAACTCTATTATAAAATAGGGCAGATATGTATCTCCCTACTCAAACAGAGGAATGTTACACTCATGATACGATGCGAACACCTTACCAAGGTGTATAACGGCGTACCGGCCGTCGAAGACCTCTGCCTCGATATTCAGGCAGGCGAGATCTTCGGCCTGCTCGGTCCGAACGGTGCTGGTAAGAGCACCACCATACTGATGCTGATCGGGCTCATCGAACCGACGTCCGGGGCATGCTTTATCGACGGCACGGAGGTGGCGACGCACCCGATCGAGGTAAAAAGAAAGATCGGCTACATGCCCGAGGATGTCGGTTTCTATGCCACCCTCACGGCTGAGGAAAACCTCGACTACTCGGCGAAGCTCTATGGCATGGACGCCGCCGAGCGGCGGAAACGGATCCCCGACCTCCTCTCCCTCGTGGGGCTCGAAGGGGTCGAGAAGGCTGTCGGCGGCTACTCTAAGGGGATGCGCCAGCGCCTCGGGCTTGCGAAAGCCCTGATCAACGAGCCGACGGTGATCATTCTGGACGAGCCGACGGCAAACCTCGATCCGCAGGGCGTCGCCGATTATCGCCGGATCATCCGCGAAACCGCTGAAAACGGAACCACGGTGCTCGTCTCCTCCCACATCCTCTCCGAGGTGAGCCGCGTCTGCACCTCGGCCGCCGTTCTCGTTCACGGAAAACGCGTCGCTGGCGGCAGCTGGAACGACCTCGCCCACGCCGGCGGAAACGGCGATGTCGTCATCCGCGTCGAGACACGCTCGCCGATGCCCGAGATCGTCCACCCGGCTCTCATCTCCGCCGAGTATGCCGAGGGGCATATGACAGCGCGCCTCGTCGCCAGCGCCGACATCAGGAACGAGATCGCCGACACCGTCGGTTCCGCAGGGATCAGGCGGCTGGAGACCGAAGTTCCTGACCTGGAGGACATCTTCCTCTCGTACTACCACGAGGAGGCGACCTCATGAGGTCGACAGGGCTGCGGGTGATCGCCGGCAAAGAGTTCAACGACCACCTGCGGAGCAGGAAGTTTCACCTGATCTTCGGGATATTTCTGGTGATCGCCATCATCGGTCTCGTCGGCGGTATGGTCAACTACCAGGAGCAGCTTGAAGACTACAACCAGGCGCAGTCGACGGTCTCGGGCGACGATACCATGTCGAAATCATATTACTCCTGGAAACCGTCGATGCTCTCGGCCTTCAATGAGATGTCCTCCTTGATGACGACGATCGGCGTGATCCTGGGTATCGCCATGGGCTTTGACCTCATCACGAGAGAGAAGGAGAGCAAGTCCCTGAAGATCCTCCTCTCGCACCCGATCTACCGGGACGAGGTGATCAACGGGAAGGCCCTGGGAGGGGTAGCGGCGATCGCTCTTGCGATGGGGATCATGCTCGTCATCTCCCTCGCGGTCATGCTCATCTTCGGGATCGTCCCGAACTTCGAGGAGACGGTGCGGATGTTCCTCTTCGGGGCGCTCTCGTTCCTGCTCGTATTCTCGTTCTTCGCGATCGCCCTGTTCATGTCGACGGTCGCGAAGGACAGCGGGAGTGCGATCATCTACACGCTGATCGTCATGATCGTGCTTTCGTCCCTCCTTCCGATCTTCACCTACGGCTCGGTGTACACCGCAGTCTTCGGCCAGCCTCCCGACCCCCCGGAGTCCACCGTGATCCGGTACGGCGGCTACGGCGGTACGTACGTCTCGTCGGCGGTCTCGGTCAGCGATGGCGGCGACATGCTGGAACCCGAGATCGACGAGGCCTGGCAGGAGTACGAGGAGAAATCTCGGGCCTACTGGGAGCAAAGACAGGCGGTCGCCGCCGCCGTCTCCCTCATTTCCCCGACAAGCAACTACCAGACACTTGCCTATGCCGTGACCAACCCTGACATGGCACGGATGATGCTGAGCAGCTCCATCTTCGAGGTTGCAGAGATGGACGACGAGATCCCACAGGAAGGCTTCTCGGCGCTCTTCGCACTCCTCGGCGAGATGGCGAAGAACATTGCCGCCCTGGTCATCACGCCTGCCCTCTTCTTCGGGCTGGCATGGGTGCGGTTCATGCGGGAGGACGTACGATGAGCACGGGCATAAGACCCCTCGTCATCTTCCTTGTACTCATGACGCTCGCCGCGGCGGCCCTTCCCCTGCCGGCGGCGGCCGGAAGCGTTGTGACCGGCTCTATCCTGGTCCACTGCGACTTCCCGGGTCAGGTGGTGGAGGCTGGGGAGACGGCGACCTTCACCCTTACCATAACGAACAACGGGAACGCAGAGAGCGGGGACGCCGATCAGATCAGGATGTGGGCCGATACCTTTGCCGGGAGCCGGGACTGGGAGATGCGTTTTGTCGACGGCACGACTGAGGTGAACCGTGTCTCCATCCCCAGAGGAGGGTCGAAGACCGTCACCCTCGAGGTCGAAACGGCAGCGGACACACAGGTCGGTGACTATCCCCTCAAAGCGCATATCGGCGACGGCGCGATCTGGCTCTACGTAACCATATCGAAGACGCACACCGGAGAACTCGGCACCCTCCAGCTCCTGGCGACGGATAAGGACGGGGAGAAGGTGAAGGGAGCGACCGTCGAGATCTATCGCGGGAGCGAGAGCGAACCCTTCGACCGCGTGATGACGACGGCCGACGGCCGGATCAGCACCGGCCTCCCTCAGGACGTCTACCGCCTGGTGATCACGAAGCCGGGCTACCGCTCTGCCGAGAAGAAAGACGTGAAGGTGAAGTGCGGGATCACGACCGACGCCGGCACGGTGATGCTTGAAAAATCCTCCTACGCCGCCGAAGTAACGGTGAAATCGTCCCTGATCACGACGCCTGCCGGGAAGAACCCGACCTTCGAGATGAAGCTGCGCAACGTCGGGAAGGCCGACGACACCTACCGGCTGACGACCGAAGGGCTCCCCGAGGGCTGGTACGCCAGGTACAAGGAGAGTGCCGCGGATACGAGCGACACCTCGGAGATCTTCGTCCCTGCCGGAGAAGAGAAATCTCTCTTCCTGGAGGCGATCCCACCGTACGGCGAGACGGTCGGCGACTATTCCCTCACGTCCGTCATCGAGTCCTCGTCTGACACCTATACGGAGAACCTGACGGCGAAGATCAGCGGGAGTTATGAGATGGGGCTCTCCGCGGATCGGTACCGCTATGAGGCTGGCATGGGCGAGACCGTCGACTTCGATGTCTCGGTGAGGAACCTCGGCAATGCCGGCGCCCTGACCGGGATCATGTTCGAGGTGAACGCACCGCAGGGCTGGAAGGCGACGGTGACGCCGACGAACATCACAAGCCTCCAGCCAGGCGAGTCTGAGAAAGTGAACGTGAAAGTGGTGCCCCCTTCAAGCATCGTTGCCTCCGAATACAAGGTCACGCTGAAGGTGGTCTCGGACCAGGGCGAGAAGAGCGACGAGTTCAGGATCGTCGTCAAAGAACAGTCGTTTGCTGCGATCATCGGCGTTCTCCTTCTCGGAGCGATCGCCGGCGGTGTCTGGTATTACTTCAGGAAGTACCAGCGCCGGTAGGCCACCTTTTTTTGCCTGCCCCCGGCGAAAGGGGGTTTTGTCACGGCTGTCCCTCCCACTCCTGCCTTGTTCTACCGGGCGAATGAGGCGGACCACGCCCTTTTTTCCGTTCTTTTCCTGGCAAGGTTTGCGGATTCCGGCTCCGGGATATTGGTGAGTTGTTCGACGATCATGAACACCTTTCCCTCTCTGTCAAGAATCGGAACGCTCATGCACCTCAGATACTGTCCTAGTTCAGGCACATATTTTTCGATCGTCTCGGTTTTCCTGCTCTTCAGGGCCATTTCGGTAGCGCAGACCTCGCAGGGGCGGGCCCTACCGATAAGGGAGTAACACGGTTTTCCTGTCACCTCGTCGGGCGTCATGCCGAGGGCCTCGTAGCCGGCCCGGTTGTAGCGGACGATCCGGCGGTCCGGGCGCATGATCCCCACGATCTCGGGCAGGGCGTCGATTGTCCATTCGAGGAGGGCGTTCGCTTCGTGCAGGGCCCGCTCGGCGGTGCGGATATCGGTGACGTCCCGGAGCGACTCGATGGCGCCGACGATCTCGCCGGCGGGTCCACAGAGCGGCGTCGCTCGTCCCCAGAGCACGCGTTCGCTGCTGTCGTCGGTGGTGACCGCGATCTCGCCCATAAGGCTCGCATCTTTTCGCCAGATCGAGACGTACCGGTCGGCTGCACTTTCACTTTCCCGTGCCCTGCCGACGACGATATCGGCGAGCACCGGACGGAGCGTGCCCCGGGGTCGGACGGTCGGTTGGCAGTCAAGCTGCCCGATCACCTCGCCGGCGGGAACGCCGGTCAGCCGCTCCATCTCCCGGTTCCAGATCGTCACCCTTCCGGCCGCGTCGATCGCGAAGGTGGGATCGGGGAGCGCCTCGATCACATCCTCCAGCCGCTGTTCTGATGCGAGGATCTTTGCTTCCGCATTTTTATAGTCGGTGATGTCCCGCCCAACCGATTGGACCCTGACCAGGTTTCCCGTGCTGTTGAACGAGGCGCGATCGGTCCAGCCGTGCCAGCGCACCTCTCCCGAGGGCATGATGATCTGGTGATCGATGTGGGAGGCCGGCCGCTCCGGCGTGAGAGAGGCGAAGTGACGTTCGAGACGTTCCCGTTCGTGAGGCGGGATGCTGGGGGCGAACCGACGGCCAACCATCTCCTCTCTCGGCACTCCGAACTGCCTGCAGAAGGCATCGTTTGCGTACAGGATCACGCCGCCGGGATCGAACCAGCAGATCATTTCGGTCTGGTCCTCGACGACGGTGCGGTAACGTTCCTCGCTCTCCTCAAGGGCCCGGGCGATTCGTTTCTTTTCGACGGCCTGTATGATGCTGTTCTCCAGTTCGGCGAACTGCGGTTTCGGCGCTCCCCCCTTCTGGAGATAATAGTCCACCCCTGAGTTCAGCGCCTCGATCACCACCTCCTCGCGTCCCCTGCCGGTGAATATGATGAAGGGCAGAGGGCCGTACAGCTTCCTGACCTCCCTGAGCAGATCGATCCCGTCCATGCCAGGCATCTGGTAGTCCGAGACCACACCATCGAATTCTCCGGTGGCCAGGACGGCGAGCGCCTCTTCTGCGGAGGTCGCCGTCGTGACGGCGATCTTTCCTCCCCTTTCAAGAAACAATTTTCCTATTTCGACAATTGCCGGCTCGTCATCAACATAAAGAAGTGACATTTTCTGTTTTTCAGAATAACCGGGACTTCCGGAATCCATGATGTGTCATCACGACCGAATGATATATATTTATTTCTATATTTATCTGGTATGAAAAACATCGATTGTATTTTTTTGTAACGAAGATGCAACACGCCGGGGCATTGGAATCCCTTTTTCTATTGCTCCATGGAGTAGAGACCGGTATGTCGGCGGGTAGACAACGGATGGGCCTGTGTTAACTCTGGTGTTCACCGGGAGCGGGGAGGTGCCGCTCCACCTCCCGCGCCACCTCGCGAAGGGTGACGCCGAGTTCCCGGGCGATCTGCCGCATATCCTCGTATTCGGGTTTGACAGCAATCAACCGGCCGAAGGCCTGTGAGGTCTTCACCCGCACAGGAAACGTCCGCCCGCCGATGGGGATCTCCATTGCCTCCTGTCGCCTGTGGGCGACCAGACGCGGCTCCTCGCGCACCCTCACGCCGAGGGTGCCGGTCTCCTCCATCAGGACGGTGAGGAGGTGGGCGTAGCGCTCCTGGTCGGTGATCACCGAGATGACCTGGGCCGGGCGGTTTTTCTTTCCGATCGCTGGCGTAACGAAGACGTCGGTCGCCCCCTCCTCGAGGAGACGGCCGAGGGCGTGGGCGACGACCTCACCGCTGACATCGTCGAGGTTCGTCTCCAGGATGACGATACGCTCCTCCACCAGGTCGGTCGTTTCGCCCTCCACGACCCGGAGGATGTTGGCACCGGCACCGTTCGGCCGTGTTCCGGCGCCGTAGCCGGTGCGATAGGGTGTCATCGCCGGAAACCGCTCGGTCACGACGGCGAGGTTGGCGAGGATGGCGGCGCCGGTCGGTGTGGTGAGTTCCATGGCGAGAGAGCTTTCTGCCACCGGGATCCGGTGCGTTGCACAGATCTCGAGGGCGGCTGGTGCCGGCCCGCCGATCGTCCCGGTGCCGGTCCGGATCAGACCTCCTCCGAGGGCAGGCGGTGTGGCGCGGACCGGGCAGCCGGCAAGCCCTGCCTCCTCCATGAGGAGGAGTGGGGCGAGGATGTCGAAGATGGTATCGGCCGACGCCACCGCATGCCGCGAGAAACCGGAGGGGTGGAAACGCCGCTCAACTGCAAGCAGATCGCCGAGGATCAGGTGTGCCCGCTCGACGCCCCATGCCGTAAGACCGACCGCCGCGGCCACTTCCTCCAGTGCGGCGGCAAGATCGCCGTCCGTCCCCGCGGGTTTCTCGCGCACCCTGAAGGCGAGTCGCGTGGCCCTGACACCACCGTCGGTCTCCTCCGCTCTGACCGAGAACTCGTCGCATCCCGGCAGGGCGGCGATCGAGGCGCTCAAGCGTTCAAGGGGATCGGTCGATCCCGTCAGATCGGTGAGGGCGGCGGCGAGCATGTCGCCTGCAATGCCGCCTCCTCTCGGATCGATAAGCAGTGTTCTCATGCTGCAGGCGGGAACGGTTCGTTGATCTTTGCGTAGATTCTCTGTGCCAGTTTTGCCACCTCGAAGGCCTTGTCGCCGGCGCCGGGGATCGCACGCGTCAGGAAGGCACCGTCCTCCGCACCGTAGGCGGCATCTTTTGCCTCGTTCCCGACGAGGGCCGCAACCGCTGCCGGAACGGTGATGTTGACGATCGTGTGCCCGATGTACTGGAGTTCCTGCGTCAGTACCGCTCCGCAGAAGAGAGCGGTCGGCCAGTCCGGGTTGTCCCGGTTCTTCCCTTCGAGGGCGAAGGCCGGCACCTCTTTACCGCCCAGGTTCTCGACATGGCAGGTTTTGCCGTCGATGGAGACATCGTAGGAGACGTTGGAGTCGAAGCCCCAGTAGCGTGCGGTGAATTTATCGGTCCGGCGGCCGTGCGCCTTGATGGAGGTGTATTTGAAGGCGATCTGCTTTCCGGTGAAGCCCGAGAGGATCGCCGATCCCCGGCGTTCGACGTAGGCCAATCGTTCCTCGTCAAGGGTTCGCGTCGCCTCGGCCACCGTCTTTCCGGCCTTGATCAGATCGTAGGTGTGGGCGGCGCGCCGGTAGATCGCCCGGTCCCGCACCCCTTCGGAGGCGAGGATGCAGGCCTTCGTGATCTTGCCGCGGCTCACCTGCTCGGCCTTGCGGGCGATCGTGTTCAGGCCGCAGAGGGCCATCTCGGGATCGATGAAGGCGTTCATCTTGTAGTCGCGGATCGCCTCCGCAACCGCGAAGACGTCGCCGCGGTGCATCACGAGCAGCCGCATGGCCGGGACGCAGTCACCCTCGAGGTGGCCGAGGGGCGGGTTCACCGGACCGCCGGAGAAGCCTGCTCCGATCATCGCCGCCTCCTCGAAGCCGGCGAAGATCTCGGAAAGCGCCATCGAACCGATGACCGAAGGGCCGCCGATGTCCTTGAGAATCAGTCCGAAGTCGCCGAGCACCTTGGCGGTGTCGTACTCCTCGTGCGTGCCGCGGATGTGGAGTTTCTCCGGCAGGCCGGCGGCGTCCCGGGCACCCTTGCCGGCAAGGTAGGCGGAGTCCACCCGCCCGAACTTTCCGAACTCCTCCCCGAGGAGGGCGTCGGGGTGGACGAGTTCCATCGTCACCGCCGCACCGATCAGGGCCGGCCAGAGAGCGTACGGGGTGATCCCGGCGCCTTCCATGCTCCGCATCATCGCCTCGGTCCCGACCTTTGCGGCGTTGTAGGCGAGTTCGGGGATGTTGTAGTCTTCGCCGAGAGCCGAATGGCCGTAGATCGCCCCGCCAGCGATGAAAGGCGGGAGGACGGCGCCGTCCACCTTTGTCAACTTCTTGCCCATCAGGCCCTCGTAGATCGCCAGGTAGGCCGGGAAGGCCTGGATGCGGTGGGTGAACTTCCCAGTGACGAGGGCGATGGCGCTCGTCCGTGCGGCGCCGGCGTGCATCCGGGCGATCGCCCCGAGTTTGCGGTTGCCGAGCGGCACGCCCGAGCGGGCGCAGGAACCTGAGAAGTAGGCGAGCGACGCCACGATCAGGGCGGCGTTCGCGGGTTCGGCCCCGGCGTTCATGGCTGCGCGGACGGCCTTCTCGATCACCATGTCGAGCGGGAGTTCGGGAGCGGCGGCGTCCACCACCGTCATCCTTCCCATGAGGCTCATCTCTTCCCCGCCGATCGGACAGAAGATATCCCCGGCAAGAGAGTTCGCCGCGGCGAAGACCGGGATCACCATGGAGCCGTGCCCCTTCGTCGCCGCCTCGAGCTTGTCGTTGGTCATCAAGTCCGGCTCGAACGTCGCCGCCATTGCGGCTGCGAAGATTATTTTGTCCTTTTCGTGTTCATCAGACATTTCTTATCCCTCTGTTTCGATGATCCAGTCTGAAGACCTTCCGGTACATATATGTTGGTATCGGGGAAGAGAGCCGTTATTTTCAAATAAAAAAGAAATTTTTGACCTATGCACTCCCTTTTGCCGCAGTGTAGGCATCGTACATCGAGTACACCCACACCAGGAGGTAGAACGGGATGCCGATCACGAAGGCCGACAGGCCGCCGAATATGACCGCAAGCACGAAGAGGACGACAGCCTTGGCCATCTGCCCGGTGTAGAACTGACCGAGTCCTGGGATGAAGAACGAGAGAACAACGGCGATGAAGGGGGATGCCATACGCATCTCTCGGTTTTTGTGCACAAAAAGGATTCCCCCACCCCACTCTTTCCGGCGGCATGCCTCCAATCGGAACCCTGAATAACCCTGAGGGACGATCATCCCCCATGGAGGAGCGCACCGCCATCTGTGCACGGGGCCTGACGAAACGTTTCGGCGACTTCGAAGCGGTCAGGGCGATCGACTTCACCGTCGCCGAAGGAGAGGCCTTCGGTTTTCTCGGGCCGAACGGGGCCGGGAAGACCACGACGATGCGAATGATCCAGTGCGCCTCCCCCAGGAGCGGCGGCGACCTCCGCGTCTTCGGGATGGACCCCGCGACTCGTCCGCGGGAGATCAAAGCCCTCCTCGGCATCGTGCCCCAGGAGAACAACCTCGACCCCGATCTGACCGGCCGCGAAAACCTCGTTTCCTATGCCAGATACTTCGGCATCTCGAAGGCCGGGGCCGAAGAGCGGGTGGAAGATCTCCTCGGATTCATGCAGGTCCGGGAGAAGGCTGACGTGGTCATCGAAAGCCTCTCTGGAGGGATGCGGCGGCGGCTGATCCTGGCCCGCGCCCTGGTCAACGACCCACGGATCCTGATTCTGGACGAACCCACCACCGGGCTCGACCCGCAGGCCCGCCACCAGATCTGGGAGAAACTGCGTGCACTTCAGGCGGAGGGGCGGACGATCGTGCTCACCAGCCACTATATGGAGGAGGCCGAACGCCTCTGCGACCGCCTGGTCATCATGGACGAAGGGCGGATCCTGGCCCGGGGTGCGCCTGCCGACCTGGTGAGAACGAGGATCGGGCGGCACGTGATCGAGACCGAACCGACCGACGCCGTCCGCGCCTGCCTGGGGCGGCACGGGATCCGCTACGAAGAGGGAGGCGGGAGCATTCAGATCCCGGTCGACGACCCGGCGGCGGTATCGAAACTTCTCCTGGACGCGTGCGGGGCGATCCGTCTCTCGACCCGGCCCGCAACCCTGGAAGACGTTTTTCTCTCCTTCACCGGCAGGAGGCTGCGGGAATGAGCCGGGGAAACCTGAGCCGCCTGGCCTGGGCGGTCTGGCGCCGCAACCTCGAGGTCTTTCTCAAGACCTGGCGGGTGAACCTGCTCACTCCCGCGGTCGAGCCCGTCCTCTATCTTCTCGCCCTCGGCTTCGGGGTCGGGTCGTACATCAGTGAGATCGACGGTGTCCCGTACGTCTGTTTCATCGCCCCGGCCCTCGTCGCCATCTCGGTGATGAACGCCTCCTTCTTCGAGTGCACCTACGGGAGCTATGTGCGGATGTACTACCAGAAGACCTTCGACGCCATCGTTGCCACCCCCGTGTCGATCGAAGAGGTGATCGCCGGTGAGATCCTCTGGGGGGCGACCAGAAGCCTCATCTCCGCATCCCTCATGCTCCCGATTCTCGTCCTCTTCGGCGTCGTGGCACTCCCCTCATCCCTGCTTCTCATCCCCTTCGCTTTTGCGGCGGGCCTGCTCTTCGCCTCGATCGGGATGTGCTTCACCTCGATCATCCCGAATATCGAGTCGATCAACTATCCGGCCTTCCTGTTCATCACCCCCATGTTCCTCTTCTCAGGGACCTTCTTCCCTCTCGAACTCCTTCCCGCTCCTCTGCAGGCACTCGCCCTGGCGGCGCTGCCCCTGGCGCACGTCGTCAACGTCTGCCGGGCCCTCACCCTCATGACCGGGTGGGGGCTCCTGGCCCTCGGCCTCGCCTGGATCGCCGTCGTCACCCCGCCGGTTTTTCTCGTGGCACTGCGGCTGATGCGCCGTCGTCTTGTGGTATGAGCAGGGGTGCGGGTTCAACTGTTTTTTCCGGGTTATGGACTCCCTGCACGCCCCTCGACTCCCCCCGGACGGAAATAGATCCAGAGCCGTTATCACCACGTCCGGAAAATATGATACAACTACGATGGAGAGAGATAATCAGCACACGGACAGTATCGGGTTTTCAAAATCCCGGTTCGAAGCACTGACCGACGGCATATTCGCGATTGCCATGACCCTCCTCGTCCTGGGGATTGCCGTTCCCACCGGGGAGTCGATCAGGTCATCGACCGGCCTCTTCGATGTACTCATGGGTTTTTTCCCGGACCTTCTCCACTATGCCATCGCCTTCTTCATCCTCCACGGCATGTGGGTCTCCCACCATCTCCTCTCCCGGCGGATGGCCTATATCGATCGGCTGTTTCTGAACCTGAACCTCTGCCTGCTGATGACCATCTGCCTCATCCCCTTCACCACATCGTTTTCGAGCGATTTCACCGATATTTCCCTTGCCGCCATCGCCCTGGAGGCAAACCTCTTCGTTGTCGGCAGCGTTCTCCTCTTCCAGTGGTGGTACGTGGCTCATAACCCGCATCTCCTCTCTCAGGAGTTCACACCCGCCGCACTCACGGTCGGGATGCAGAGATCCGCCGTCACACCGGCGGTATCCCTGTTCGGGATCGCTCTCGCTCTCCTCGGGATCACCTGGAGCACGGCGGTGTACCTCCTGGTCCCGGCGATCTTATGGGCGATGACGGTTGTACGCAGGCGGGAAGAGAAAAAAAAGCAGGCCTGAACCGCAGCCTGCCTCACTCGACGATTGCCGACGCTTCGGGATTGAACGGGTTCGTCCTCACCGCGAGGGAGAAGAGATAGGGATAGGTCGCCTGCAGGTGCTCCATATAGCCGAGCCACTGGTACATCATCGCAAGGTATGCCCGCCTGAGATCGCCGGTGAGGTGGTCGAGGTCGCTCTGTGGGAGGGCAGCAAGGTCGTCGCGGTACGAGAGTTCGTCTGCAAGGTGGAACGTAGCATGGAGCACCTCGGTGAAGGCCTCGTCCTCCAGAAGGATGGGGTTCTCCATCAGCCTCAGAAGAAAATCCTTTTTTTCTCCGAGAAAGGTGTGGATATTTTCGAGGTCGATGCCCGACGCCGAAGGGCCGGAGGCATGGGTGCTTACCGTTTTTTTCATTCGTGCGAAGTCTTTTGCGCTCCAGTCCGCCGTCACCATCAGTCCGTCCCTGATCACGCCGATCAGGGGGTCGGCCCGGGAAAATGTTCTCAGGAGCGGCGTCCCGGCCGTGGAGAAGAAGGCGCCGATGAGCATGTACACCTTTCTATGCCGGCTCCGTCTCTCTCTCCGCTCCATCCAGGTCTCGAAGAGATTTGCGATCACGCCGACGAAGGTGCCGACGCCGGCGACGATCACCAGGATCGCGAGGATCTTTCCCTCTCCCGTCGTCGGGTGTATGTCGCCGTAGCCGACGGTGGCGACGGTGACGATACAGAAATACACTGCGTCGAGCGGAGAGAGCCCCTCGGTGACGACGAATCCTGCGGTGCCGATGACAACGACCGCGGCAAGGATGGCGAGGTTCACTCTCAGGCGGGTGACGGTTGCGGCCATGGCACCTCCCTCACCCGATCTCCTCGTCCTGCTCGCTCCACATCGGATCGACGATCGCAAGGAAGATGAGATCCCCGTCGCCGGTGTTCTCGATCCACTGGGCGGCACCCGGCGGGATGTAGATCGCCTGCCCCTCCCGCACGGGCGCAGCCCCCTCCCCGATGTGCATCCGCCCCTCTCCTGCAAGTATATAATAGGTCTCCGATGCTGTTTTCAGGCGGTGAGGCAGGGTCGTCTCCCCCCGTGGGACGACCACATGGGAGAGGCTGTAGCGGTTTTTGCACGCGGGTTCGTGCGCCGGGTGGAGCAGTTCGCAGAGGACCGAGCGGTCCCCGACCCGGCTGTACGGTCCGTCCCTGATGTCTCTGATCAACATTCACTCCTGTTTCTCGTCCTATCCGGCATATACCCACCGGCGGTTCGGGAAGGAATTCCGAATGCGTTGAATCGATAGTGGTCTTTCAGTCGTATCCTCCCGTTCCCGATACTTTTTCTCTGTTAAAAACCAAACACTCTGGAATCCTGCCCCATGGCCCTCCACAAATCTCTGCCATACTTCTATGCAATCGCTGCTGCGGCTCTTTTCGGGAGCGGGGCTCCGGTTGCGAAGGTGCTCCTCGACGGCACCGGTCCGGTCACCCTTGCCGGCTTGCTCTATATGGGCAGCGGTCTCGGCATGGCAACGTATCTCGTGGCATTGCGCCTTTTCGGGAAAGACCGGGACGCTTCTGAGGCTTCTCTTTGCCGGGCCGATCTCCCCTGGATTATGGGAGTGGTTATTTTCGGCGGCTTTCTGGCCCCCCTCACCCTGATGCTCAGTTTACAGGCGACCCCTGCAGCGACGGCCGCCCTCCTCCTCAACTTCGAGGCGGTGGCGACGGCCGGGATCGCCGCTCTTCTCTTTGCCGAGGCGGTCGGAAGGCGCACCTGGGCGGCGCTCGGGCTCATCACGGCCTCGTGCCTGATCCTCTCTCTCGGTGAGGGAGGATCGGGCGGTTTTTCTCTCGCCGCCTTCGGCATCCTTCTCGCCTGCACCTTCTGGGGGCTGGACAACAATTTCAGCAGAAATGTCTCGGCGAAGGATCCGCTGACAACGGTGATGATCAAGGGGATAGGCGCCGGCGCCCTCTCGCTTCTGCTCGCCCATCTCCTTGCTGAGCCCTTCCCGGCACCGGGCCCGGCCCTGTTCGCGATGGCCGTCGGCCTCATGAGTTATGGCGGCCTCACCAGCGTCCTCTTTCTCCTTTCACTCCGCAGGGTCGGGTCGGCGCGGACCGGCTCCCTCCTTGCGATCGCACCATTTTTCGGGATCATTGTCTCGTTCGCCATCTTCGCCGCCCCCCCGCAGGGCCCGTTTTACCTCGCCCTTCCGGTGATGGCCGCCGGGGCGTACCTCCTCGTCACCGAGCGCCACGCCCATCCCCATGATCACCTCTCCATCGCCCACGAGCACCGGCACCGACATGACGATCTCCACCACGATCACAACCACCTGCCCGGCACCCCCCTTCCTGACCGAAACGGCGAGCACTCCCATCTCCACGCCCATGAAGCGTTCAGGCACGAGCATTCGCACGTCCCGGACACCCATCACCGCCATCGTCACGAGTGAGGTTGAAAATGCCCTATTCACTACATTTATCTATTCCGGGTTGATTCCGACTTTTTTTGTCCGGGAGGCATACCCTTATATTGTCTCAGCAGAAAAGGGTGCAGAAGATATACAATAGCGTGGAGTTGATTACCTGACGAGTTATGGGAAAAAAAATGATAAAGGGCCTGAAGAAGAAATTGTACGGGTGCGTCTGCCGAATAAGCGCAACAGAGAAATGTTCGCGAGTGCCGATCTGATGCTCGGTGCAAACCATATTCGTGTCCGCTGTTTTGATGGAGAGACCCGGGTCGGCAGGATCAAGGGGAAGATTAAAAAGCGCGTCTGGATCCGGGAGGGCGACGTACTGATCGTTGTTCCGTGGGACTTCCAGGCTGATAAGTGCGATATTATCTACCGTTATACCCGCCCGCAGGTGGACTGGCTTCGCGGCCACGGGTACCTGTAAAAAAAATACTTTTTTTCGGCGCTCAGACAGAGAGCACCAGGATATCGTATTTTTTGACGATCAGACGATCCGCACCCATCGTATATTTGTTGGTGTTTATGGGATCCTGGCTCATCCCGAGCGTTCCGGTGAGGTAATTCTCCCAGGCCTTCGAGAAATTGTTGGCAGCATCCGGGGTGTATACTACCTGGACTGTTAAAGGTCCGTCTTCGTCCATCAAGGTTACCGAAGAATCGAGTTTCAGCCGGACACCGCCCATCCCGCTTCTGGCCATCGTGCCGGTGGAGTTCAGGGCGATGAGGTTGATCACCAGGGTGTCGCTCGCATCGTCGAAGTACCACCGCGGTTCGGCGAGCATCGACGACCCTCCGGCCTGCGCCCGGATCACCGCCCCGCTCTCCATGGCGATGGTGGCATCCTGGTTATCTGAGTCATAGACGAGCATGCCCGGTTGGAACTCTATGGTATGTCCGTTCATGGTGATCGTAAATTTTTGTGTCGTACCGGTGGTGTTTTCCACCGCGAGCGATCCGCCGCTCACCTGCATCGAGGTCTCTTTATAGGGTACGTTCTTGTAGCAGAGGCTCTTGATGTCGTTCTGGAGCACCACCATCGTCTGCTCCATGTTCCGCACATCGGCGTTGCTCTGCTGCTGCATGAGCATCGGATACCCGTACAGGGTGATCATGGTGATCCCGGTCAGCACCAGCCCGAAGATGATGATGAACCCGATTGCCTCGGAAACCCCTTCTTCGTTCTTTCCTGCAGAAATTTTCATCTTAAACCCCGCTTGAATTGTAGACGATCCTGTTGATTCCGCCGCCGGTCGTGCTGCCGGTCACGCCCATCGTCGCCCCGATCCCGGCGATGGCGATCCTGCTCCTGATATCGCCGCGGGAGATCACCACCTCCTGATCCCCCCCGCTCCCGTCCATATCGACTGCATAGTCCTGTCCGGCCACGTCGTCCGGGATATTGAACTCCGTTGCAATCGTCCCGTTGTCCGGTGCGATCACGTATACGTCCACGATACGGGTGGAAAGGCCGTTCCCGATGTCAACGAAGGAGTGATAGGCGAGTTTGTTCGCCGGGCCCTCCATGAATACAGCGTTCACGGCGAACATCGTGATCACCAGGAGCGCCACCATGATGCCGGTGATGATGACATATTCGAGGAGGCTTGTGACCCCCTCTTCATCTAAGGTAAACCGTCTCGTCATAAGTCGTCACCCCGTTGTTGAAGTGGATGGTGGTTTTGTCGTACGCGATCCCCGACTTCGTCTCCAGAGCTGCTGAATAGTTTACGATCGTATTTTTCCTGGCGAGTTCGAGCGCTCTGATATCCTCCCGGAGGGCTGAAGAATCCCCGTCCCCGTTCTCTACGATGGTGTAGACCTCACTCTGGAGGTCCCTGATCTCGCTCTTCGGAAACTCGAGCACGCCCTCGGCGGTTGTCTGTCCCACGAGGGTCGCCTGATTGATGATGAGCGCCAGGAAGAAGATGGAGACCGCCACCAGAAAGCCCATCATCACGATCCACTGTCCTTCGTCGTCTAGCCTCGCCATATCAGCACCTCCGCCATCACGACCTGCGGTACGTTCCTGAAATCAACCGGCGGCGTCCCGGCACCCGCCGGTTTGTTCGGGATGGTAACGAGCTTAGTCACCCGCACCATCTGTTCGTAGCCGGTTTTTCCGCCGTCGGATCCGAATGAAGTTGTGTTGATCGTGCCGCCAGTGGTGTTGTACGAGACGAACGCCGCGAACCTGAGCGTGTCGCTGCCCGTGTATGTATCATTTAACAAGCCCCCAAACTCGCTCCTGAAATCCGTGGTGTTCCATGTTCCTAGGTAGTGTGCGAGGTTGCTCTCCTCTGCCTCCTCTGTCGGTGTGTCCATCACGAGAAGAACGTCGTTGCCGAGCACCTCCAGTTGCATGTCGGTGATGTGGGAGTCTCCCGGCGTGTAGATGCTCGTCGTCCCGGCGACGAGGTACACGGTCGCAAGGATCACGAAGGCGGCGGCGATCCCCTCCATCGTGTAGAGCTGGGCCGAGTCGTCTACCATACCGCCACCTCCAGCGTGGCGGGTTTGAGCGGCAGCATCGTGACGTTTCCGTCCGTCGGGGTGTAGGTGAACGTGCCGGTGATGTTTGTGTTTTTCACGTCCGAATTGGTGAACATGAATTTCAGGTCCATGATGCTGGTTTCTGATGCTTTTCCGGTGAAAAAGCCCGGCTCGAGTACCAGGGTCAGGTTCTGTTCGACATCGACCGGCATATCAGCAGCGTTTTTCTGTACTCCATCCACAAAAAGGTATGAATTTGAATCCGGAATGACCGGTGGAACCCATGTCGCCCCCCGGTAGAGTTTCACATTTGTAAGACTGGCTTTTGATGAGCTTACATTGAAAGTATTGTTCAGGTTTTCGATATTGATCGTGATCTGTTCGCCAAAGGGATCGATCCGGTATACCATCGGTGAAGCCAGCAATTCGGAGAAGTTCAGGCGGGTCGTGAAGGTCGAGGTCGTCCCCGGTTGCGTCGTTGGCTCCGCATACTCGGTCAACACAGCGTGATCGGAAAAGTTCAGCGTTGCTCCACTGGCGTTTTTCACCATCACCACCCTTCTGATATAGCCGTACTCCCCGTCAGGAGTCTGATCTCCAAGGACGTACCTGAAAGACCCGTCATCTGCCTTCAGCGTGATGTTGAAGAGATAGGGGATCTCGGAGAAGAACACCCTGCTCCGGTAGTCTTCGGGGTAGGTGTACCGCGTGAAGAAAGATTCGATCTTCCCTGTCGAGAGGATGTTTGGGGTTTTCTTTGAAATTGCAAGCCCCATCCGCTGCACACGCTCCATCGCTGTTTTCTCTCCTTCCCAGTACGAGCTGCCGCTCTGGGTGACCTCGTTGAACCACCATCCCGGGTCTTCGGCCAGGATCACCGAAGTGCGGTAGGCGACCCCGTCATAGTCGATCGTAGCGCTCTGGAGCCCGGCCAGCATTCCCGGCACCATCCCGGCCGCAACGATGAGGGCGAGGAGGAAGATGGTAAAACCTGCCAGAAAATCTATGGACATGAGCCCTTCATCGTTTTCAGGCTTCATTTCAGTGCCTCTCCGGTTTGTGCATCGAATGTGACGGCATTGGGGCGGTCGCTGTGCGACCTGATAGTATATGTGCCGTTTTCGAGAAGAAGATCGGTATCCTGGCCGAGGAGTTCGATCGTTGCCGCATGGAGGCGGTACAGCTCTGCCGGCATCACGATCTCATCGAGGGAAACGGCACCGTCGGGCAGGGATCCGCTCCACTTCATCTTCGACCAGGAACCGCGTGAATAGACGAGAAGATACTCTGCACCGTCCTGGCGCACCCCCAGTATCCATGTGCTCGCGTTTGCGGTTTCGTTAACGGCGGTGCCGCTCAACATGGCGATCTCCATTCCGGTTATGTTTTCCATGCCCTCTCCGGCCAGCACGTCGAGTTCTTCGAGCGCTGTCCCGAGATCGGTCTTCGTGTCCGGGATCGGTCGGGTGATCTCCTGGATTCCGGCACCGTCCGCTGCGGTCTGAGAAGGTGTCGAGGTGCAGCCGCAGGCGCCGGAGAATACGATGACGCAGGCGATCACCAGAAGTACCTGGGGGAGGGGCTTCATATCAGTGATCCTCTTTAGGGAGATTACTATATATATTGATCCAATCTCTATTATCGATTTATTGTTGTTAGAATTACGTTTTATGTATTTATCATTGAGTTAATCGAGGGTGGGTCTTTACGGGTGGGTCGTTCACTGTGTCGGGAGGAGTGCTGCCGCCCCGGACCCGGTGGTACGGCCCCGGGAGTTCGGCAGGCGAAGACCGACCTCGGGCCGTGCGGACTGCGGTCGTTATGGGAGGTGAAGTCCGGAGAGGGCTATCTCTTTTCTCCTGTCATCGCAAAGGCAACCCATTTTTCGCATCGGGTAATACCCTATTCCATGCAGCACCCATCGTATGAGGATGTCATCCGCTTCCACGGTCATCTCTGCCCGGGCGTCACCTTTGGCTACCTTGCGGCTGAGATCGCCCTGGAGCGGACCGGATCGGCGCGGGCGCCCGATGAAGAACTCGTCGTTATCGTCGAGAACGACGCCTGCGGCGTGGACGCCTTCCAGGTCGTCACCGGTTGTACCGTCGGGAAGGGAAACCTGATCCTCCGTGACCTCGGCAAGAACGCCTGGACCCTCATAAACCGCACCACCGGCAGGGCGGTGAGGGTTGCAACGCGCCCCGACTTCTCGATCGACGATCTCGATCCCGCATTCATGCCGTTGCGGGTGCGGGCGCGTAGCGGCGGTGCGACCCCGGAGGATAGACGGGCCTACGAGGAGCACCTCAGGGCCGTCTGCAACGAGATCCTGAGTCGGCCCGCCGATGAGATCTTTGTGATCAGGGATGTCGAACCCGAGATCCCGAAAAAAGCGCGGATATTTAAGTCCCATATCTGCACCGTCTGTGGCGAGGCGGTCGCCGAGTCCAGGGCCCGCCTGAAAGACGGCAAGATCGTCTGCATCCCCTGTTCGGAAGAATATACGCGGGGCTGGTAACCCGTTTCTACCTTTTTTCTCTCAACGCGGCCCTGGTGTCTGCCGGGACAGGTGTGCGTCTCCCTCCGTCAAATATCGCGGCGGTGCGACGGGCCTTTCGAAGATGGATCTGAGTGGAAGTATTATGTCATGGATCGCCCGCCGCTCCCGGGCTGAAAAAAATGGTTTGTTTATTGTTTCTTCCCTTCGCCGAGGGTGTGTATCACAAGCCCGGAGAGGAGTTTCGGTTCGAACCAGGTCGATTTCGGGGGCATGACCTTGCCGTCGTCGGCGATGGCCATCACCGTCTCCACATCGACGGGCTGCATCGAAAAGGCGACGGCGAACTCCCCTGTGTTCACCTTCTCCTCGAGGTCGGCAAGGGGTCTGGCTCCACCGAGATACTGGAGGCGGGCGTCGCCGCGGGGGTCGGTGATCCCGAGCATCCCTTCGAGCACCGTCTTCTGGAGGTGCGAGACGTCGAGGGAGCCTATGACGTCCTCCGGGTTCTCCACCGGGGTGGAAAGTTCGTACCACGTCTCGCCGAGGTACATGTGGACGACATGGAGGTTCGCTGCCTCCCTGAGGGGGGGCACCATGAAGACCGTGTCGTCGATCTCGCCGTACGGCCTGACGTCGAAGCGCTCTTTCAGGGCCGCGAGGAACGAGTCCGGGGTGTAAGTCCCGAGATCGGTGACGAGGCGGGAGTAGCCGTGGATCTTCACCCGCTTGTGGGCGAAGAGGATCGCCATGAACCGGCCGTCCTCGGGCTGATAGGTTCCGGCCTTCCGGCGCTCCTCTGCGATCGTGACCGCGGACTTCGCACGGTGGTGGCCGTCGGCGATGTACGACGCCGGCACCCTGGTGAAGAGTTCTTCGATGTGAGTCAGGCGGACCCGGTCGGTGATCCTGAAGAGTTCGTGGACATTGCCCTGCTCGGTCTTGACCACTGCGTCGGGCTCGCCTTCCGGCAGGATCGACTCGATATAGCCGAAGATATCCCCCTCGTCCGGGTAGAGCACGACCACGAGCCCGGTATTGGCGTTCGTGGCGTCGATGTGCCTGGTCCGGTCCCGTTCCTTGTCGTAGCGGGTGTGCTCGTGCTTCTTGATCACGTCGTCGATATAATCGTCCACGTCCAGGCAGGCGACCAGGCCGAGATAGAGGCTTCCGCCCTGTTTCACCCGGTAGAGGTACATCGACGGGGCGTCGTCGCGCTGCATAACCCCCTGGTCCTGCATCTCCTGAAAGTTCTCCCGCGCCTGCACGTAGATCTGCTCGTCGTCCGCTGGAATGTCCGGCAGAAGAGCATCGGTGCGGCTTACCCGGAGAAACGAAAGCGGATTTTCTCTTATAATTTCCGCCGCCTCGTCGGCCGTCACCACATCGTACGGCACCGAGGCGATCTGCGCGGCATATGCGCGTTCAGGCCTGAGCCCTGTAAACCTGTATACCTTCACCATGAGGATCACGCACCATGTAAGCTGGTAGTACTTTCGTCAGGGTCAATATATTATCTCCCGCAGAAACAGATGTGATGAGATGGCAGAGCCCAGTTTTTTTCTTCGAAGGGTGAAAGCGGAGGATGTCCCGGCGATTGTTGCCATCGAAAAGGGATCCTTCGTTGACCCCTGGAATGAGGAGACCTTTCAGCAGGCGCTTGAATACTGGGCCGACTCGTTCTTCGTTGCGGTTGTCGGCGGCGAGATTGCCGGCTTCATCGTCGGCGGGCTTGAAGACACCGGTGAGGCGATCTACGGGCATATCTGCAACTTCGCGGTCGGCGCAGCGTTTCGGGGGCGCGGCATCGGGCGGACCCTCGTCCGCCGGGCCGAGCAGCAGTTCGCCCTCCGTCTTGCCGAAGGGGTGCAACTTGAGGTCCGGGTCTCCAACACCCCTGCGCAGGCGTTCTATCGAAAACAGGGTTATGAGCCGGTCTTCACCATCGGGGGTTACTACTCGAACGGCGAGGACGCCCTTGTGATGATGAAGTGGTTCAGGTTTTAGCCGCGGCCGAGTTCTTTGTGCGCCCGGGCGAGGTGGTTTGCGGCGAGGGCGCCGAGCAGGGAGAGTTCTCCGGCGAGCACTCCTGCCGCGATGATCTCGGCGAAAGCCTTTGCGTTCGATCCTTCGGGCTCGCCGCCGCCGGCAACCCCGAGGAGGGAGAGGCAGGCCGCCTGCGTGTCGATCCCGGTCCCGCCGCCGACGGTGCCGACCTGCACGGCCGGGAGGGTGACGGCGACGTATGCCCCGTCGTCCGTCGCCTCGATGGTGGTGATGCAGCTGCTCCCCTCGACGACATGGGCGGCGTCCTGTCCGCAGGCGAGGTAGAGGGCGGCGATGATGTTTGCGGCGTGGGCGTTGAAGCCGAGGGCCCCGGCCCGCGCCGATCCGATGAGGTTTTTGCGGTAGTTGACCTCGGCGAGGGTTTTGGCGTCGGTCTTTAAGACCGTCTCGATCAGGTCGTTGCTCAGGTGCACCCCGGCGACGACGCTCTTGCCCCGCCCTTCGATCATGTTGATGGCGGCGGGCTTTTTATCGGCACACATGTTGCCCGAGAGCGCGATGAGCCGCGCCCCCGTCGCCGCCTCGACGAGGTCGGCGATCTCGGCGGTGGCGATCGTCGCCATGTTCATGCCCATGGCATCCTTGGTGTCATAGGCGCAGCGGAGAAAGACGTTGGTCCCGACGATATAGGGCGTGATCGAGAGCAGTTTCCCGCGCGAGGTCGTTTTTTCGGCCGCCGCTGCGAGGTCTGTCATGTGCGACGTGGCCCAGTCTGCGACCTCCCTGGCGTGCACGATGTCACGCGCTGCGAAGACCGGGGCACGGGTCATGCCGTCCCTTGTGATCCTGACATCGGCCCCTCCGGCCTTCGTGATCACGGAGCAGCCGCGGTTGGCCGAGGCCACGAGCGCCCCCTCGGTCATGGCGAGCGGGAGCCAGTATGTTCCTTTCGCGTACTCTCCCTTCACCACCAGGGGACCGGCGACGCCGACCGGCAGCTGCACAACGCCGATCATGTTCTCGACGTTCCGCTTCACCACGCGGTCGATTCCGATGGAGAAGGTGCCGAGGGCTGCAAGGTCGGCGCCGGTCTCCTCCTCGATATAGGCACGCCTGACCCTGACCGCCTCCTCGGGCGGCAGCTCCTTTTCCAGGGCATAGAGTTTGAGGGTGCCATTTTTTAGTTTTGCGAGAGGATCATCCATGAGAATAGTGTTTGGGAGATCCGGGATAAAGATGCATGCCGAAGGCGACGAACTCTGGGCCCTCAGGGTGGAGAAGCGGTGGGCGGAGGAGATGAGGCAGGACCTGATCGGTCGCGGTTTGCTGGAGCGGGGCTACCGGCCGAAATCCGAGGGCGAGAGCCTTCTCCTGCCGCTGACCGCCGAGATCCCCGGGGCAGAGCGGGCCGTGTTCGTCCCGTTCCCGCACCGGGAGGATCTCCCGCGCCACGAGCTCGTGGGAGGGATCGCGATCCTGCAGGAGGAGGACCGTGCCGCCGCAGAGAAGATCCTTGCATCCCGTCCCTCCCTGCATACGGTCATCGTTCCGACCGGCCCGGTGACGGGGGAGTTTCGGACCCGTGAGTTCCGTATCCTCGCCGGGGAGCCGACCACCAGGACGGTCGTCACCGAGCACGGCCACCGCTTTGTAGTCGACCTTGCGCAGGCGTATTTTTCCGCCCGCCTCTCGACCGAGAGGCAGCGGGTGCATGCAATGATGGCGGATGGTGAGCGGGTCTGCGATATGTTCGCAGGGGTCGGGCCGTTTGCGATCTCTCTTGCCGACCGCGCCTCCCTTGTCGTCGCCGCCGACTTAAACCCGGCGGCGGTATCGTTGATGTGCGAGAACATCAGGATGAACCGCTGCAGAAACGTCCTGCCCGTCCTCGCCGACGCCGCCCATCTGCCTGGCGTGTTCTCCCGCACCTTCGACCGCGTGATCATGAACCTCCCGATGGAGTCGGTGCAGTTCCTGCCGGCGGCGTTCGCCCTCTGCCGTCCGGGCGGGACGATCCACTACTACGCCCTCCAGGAGGAGGAGGGGGCGTACCTCGATCGCATCCGTGCGTTCCCGGTGAAGTCGGTTGCCGAACGGCGTGTGCGGAGTTACTCGCCGGGCGAGTGGCACGCAGTGTACGACATCGTCGTCGGGGAATGAGGAAGGAGATGAGTGTTAACCGGGACGGCGGTATGCCGCCCCGTTCACAGCGCCGTTTTATTCAGATACGCTTTTTCCGCAGCGATTGCCTGTTCCTGCCAGTCGGCGGCAAGTCCTGCATACTCCTCGAACCTTGGAGAGATGAAAAGCCCGGTGCCGCCGTTCTGGAGCGTCCATACCTCCTGTCCAGGCGTGAACGTCCCGTTGATCTCGTTTTTCACCGCGTGGTAGACGATGGCGTCGATCTGCTTCACCACCGATGCGGCGACGAGGGTGGGAGCGAGGTACGACTGGTCGGTATCCTCACCGATAAGATAGACATCCCCGGTCTCCCGGGCGGCGTCCACGATCCCGATGTTTGAGGAGCCTGCGATCATCAGGATGACGTCGACGTCTTCGGCATGGAGTTCCTGCGTGAGTGCACCCGCACGCTCGGGCATGCCGAACCCCTCAAAGCTCTCGCCGACATAACGCACCGTGACGTTCACCGAGGGGTCGTACGCCTCGGCTCCTGCCCGGAACCCCTCGACGAACGGATAGATGACGGAAACCGGCGCCCCGGCGATCGCACCGATCCTGCCTGTCGCCGTCATATTCGCCGCCATCACACCCGCCAGGTAGGATGCCCCGTAGGGGACCATCAGGACGTCGCACGCATTCGGAAGGCCGAAGTCCGCCTGTTCGAGAGTGAAGAACCTGATATCCGGGTTTTCCTCAGCCCACGCACGGGAAGTGTCGGTGAACTCGAATCCCTCGGTGATCACGAGGTCGGGTTTCTCGGTGAAGTTCTGTGCAGAGAAGACGGCGTCGAGGAGGGCGAGATCGTCGTAGGAACACTCCCGCTTGTCGAAGGAGAACGACTCCTGGGCACGGAAAAGACCCCGGTACGCAGTATCGGCAAACGATCGGTCGCCCTTCACCAGCGGGTAGACCATCCAGACCGCCGGCCTCTCCCCGGCGGTGCCGATGGTCGGATCATACGAAAGGCCGGGCAGGCCGGCGGCTATATCCGCCGAAGGGATGGGGGTGCTATCGCAGAACTCACCGCCTTCGACCGTCCAGTGGGTGTAGTAACCGGCGAGCGGCCCTGCCGAAGAACCTTCGGCGAACCGGAGGGGGCCCGAGGCGCCGCTAATCTGCGGGTGTTCTCCCGCCAGGATCATCGCGGCGGCTTCGGTCGCCTCCTGCGGGTCCCAGCCTTTGGTGATGCCGTCGCCGGAGACGACCCACCGCAGGGAGGCGGCGAGCGACTCGTCCGGCGCCGCTTCCTGCCGTGCCGCGGTATAGATCGCGAGGAGAAGAGCATCGTAGGTCTGTGCGGCATACGGCGGCGGGACCTCGCCGAAGGTTTCCTCGTAGGCGATCGCATATCCGGTTGAAGGATCCGGGGAGAGCGACGTCCCCTGAATGCCCTCCGCCCGTTCGCCCAGGCTCTCAAGCAGGTACGACGAGTGGGCAGCATCGGTCAGGAAGAGGCCGGGGGGTGTGCCGGCCGCGGAGAGCGCATCCGCGAGCCTGACCGCCTCTTTGGGGTACACCGCGGCAACGACCGTTTCGGGATCTTCCTTGACGATCTGTGCGGCGATCTTCGCGAAGTCGTCGGATGCGTTGACCGATGCCGCTCCGATGATCAGGACCCCGTTCGCCGCGGCCGCTTTCGGGGCAAGCCGTGCAAATGTCTCGCCGTAGGATGTGTCTGCGGTGACGAGAGAGACGTTCCGGACGCCTTCCTCCTGGAGGATGCGGAAGATCGCCTCCGTCTGCCGGCCGTCGGCAGGGCAGGTCCTCCAGACGAGATCGCTCTCTCCGGATGCGGCCGTGATGTTTTCCGCCGTGACGCTCGGGGAGATGAGGAGTTTACCCTGTTCCGTGACGAGAGTGGCGATCTTTATGAGTTCTGCGCTCGTCGCGGGACCGATGATGATATCGATGTCGTCGCGCGCGGCCAGTTCTTCTGCGTATGCGGAGATGTTGCCGGCATTCGTATCGCGGTAGACGACCTTGATCGTGCGGCCGTCGACACCGCCCTGCCGGTTGATTGCCTCTACCGCCCACGTGAGTCCGTCAATCGAATGCATGGCTAAGGGGCCGCTCCCGGGCAGCAGGACGCCGATGCGAATGGGGCCGGGGTCGGTGCCTGATCCGGCGATGCATCCTGCGGAACAGATCCCTATCGTTACAATACAGATGAGCGTGATGGCCCATAGGTGGTCGGTTCCTGTGAACAGCGGTCGTGCAGTCATTTAAATCTTTGTCCGGGCGCCTGTAGTTGATATCGGTGACCGATCATTGTACTCGGCGGCGCTTCAAATATGCCTTTTTTGTTGACGGGTGTTTGGTCTCTGTCGGATAAGGAGACCCTGAACCGTTTCGGCACCCTGTATCTCATGAGGTGGCGCTACGGTGCATCAGAAGAGGGGGTTCGCCGCCCCGGGCGGTATCGGGGCGGCATTGGGGGGTATTCAGATAGAGGGCAATCGGGGTTTCTGGAAAGGAGGATTATGCGGGTTTCACGCCGGCACGAACTTCGTGCCGTAGGAGATGACGCCGCTCTCTCCGTCGGTGCCGAGACGCCTGAAGACGGACTTCACCGGCATGCCGATATAGACGTCCTCCGGGTTTTCGACGACCACCTGTGCGGTCATTCTCGCACCCTCTTCGAGCTCTATGATGGCGAGGACGTACGGGGTGAGATCCGAGAATTGGTCGCTTGCTGTCCTGATCACCGAGTAGGTCACGATCTTCCCGGTGCCCTTGAAGGTATGCCCGGTGATCTTTCCTTCACGCCGGCAGTCAGGGCAGAGGTTCCGCGGCGGGAAGAAATACCTGCCGCAGGTCTCGCAGTGGGTTCCCTCAAGATTGTAACGCTGGGGGATCTTTCTCCAGAAGCGTGGTACCGACATTTCAAGTCCTCCCGAAGATGTGTGCTGCAACCGTCGCACCGGTGCCGCCGACGTTCTGGGTCATGCCGATCTCGGCCCCGTTGATCTGCCGCTTCCCGGCCTCGCCGCGGAGCTGGAGCACGGCCTCGCATACCTGCTTGATCCCGGTGGCGCCGACCGGATGGCCGCAGGCCTTCAGGCCGCCCGAGGTGTTCACCGGCAGCTTTCCGTCGAGAGCGGTGTAGCCCTCCATGGTAAGGCGGCCTGCCTCCCCCTTTTTGCAGAACCCGAGATCTTCAATGGCGCAGATCTCGGCGATCGTGAAGCAGTCGTGGACCTCCACGAAGTCGATGTCCTTGCGCTCGATCCCGGCCATCTTGAACGCCCGGTTCCCGGCGGCGACGGTGGCGTCGAGGGTCGAGATGTCCCGGCGGTCGTGGAGTGCGATCGTGTCGCTCGCCTGTGCGGTGGCGAGCACCTTGATCGGCGTGTCGGTGAACTTCTTCGCCATTTCCAGGGGTGCGACGACGACGGCCGCTGCCCCGTCGGTGATCGGCGAACAGTCGAAGAGCCGCAGGGGGTCTGCGACCATCGTGGATTTCAGCACCGTGTCCAGGTTGATCTCCTTCTGGAACTGTGCGATCGGGTTTCTGGCGCCGTTGTAATGGTTTTTGATCGCCACCTGCGCGAGCTGCTCGCGGGTGAGAGGGTAGCGGTGCATGTAGTCCTTTGCGATCATCGCATACAGGCCAGGGAAGGTGGCTCCGACGAAGCCCTCCCACTCGCGGTCGGCCGCCGCCGCAAGGGCGTCGGTGGAGAGGCTGGTGTCCACGTCGGTCATCTTCTCGACGCCCGCGGCGACGGCGATGTTGGCCATCCCGCTGGCGACCGCGATCACGGCCTCGCGGAAGGCGAGCCCGCCCGATGCGCATGCGGCTTCGACGCGGGTGGCCGGGATGTTCTGGGTTGCAAGCCCGGAGTAGTCGGCGATGAGGGCGCCGATATGCTCCTGCTCGATAAAGCGCCCGGCACTCATGTTCCCGACGTACATGGCGTCGATCTGTTCGCCCGCGAGGTTTGCGTCCTCGATCGCCATAACGCCTGCCTCAACAAAGAGGTTCCTGAAGGAGCGGTCCCACCATTCACCGAAGTTGGTGCAGCCCACTCCTATGACTGCCACGTCTCTCATTTTTGCACCATGATCTTACCTTTGTGTTTGGCGTACCTGGCATAATCGACATAGATCGGGTTTGCGAGGAGCTGCTCCACCGAGGGGGCGGCCCCGCGGTTGAAGACCGCTTCGTCCAGGATCCGGTCGGTGACCGTGATGTCGAAGGCGTCGGAACCGGCGCCCGAGCCGAAGGAGGTGACGAAGATCCGGTCGCCCGGCTTCGCGATATCGAGGGTTGCGGCGAGGCCGACCATCGAGGCGCCCGAATAGGTGTTGCCGAGGCGCGGCACGACCAGGCCGGGGGCGATCTGCTCTTTCGTAAACCCAAGCATCCCGGCGACCCGCTGCGGGAACTTGGCGTTGGGCTGGTGGAAGATCGCGTAGTCGTAGTCCGAGGGTTTTGTGCCGGCCTGTTCGAGCATCATCGTAGCGGCTCCCTGCACGTGCTTGAAGTAGCCGGGGTCGCCGGTGAACCGTCCGCCGTGGCGGGGGTATGCCTGCCCTTCGCGGCGCCAGAAGTCCGGCGTGTCGGTCGTAAACGAGCAGGTGCGGTTGATCTCGGCTATGGGGTCGTCGTTGCCGATTACAATCGCAGCCCCGCCGGCGGCGGCCGTGTACTCCAGGGCGTCGCCGGGAGCTCCCTGCGCCACGTCGGAGCCGATTGCAACGCCGTATTTCACCATGCCGCTTCCGACAAGGCCCATACAGGTCTGCATCGCCGCCGTGCCGGCCTTGCAGGCGAACTCGTAATCTGCCGCGGTCATCACCGGGGTGGCCATGATCGCCGCCCCGACCGTCGCCGCCGTCGGCTTAACGGCGTAGGGGTGGGACTCCGAGCCCACGTAGATCGCCCCGATGGCGCTGCGATCGAGGTTTCTCCTGAGGAGCGCGTTGCGCACCGCTTCGACGGCGATCGTGGCCGTATCCTCGTCCATGTCGGGGAGCGACTTCTCCCGCACGCCGAGGCCGCCGGTGATGTCTGTGGCGTTGTCGCCCCAGACTCTGGCGATCTCTTCCAGTTTTATCCGGTATCTGGGGATATACGCCCCATACGTTATGATGCCTACCATTCTTTCTCCCTCAAAGTGCTCACAATTGAGTCTACGTCCATGGATGTGCAGAGGACCGTGATCCGGTCCTTCTCGGCGAGACGTTTGACCAGCGGGTGGACGTTCTCGATCTCCAGCCCCTGCAGGATCACGCAACGGGGCTTGAAAGGCGTCACACGGATGGCGACGAGGGGGGACTTTCCGGTCGAAACGTTGGTGAAAATGAGCGCCCGTTCGGTGCTCCACCCGTAGATCCGGTTGAACTCGTTTGCAGAGAGTTGCAGGATCGCATTGAGGCTGTTCACCACCGTGTAGCCGAAGATCGAGAGGTCGAGCGACCCGCAGAGGAGCCGTGCATCCACAGCTTCGGCAAACGCCGGGAGGAGGACCGGGCCCGCATAGTCGTGCATGTCATAGATGACATCGTCATCGTCGAACTTGTTGTAAAGGATCCTGGAAAATCGCTGGATGTATTTGCCGCCGTTCTCCTCGTCGATCGAGAGAATGGTATCGACGATTTTTCCGACAACGGCAGTTCCGGGGCTTTTGCGCCGCCCCCCCTCATAGTCGGAAATGACCGAGGGGGAAACGCCGAGCCTCTCCGAGAGCGTACCCTGCGGGATGCCGAAACTCATTCGCCATTTCTTCAGCGCTTTCCCCGGCGAGTCCGAGAGCGTAATCTCACCTGCCATCTTCTCAGCAAGCTGCTTACGCAATTCGGAGTTCATGGATGTAGATGTTGACCGGGCACATTAAATAATTAACGAATCGCACATCGACAATCTACGAAGTCGGGGGTCATAACTCATATATAGGATGCATCTCAATTGTGGTGTGTATGATGGATGCAGGAGATCTCCAGTGTCTGAAGGTCGTTGCGCTCATGGGCGGCCTGCGGAGCTCGGCCTGGATGTCCTCTCAGTCTCTGGGGAACGCCCTGAACATCAGCCCGCAGACGGCCTCGCGTCGCCTGAAGGCGCTCGAAGCGGCAGGACTGATCACGCGCACCGTCAGGCCCGACGGCCAATACGTCGCCGTCGCCCCTGCCGGCGAGGAGGAACTGCGGCATGAGTTTTCAGCGTATACGCGGATATTTTCTCCGGAAGGTGGATATTATGTCCTCAAAGGGGTGGTGATCAGCGGCCT
>Ga0209269_1000328_pt1 | contig 50477 bp, 39 predicted proteins | sample MTBAKMMethaMetaG_FD_187455 | JGI IMG/M metagenome (GOLD analysis project Ga0209269, IMG submission 187455) | Enrichment culture microbial communities from Arthur Kill intertidal strait, New Jersey, USA, that are MTBE-degrading - MTBE-AKM (Arthur... | ecosystem: Environmental > Aquatic > Marine >... | reverse complement strand
GGTTTCTCGGCCGGGCCATCCATGGAGGGAGGGTTGACGATATCGGGTGGTTCACGCCGGACGGCAACGAGATGGCCGAAGAAAACTGGGGCGAGGGCTTTGCCAAGTCCATTCTTGTCTTTCTGAACGGCCGGGCCATTCCCTACCCGGATTCCCGCGGTGAAAAAATTGTGGACGATTCTTTCCTGGTCCTGTTCAACGCCCATCACGAATCGATCACCTTTATTCTGCCGGGACCGCAATGGGGAAAACAGTGGATCCGGGTGCTCGACACGGCCGAAGGAGGGTTCGTCGAAAAGACGGACAATTCCGTCGCCGGTGAGGAAATTGCCGTCCAGGGCCGCTCCCTGGTTGTATTCATGAGAAAGGAATGAAGAGATCGTCGGCTATTGACAGGCTACAACATCCGCAGATAATACTGATTCAGCCGCTTGTCCAACTCCTTGGCCCTCGGTTCCGCCCTGGCCATCTCTGCCCAAAAATCTTTGCCGTGGTTCTTGATCCTGGTATGAACCAGTTCATGGAGAATAACGAAATCCCGTAGTTCATCAGGTAACAGGGTGAGCTTCATGTTCAGACTGATGCTGTTCCTGCTCGAACAACTGCCCCATCGGGTTTTCTGGTTTCGAACAGTGACCCGGCTGTAGGTATACCCATGCTTCCTGGCTATTGCCGCAAGCCTTGATACCAGAATATCCCTTGCTTTCCTTGGGTCTATCTCCACTTCAGGAATGACAGGATGTTCTGCTTCAAATTTCCGCACCTGTTCCAGATGAATCTTCAGCCAGTCCACCTGCATCCGCGCAATTATCTCTGCATTTTTGAACGACAAGCCTTCGGGCACAGCCACCCGTATGCCCTTGAACGGCTTGACGCAAATATTGAGGTGCTTTGCCCTTGCACTGCGCTCCAGCAGCACTGGCCCCACGCCTCTTATGTTGACCAGGACGGAGTCTGCCATCAGGAATTTCTCTCAACCTGATTCATTGTTTCCCTGCAGAAGTCGGAACCAGCGTCCGATCGCTGAACCTTGTTACTCTTTTTGCTTGAGAACAAAACCAAAAAAAACTCTCCGGAGTTCACCAAACATGTCATCCTCGACCCTCCTTTTGAATTCCGGGTTTCAGTGGTGATGTGAATGAGATTTTTTCTGACCGTCTTGCCTGGCCCCCGCCAACCTTTTCAGAAAGATCTGCTCGGCACTCGCAATGACGATCATCGTGACAACGGCAACACCAAGCACAAAGGGGTCGGAATTCAGTTTGACCCAGATAAAGCCTCCCAGTGCGAGCAAATTAAGAACAATGGCCATGGCCGGCACCCATGCCCTGGCATCAATGTCCTCGCGGAGATAGCGAATGACACCCCAATGAATGGCAATGTCCATGATCAGGTAAAACACGATGCCAAGCGCCGCAATCCTTGAGAGGTCAAAGAATGCTGTCAGGATCAGGCCAAGAACCACGGTGTAGACCAGCGTGTGCTTCTGGATACTGCCAGGCATGCCAAAGTGGCTGTGGGGAACCAGTTTCATTTCCGTCAGCATCGCCAGCATACGCGAGACCGCAAAAATGCTGGCCAGCATGCCGCCGGCAGTGGCCATCATGGCAATGGCTACCGTGAACCAAACGCCATAATCGCCCAATGCGGGCCGAGCGGCGGCGGCAAGAGAGTAGTCCCGTGTCTCGATGATTTCAGTAAGCGAAAGATTGCTCGCAACGGCAAAGCCGACCAGGGTGTAGATCACCACGCATACTGCGATGGAAATCACGATGGCACGACCAACGTTGCGATGCGGGTCCTGTACTTCCGAGCCGCTGTTGGTGATCGTTGTAAACCCCTTGAATGCCAGTATCCCGAGCGCGGTTGCCCCCAGAAAATTGCCGATTGTTCCGGCCTCACCAGTGCTGGAGAAGTCAAAAGAAATGCTGTCGGCAACCCAGACACCCGCGAGACCAAAAATCAATATGCCCCCGATTTTCAGGAGTCCGATAAAGGAGGCCACGTTCTGGATCAGCCGGTTGCCGGACAGGTTGAGCAGAAAAGCTGCCAGAATGAGTGAGGCACCTAAAATGGGGACCATGCGGCCGCTCTCGTCTCCGCCGAAGAGTTGCATGGCGTAGGCGCCGAAGGTGCGCGCCAGAAAGCTCTGGGCGATCACCATCGAGAAATACATCAACAAGGCGTTAAAAGCCGTCGGCAATCGGTCTCCATAAGCCTTATGCAGATACATGCCGATACCACCGGCTGACGGATAGGCGTTGGAAATCTTGATGTAGGAATAAGCGCTGAAGCTAACGATCACAGCAGCCGCCAGAAACGCCAGCGGGAAAAGAACACCGGTCATCTGCGCCATCTGTCCTGTCAACGCAAAGATACCCGCGCCAATCATGACGCCGGTTCCCAGCATAACTGTCCCAGACAACGTCAAGCTACCTTCTTTATACTGCGCCCTTCTGTCATTATCTTTATCCATTACCCTTCGGTTCAAGTTGTTCAGTCCAGCGGACTATAAACTGAATCGGTGCGCAGGCAGCCTGAACCTCCCGGAGATCACTCGCTGGACCGATCCCGCGTGGGAGCTGCAGCTTAACTCCTTCTGCCGGAACGGTTTCTCCGGTCAGAGGGATCAGTTCCTTTGACAATTCTGCTGTTTTCAGGTTCGTTGCTGTGTGGCACCCAAATAATTTGTCATCCATTCGCAATTGGAATTGGTTGACACATTCCCAACCACTTAATCAAGTTGTACCGCGATAGTACAGTTATCACCACTTTTCGTCCACAAACATATCCGGCGATGAGCCTCGCCCTGTACCGGGCAATGCGGAAGATGCCGGTTCGTAAAGAATACCGAAACTCGGTTTTGCCGACAACGGCTTTCAGGTCCTGGGGGATTCGGTACCGGAAAAAGTACCCGGAAGGATGATGATAAAGATAATTTGCCGTACCGGAAAAACAAAAGCCCATTTTCGTCCCTCTCTGTGCCGTGTGTACACAAAGTGTGGATAAAAATGAGCCTAAGCGTGGTGTGATCTAAAAATATATAATAATATCAGCAAATTGGTGGAGGCGGCGGCTATTTAATATTGACAACAACTTATTGAAATCATAAGATTTTATCTTTACCTAAAGAATAAAATACCGACAAAAATACCGTCATTTATTTTTTTCTACTTCATTCAGGCTCATCCCAAAATCACCAATCTCTATATGATTTCCGATCACATCACGCCGAGAATCCACCCCTCAACCTGGGCGACCTGGTATTCGCCGGGCAACATTGCGGGCTTCAGGAATTTTCCGAGACTGCCATCAGAGTCTACCTGCCGCAGCCAAGCGGCGGCGACATAGGCGTCTTGCTGGTCGGGCGTGCGCCCCTCCCGAGGAAAACTCTTGCTCCATAGCGACGGATAGACCTCCACCAATGCCGATTTTTCCGCAAGGATCTCCCAGCCGTCGAAGGGCCAGAAGTGGATCCGCTCCCCGAGCTGATTTCGTAGGTAACGCAGCCAGGGTAGTCCGGCATGGGTGGATTTGGCCACCGACCCGGGTACGTCGAAATGAAAGACCGACTTGGCTCCAGCCCGTTCCTCAGTGATTCTTCGCCAGCGGGCGTTGCCGGAGCGGGCCTTGCCATTGCCCCGCAAACCATCCCGGACGAAATCAACATAAGTATGTTCGGCATCAGTCGGCCAGTGCTTCTGATAGTCGTCGAGAAAGGTCGGCCAGTCTGGTTCCAAATAATGGACCTCGAAATAACGCAGGGGAAAAGAAAAACCATGGTCGATGCCAACCAGGGTTGGCACGTCCTCCGATAGCCGTTCAAACAACCACTCGGCCAGACCGCGCCGGGTCCAATACTTACGAGGACTTGGCGGCGGCTCGACTTCCGCCGGCAGGGACTCCCGGCTTGCTTGATAAACCCGAATCCCCTTCAGGCTGGAACCAGGCGTCTCTGCGCCGGAATAGTCGATGCCGATGTAACGGCTGAAAGAGGGCTTGACGCATTCCGGTGTTTTTACGATCATCATATATAGAGAGTTTCTTCTAGGCACAAATCAAACCAGACTCAACTCCAGCTTATGCTTTCGCCGTTCCCAGTCCGGCATGTGCTGTTCCAGCAACCGGTAAAAAGCTGCATCGTGCTGCTGGTGTTTCAGATGACAGAGTTCATGGGTAATGACATATTCGATACACTCTTTCGGTGCCCGTATTAACTCAACATTCAAGGTTAATGTCCCGTTTGGAGACAGACTCCCCCACCTGGTTTTCATTCGCCGGATCATCAGCCTTGGGGCAGTCACTCCAAACCGTTCAAAGCCCGGCAGGCAGCGGTGCAAAACCTCCTGGAACCTTTCCCTGGCCTTGTTAGCATACCATTTGTCCAGCAGCCGCTTTACCCTTTCAGGGGTTGGGTCACCGTTGACAGTAATTCGGAAATACCCTCGCACCAGCTTCACCTGATTGATTCCACCCGTCATGATCTTCAACCGATATTGCCGCCCCAGGTACAGATGGCTCTCTCCACCCACATACCGGCGGGCTGGAGTGCGCGGAGCAAACTGGTCAAAATAGGCAATTTGCCGTTTAACCCAACGGGCACGTTTTAACAGCCTGGCTTTAATATTGCCGATATCGGTGCCGACAGGAGCTTTCACTACCACCCGGCTATCCGGATGGACCGCGATTTCCATTGATTTACGGTCCACGAACAGAACATCAAAATGAATGTCCTCCCTGCCGTAGATTATACTGCAGCACATCCTGTTCACAACGGCATCCTGCGCCTGGCCAGCTGCATGGCCCGGTCAATGATTTCATCCATCTCCTCAGTGGTCAGAGCGACACCCCGCGCACTTTTCACCTCGTCGTACAAAAAATCGTCAATATCGTTCATGGCCCGTTTCTGGGCATCTTCGTCGTCCCAGAACTGCACCTTCCAGTGACGCTCAATGATCTCGCACAGAGCCAGGGCCGTATCCGCTGCCACGTCTCGCCGGAGCGTTTCATCCTTTATATGGGTGCCGATAAATGGCGTGAGGAGGCCGTAAAAAGCCAAACCATGCTCGTTACCGGCAAGTTTTTCCGGCACATCGTCCCTCTCCCGGTTGACCACCTTATGACGCAGTTCCATTACCCTTTTCAGATACTCCATATCGGTCAAACGCTTGGCCCGGAAGTCATCAATGGCCTGTTGGATCAGTTTAGAAAATTTTGCATAAAAAGCCGGATCTTCCTCCATCTTCTCAGTGATGGCTTTCTTGGTGGCATGGGCAATGGAATCTGCTTTTGCTGCTGTTGATTTGTCGGCATAGATACCTTGCTTTTCTTTGACCTGCGAAAACATCTGCTCATCAAATATGTTCACCGGTTCATTCAACTGGTAAACAGTATCGGCCTGTATATGAGTATCCAGCAGCTTTTTGATCTTCGGCTCATAATCCCGGTAGTCGATAGCCTCCGCATATCGGAGCTTCACCGATGCCTTCAGGTTGTGGAATCGTTTCAGGTCCGTCTTGTATCGGCTCAGTTTTGCTTCCGGGGTGTCCATGATGAACTGCTCAGTGGAAAGCGCCATTGCCAGGGTCTTGCTGTATTCCGTCAGCAATTGATAAAACTCCTCCCGCAGGGCATCATTCCCCAGCAATTGCTCGTATGCCTCTTCATCATATTGGTTCTTTATCTCTTTAAAGAGATCCCAGAGGTCGGAATAGCGTTGCGGCAACTTTTCCACCTCGGCATGGACGGAAGCCAATGTCCCCTCCAAGTCTTGTTCATCAAAATCCGCAAGCCCTGCCTCGGCGTACATCGTCAGGGCCTGGTCCAACTCACCCAGGATGCTGACATAATCAACGATAAAACCGAAATCCTTACTTTCATAAATCCGATTTACACGGGCAATGGCCTGCAGCAGAGTATGCTCCTTGAGCGTCCGGCAGAGATAAAGCACCACGTTGCGCGGCGCGTCAAAGCCGGTCAAGAGCTTGGAAACCACGATCAGTATTTCGGGATCGTCTCCGTAAAGAAACTGGTTGATGATCTGTTTGTTGTACTCTTCCTCGGAGCCGTACCGCTTCATCATCTTCTGCCAGAAGGCGACTACCTCATCACTCGGCCCGGCCTCCACCTCTTCGTAACTTTCCCGGTTGTCCGGCGATGAAATAACGATCTCGCTGGTCACATGACCTATCTCATTCATATATCCATGATATTTAAGCGCTGCCAGCTTATTGGGCGCTACAAGCTGCGCCTTGAACGGTGTCTTGTCCTGCCAGGTGGCCCGGTAATGCTCGCTGATGTCAAAGGCCCGCATATAAATCACCCGGTCGGCCTTGTTCAGCATCTCGGCACGAGCGTATTTTCTCTTCAGGTCTGCCTTTTGCTCAGGTGTCAGCCCTTGGGTGTGTCTCTCAAACCAAAGGTCAATTGCCTCCTTGTTCTGCTCCATCTCCACATACCTTCCCTCGTAGAGCAACGGTACCACGGCCTTGTCCTTCACCGCCTGCTGGATGGAGTAATGCGGCTCGATTAATCCGCCGAACTTGGCAAAGTTATTCTTTTCCTTTTTCATCAACGGCGTGCCGGTAAATCCAAGATAGCAAGCCCGTGGAAACATCTGCCGCATGCGGGCGGAGAATGAGCCGAAATTAGTCCGGTGGCTCTCATCCACCAACATGAAGATGTCGGGTGAGTGATCCTGCACCTTTCTGATATTTAGAGCCTTGTCAAATTTATGGATCAGGGTAGTGACAATGCCGGCCTGCTGCTCCGAAACCAGATCAAGCAGATCGCGTCCGGTCCTGGCCCGTTGCGGATCTAGGCCGCAGGCAGCAAAGGTATTGCCGAGCTGCTTGTCGAGATCCACCCGGTCGGTGACAAGCACAATGCGCGGATTTGCAATATCCGGATCAAGGGCAAGGTTCCGGGCCAGCCAGATCATGGTAAGCGACTTGCCCGAACCCTGGGTATGCCAGATGATGCCTCCGCGCCGCCGTTCCTCGCGGTCAAACTGCTTCACTCTGGCAAGAGTTGACTTGACGACAAAGTACTGCTGATAGCGGGCTATCTTCTTGATTCCCGCATCAAAGATAGTGAATTTGAAGGCCAGCTCCAGCAGCCGTTCCGGCCGACACAAACTATGAATGGCCGTGTCCTGTTCGGTCACCAGCCGCTCGCCCTCTTCTTCCAGGGCATCGAAGAATTTCCTGGCAGGTGCGAACTCGCCGGAAAACAACCTCTCTTTGTCGGCTGCGGCAAGCGGTTTGTTGATGTTGTCTGCGACCGTCTCTCCCCTGTCCGCCTGCTCCTGCCAAATACTCCAAAATGTATCCCTTGTTCCGGTGGTGGCATAGCGGGCAGAGTTCTTGTTCACCCCCATGACAAGCTGCACCGTGGTGAACAGTTTTGGGATGTATTCGTCGCTCTGGTTGCGAATACTTTGGGAAACTGCCTTTTCCACCTCCACCTTTGGCGATTTGCATTCAATAACTACAAAGGGAATGCCGTTTACAAAAAGAACAACATCCGGCCGGGTTGTCACGTTGCTCCGGGTTCGCTCCACGCTGAACTCGGCGATCACATGAAAACGGTTGTTCTCCCATCGCTGCCAGTCGATATAGCGCAGGGTAAAGCTTTTAATGTCGCCCTCAACGGTCTGCTCGAGGGCAGTGCCCAGGGTAAGCAGATCGTAAGTTGCTTCGTTGGTCTTCTGGGGCCCGTCCCATTTGACACTTTTCAGCTTCTGGATGCCGGACTGGATGTTCTCCTCGCTGAACAGATATTCCCGCCCCTTGTACTGGATACGATTAATATCTTTCAGCGACTTACGCAGGATTCCCTCCAGGATTACATTGCCAAACCGGTCGCCCCGCTCGGCCAGTGCCTGCTCCGGGCTCAAATACTCAAAGCCTAGATTGATGAGTTGCTGCAGCGCCGGAATTTGCGAGAGATACTTTTCATTGAAACGAAAACCGCTAGGTCTGTTTTCAACAGTTGGTTCAGTCATGGCTTTTTCCCGTTCCCTTCTTCTTTTCTTCTTCCAACTCCTTGACCGCCCTGTCGAAATCGGACTCATACAAACGGTCCTGAACCATCCGGTACTTTTCGAACTCGGTTTCCGCGTGTTCCTTGGCGATTCTTGCGGATACCTTGCCGCTGTCTTGCAGGATATTTCGTTCATCAAACTCCAGGAACAGATCCAACCTCTTAGCCCAATCTTCCATGGTCATGGGAATTTTTCTTCGGGCGCGTTCTTCCGCCAGGTCCAGATAGGCATTGACAATGCGGCCCAGGGACTCGAATTCCTCTTTATTCAGGTAATTTTTGGCAATAGCGACATCCGTTTTCATTATTTTTCCACTCGGTCCTTTCTCCCATGATGTCAAACCCATATTTTTCCTGGTGCTGTCGGCACGATTCATGATCAATTCCGCCGCGGTATGGCCATGGATGGCGAAATGCAACTTGTTCTGCACTTTGGCGAAAAAGGCTTTTGTTGTCGGCGCGTCCCGGTTGTAATCCACGCTGGTGGCATAAATATCGGTAATTTTCTGATAGAATCGCCGCTCGCTGAGGCGGATTTCCCTGATTTCTTCCAGCAGGCGTTCAAAATAATCTTCCCCGAGAAACGTACCGTTCTCCAACCGTTTTCTGTCCAGCACATATCCCTTGACGGCAAATTCGCGGAGTACTCGTGTCGCCCATTGTCGAAATTGGGTTGCCCGGATTGAGTTGACCCGGTACCCCACGGAGATAATGGCGTCGAGGTTGAAAAAATCTATATTCCGGCTCACCTCCCGGCCGCCCTCGGTTTGAACTGTTCGGAATTTCCGAATAGTTGCCTCTCTGCTCAGTTCTCCCTGGGCATAAATGTTTGCCAGATGCTCATTAACAGTCGGCACCGCCACATCAAACAGGTTCGCCATCATTTTCTGACTCAGCCAGATTGTCTCGTCTTCATAGCGAACCTCGATGCTCTCCTCACCGGCCTGCGCGGTAAAAATCAGGAATTCTGAGGTGCTGTTCCGGATCTGCAGCTTATCCGACTTGTTTTTTTTCATCGAGAATTACTCCTTTTATTAACAATCTAGCCATGGAAAGCTGATATCATTCTAATTCCATCTAATTCGATGGAATTAAATCTGCACAATCCCTCTAGGAGTCCATATAAGACATACAGTTGGTTCATAATTCCTTACAAACAGAAGCTTTGAAGCAGTTTTCTCATCTGTTGAGGATGCTCCACCGCCATGTGGGTGACTGTGCCAGGTGCCAAGGTAAGTCACTTTTCCATGTGTTTTTCTTTCAATAGTTTTAATCCGACGCTCCAGCCCTTCCGTTCCTAAAATAAAGAGCGTTGGAGTAGAAATACTATCCGGCGGAGGCGGCAGTGTATCCGTGATAATTATAGATTTGGAGATTAAGAAAACTGAGCCGATTAAGCATCCCCCAGTTTCATTTGATCCAGCAGCTAAGGATTGCTTCGCCATCTTCTCAGGAACATGCCCAAGCATTTTCACATTCCAGTCTTTTTTTGTAATTGCCGGGATATCCATTGCTCCTGGAGTTTCAATTCTCTCGGAATGCAAATCAATCTCGTTCAGAATTCTCGTAAGGATAATTTCTCCTTTTCGTGGCAATGAAGTTTCCAGAATATTTTGGATGATTAAACTCATGCTGGAAGCAAACAGCGAGAGGCTGGCATCCTTCATAATTACGGTCTGGGAATTACAGCCTTGTCCTATAGGAACATTCTCTTTTTGTTCGGAAAAGATGATTTCTCGCAACCATTCGTTCTCTATGCAGCGGGAATACAAGGTTGCCCATAAATCTTCCAACGCAAAACTTTTATCGATTGCCTCTATTAGTGAAAGGCCAAGAATACCGCCCCCGTATATCCCATGAGAAATTATTGGGGGTAAGGACTTTTCTTGCATCATGAAAGATCGGACAGCAAATGAAGCAGTTGTATCAATGATGATTTTTGACTTGGAAAAGTCTGCTTTATTTGCGTAACTCGCAAATGTTCTGGGCATGCGATCAGAAATAGAGGATATGGCCAGTGCAAGTTGTTCGGCCTTGTTTGCATTCAAAGTCAGACTAAGACCGTGCCTTGCATTGTTGTGGGGTAAAAATATATCGTGGTCTATACAAAGGAAGGGGCCATTCCCGTTTCTTGCTAAATGAAGCCCGATTTTCGATCCTAGACTCCCGCAACCGAGTAAGGCAATCGACGAAGCTGAATCTATACTCTGCTTTGTCCCTGCCAGTTTCTTCAGTAACTGTGGAGATGTTTTATTAATATGCGCAAGCATTCCCACCGAACAATCAGGTAACATTCGCTTTTTCTTTTTACGAGGCTTTGATTTGTTAATGACAAAATTTAATATCTCAACATTACCATCTGAACCTATTAATTTGCAGGGCCGGTGAATTGCTAAAGAAACAAACAGTTTTTCTTCGTCTAAATGTTGAGAGTCAATCTTTTCAACATTATCTTTCAGATCATCTATTCCTATGGAGCTTGCAAATTTATACAGATCGCTCAAGGTAAGAATGCTGTTTGGGATATATTTTGTATGGATAATTTTATGCGGATGTTGACACACTAAAAAAGTAGCTTTCTTTCCTTGCTTCGATACAGAGTCAGATTCAACAAATACAATTCCATTTCGCTCGTCATAGTAAATTTCTTTATTCCCGACAGAAGAATCTTTAAAAAATTCAAGAAGTTTGTATTTATCATAAAATATAAAACCAGCAGGATAGTCATTCCGCATAGGCTCCCAACCCTGGGAATAATCTAGCAAAGATCCAGAAGCCGCTTTTTCCATCCAATCTACAAGTTGATTCAGAACACCGTTCATCCATTCAGATTGCTGAAGGAGTTCTGAAGGGTCCCCTTCATAAATGCAAGGCAATACCTCTTTTTGGCTCGGGTTGATGTGTGGGAAGGTTCGGGGGAAATCATCCCGGAGAATTATTTTGGGCGCTGTTAAAGGAAAATCTTCTTCAAATCGGAAAGTTACCGGCTCAACAGAGCGAACTCCACTCTCGGTAATTTCCGCCTCAATGAATCGCGCCGGAAGACCGACAAACACATTTGCATGAATATTCGCTGATAGGCCATCAACCCCTAAAGAGATTTCACTGACCTTGCTATAAGCTCTATGCTCCATTATGTATTGATGGGCTTTTTGAAGCCAAAAATCATCCATGAGGATAAGATTCCTTTGTTGACGCTAAGGCCGCCGCTGTAAGTTTTGATTTCTCTTTAACGCCTTTCTGTTGAGGGCCATCACCCGTCAAATTAAATTCGAGAGGCTCTGCTTTCCCTGCCTCTGGGTGCTCATCAGTGCAAAAAAAGTTTTTGGTATTGACTATCGTTAGATATTCATCTTTTGCAGCTTTGCTGGGGGGATCATCATCGTCATTTTTTATTGGCTTACATTGGGCTATAAGTCGAGCTCCTGATTTTTTTTGACTCAATGCTTTCTTTGCTTCCTTGCACACTTGCGGGTCATCACAATCAGACTGACTGTCGTAGGACAAAGCATGCCAGGAACAGTGGTGTGGAATAGAAAGGAGATCATAATCCAAATTTCCTGTATCCTTGTATTCCCCCCAAAGGGTTTCCCATACTAGACACTCAGCATCACCGGACATAAGGAGCAGGTTAGAATAATCCCCTTCTTTTACGTTCATTTGCATTATTATGCTTTGCCTGTTTTTCTCATTGAAATCTTCATCAGGCTCATCCTCCTGCTGCACCAAAGGACCCAAAAGAAAAATTTCCAGTTTTGATTTTATATTTCGTTCGTTAAACGTTGAAAATGAGCTGCCAATTTCTCTGACTATTTTTTCTAAACCATGAGTCTTCCCATCCGGATCTTTGCCGATGATAATTGCACGATCTCCCTCGTCCTGGATGTTCTTTTTTTCCTCAAAAAGTTTTACCCGGCGCTTCATTTCTTTGTTAAAAGCTTTAGCATCATCCGATAGAGCATAGTCTCCCGAAGCCTGCTTCCAGAACTTTGGAGTGCACCACAATTCTTTAATGATTATTTTAGGCAGTTCATCTTCTTCCGGGTCGACATAGTCACTGATAGGACCTAAATGAAAATGTTCTTTAAGTCCCTGCACGTGATCGTCATGATGGTGCGTCAAGATAAAAACATCAACATATGGCCGTTTACTTGAATCTTTTGGCAATCGATCTCTGAGTTCTTGGCTAACATCACAGATGTTGTCCTCTGTTTCGGATTGCTTTCGTATATTGATATCCTTGAGGATCGTAGTCCCCCTGCTGTCGTTTAACCTGAGAAGTTTCATTCCCCCATTGCCGACCGGAAAGTAAGTAACGATGGAGTAATTCATTTTTTATCTCCTTTTTGAATCAGGTATTCGTTGAAAAGAGTTTCTGCATACTGATATGCATATTTTTGAAGAATCCCTTTTTTGAATATGAGAAGTGCAGCAAAAGATAATGAACAGAAAATAAATAGCGCAGAAGCCTGCCAGTTCTTCTGCATCCCATACCAGAAGACACATCCAATACTTCCTGCCAGCCCCCAGGGTGTCCCACCGATAAGATTTCTCATGAAGCCATATCGAATATTGTAGTGATATGTCATGACTCCTCTGCCAACTGACCTTCGAATAAGGCCAACGGCTTCCCGGGCAAGTCTTTTTGCTTCATTAATATCAGTTTGTTCCTGGCTGGCATTCATAAGCTCAAACTTGAAGTCTCTCATAACTTTTTCACGAATCGCAGTTTTCATACTCATCGAAAGAAAAGAATCCTGAAACAGGAGAAACGTTGTGGTTGGGAAATTGACCCCTCCTCTTCCGAAAATGCTTTCTTCTATCCAGTGTTTGGCAATCCCGCATTGCAATTGAATCAACGCAAGAGTCACGACTAAGGAAAGACTTACGTTCGCTATCATAAGCCAGCCGATGTTCGTCACGATTGTTTCCCAGAACGCTTCTCCTAGAAACAGAATACAAAAATGAACAGGAAACACCGCCGTAATGAGGCAAGGAATGTAACGAGCTTTTATTTCATACTCATCCCAGGCTTTAATCTTGTTCATTTCTTCGCCTCCTCGATCACATTGAGGCGCCAATGGCCGCTGAGGAGCTTCTGCATCAGGCCGCGTTTTTGTTTATGGAGAGCGGCGAGTTTTTTGCGATATAAAGAAAGCTCAGCGTCACAGGCCTTGAATACCTGGGCGATGGCTTTCTGTTCGTTTATTTCAGGGATATTGACCTTGATCTCCCGAAAGTGCCGGAATTTCAGATTCCAGGTGTCAGAGGTGAGTCCTTGAGAATAGCGATAAAATAGATGGATAGTCTTGGGGAGTTTAAAGAGGTATGCCATAAACTCACCATCCACACCATTTCTTGGGGTGACGATTGTGTAGGCGGGGCTCACGATACCTTCAAGGGCAGATAGCGCGGATACCCCCTGCCACATGCGCATTGTGTTGTAACCGATGTCGCCAGGGCAGATGCGGAGGTATTTCGACTTGTCTGCGTTGGATGTGTCTTTTCGCCCTACGTCATCACGGTGGATTACCCCTTCTTCGCGAGTGATAGAAAGCAAAGGCAGGTGGACGTTGCCACGCTGTGACCGCTCCTTAAAAAGGTCGCCCATCTGAAATTCCTTCCAAGGCTTGTTGAAACCGTTAAGGCGGCACTTACCTGTCAGGAGCCGCTGCATGAGGCCTTTCTTGACCTCTTCCTTTGCCGCAATCAACCTTTCGATTATTTCAATGGCTTCGCTCCAACAGGTTAAAACATTAGCCGCAAAATGTTGTTCATGAATCTGGAGCCTGGGAATGGGAAAAACTTCCACATCACCTTTTGTTATGTTAGGATCTTTTCGACTACTGCAAGCGAAACGTTTCCAATAGTCCACTCGATAATTAAGCCATTCAAGTAAAAAATATGGATTTATTTTTTCTTTATTTGGAACAATTGCAGTGATTGCCTGATTGATTGCTGAGTCAAAAGTCAATAGCCCAGTTCGGCCAATTTGGTTAAAACCGCCATACATAGCTATAAGAACTGATCCTTTAGGTATTATTTTGCATGAAGATTTGCGTAATCCTAGTTCTGTTATTGTTTCCTCAGTGCTATGTAATAATCCATTATTTAAATCAGTGGTTTTTACCCAGGAGATTGATCCACCGAAGTAAGCTTTATTGGATCTATTAGGTGTCCCTCCCCCCATAAAAGATGCGACATCCTTTAGGCGAAGTTCATTTGTTGCTAAGATCAAGACCTGACCTCCTCAAGAAATGCATCCATCTTGGCCCGAACAGTCACCAATTCCGCTTCGATCTGTTCAATTTCCTGCTGTACAGCGGCGATGTCTATCTCCTCTTCCTCTTCAAAGGTATCAACATAGCGAGGGATGTTAAGGTTGAAATCGTTCTCCTTGATCTCCTCAAACTGGGCGACATGGGCGTATTTGTCCTCGTCCTGCCGTTCAGCATAGGTGGCCAGGATCTTGTCAATATGCTCAGGCAGCAGGATGTTCCGGCTTTTGCCGGACTGGAACTCACGGCTGGCGTCGATGAACAGCACATCCCGTCTGTTTTCGTTCTCACCGCCCTTTTCACGGGAACGGTCAAAGACCAGGATGGCTACCGGAATGGAGGTGGTGGGGAAGAGGTTGGCTGGCAGGCTGACTACCGCATCGAGGATATTGTCCTCGATCATCTTCTGGCGAATGCGACCCTCGGCCCCGCCCCGAAAGAGAACGCCATGGGGTACTACCACCGCCACCTTGCCTTCCTTTTCCAAAGCAGCTTCCACCATGTGACTGATAAAAGCGTAATCACCCTTGCTTTTCGGCGGAATACCACGCCAGAATCGGTTGAAACGGTCGCTCTCCGCCTCGTCCGCCCCCCACTTGTCCAGGGAAAAAGGCGGATTAGCCACCACCACGTTGAACTTCATCAGGCGGTCGTTTTCCACCAGGGCAGGGTTGGTCAGGGTATTGCACCACTCGATCCGGGCTGCGTCCATGGAATGCAGGAACATATTCATCCGGGCCAGGGCCCAGGTGGAGCCGTTGGCCTCCATGCCGAACAGGGCAAAATCCCGGCCGCCCACCTCCCTGGCCGCCTCGATGAGCAGACCACCGGAACCGCAGGCGGGATCACATATCCGATCGCCGGCCTTGGGTCTGGCCAGTTTGGCCAGCAACTCGGAAACTTTGTGCGGAGTATAAAACTCGCCCGCCTTCTTGCCAGCGTCCGAGGCGAACCGCTCGATCAGGTAGATGTATGTGTTGCCGATCACGTCCTCGGAAACCCGGCTTGGCCGCATATCAAGATTCGGTTTGTTGAAGTCTTCCAACAGCATCTTCAAACGGCGGTTCCTGTCCCTGGTCTTGCCCAGATTGGCCTCGCTGTTGAAGTCGATATTGCGGAACACTCCTTCCAGCTTGGACTTGTTGGATTCTTCAATCCCGTCCAGGACAATGTTGATCAACTCTCCAATGTTGGCCCGACTACGGCGCTCATGCAGGGCGTAAAAATCGGCCAGGAACTCCTCCTTCTGGCCCGTATCCGGGTCAGCGTAGGAAATCATGGGAAGCACGAATCGTTCCCGCTCCAGTTTGCGCCGGATGCGCACATCGTCATCCCCGTACTGTTTGCGGTATTTATCGTAATGGTCCTTCCAGACGTCAGAGATATACTTCACGAACAGCATCACCAGGATGTAATCCTTGTACTGGGCCGGATCCACCACGCCTCGGAAGGTGTCGCAGGCCGCCCACGCCGCCCCGTTGATTTCACTCTGTCTGATCTGTCCTGTCATTACTTGATTCCCTCCGGTTATTTGTTGAATGCCAGCTGCATCAAAATGGTATTGACATAACTTTTACGTTTTTCAGCCAATTGTGCGAGCAGCTCCTGCTCTCTTTCCGCCAGCCGGGCTATAGCGACAATTTGCTCCTGCTGCTTAATGGGCGGCAACTCAATCTCCATATCCTCAACCGCTTTCTTGTTGATCATTTTAGTGATAGTGCCGGCAACCTGACGTGTGAGATAATTCTGCGCCTGCGGTTGGTTGATGTACCAGGCAAGATATTCCGACAGTACCCTGCCCTCCTTGGCGCGAATGCGAAGCAAGGGCGCGGCTGCCACAACATTGCCAAGTTCTTCCTTGACCAGAGTGGCGGTATTTACCCGCCCCCGCGGACGGAAGAGAACGTCTCCCTTCTCCACCCTATGAACATCCTTCACCGCTGGCAAATACACCGGTGCAAGGTCGCCGGCATCCAGCCGGCTTTGCTCATCAATGTCTTTCATCTGAACAACAGCGACATTGCCGTTAGGAACCACCTCCAGTCGAGCCCGGAAGGGGTACCCTAAATCCACTTTCGCTATTCTTTTTAACTTTATTTTCATATAAACTTACCGTTGTAAAATCATTACAACATAAAATACAATAGATTGGGCCAAAAACTTTGTCAAGAAAGATTGCAGAAAAATCATTACAACAAACATACTTTCTTATCCCCCTGTCATGCCCCATTTCAACCTCGGCCCATGATTTCAACATCATAACAATCTGATTTAACAAAAAATAACATAATATTTTGCTCCAATACGTCATCCCCTCGGAAAAGAGTATGTAGAAGGGAGAAAACCGTCCAACACGGTGGGATCAAAGATCATACGATGCAACATTTCACCCATTTCCCTCCATTCGGACGGACTCTCCGGCTGATACTGCAGATATCAATCAGTGTAGTCACGGAAATCTTATTTCATCATTACAGGAGTCAACTGAATGGAACAAACTGTCACTGATGGCATATTGCCGGCTTCCCGTAGGTTCGGCAGCCATAACTTTTTTAATTTTTTTCAAAAAAACACAGTTTTTTCGTCAAAAAGTTCCGCCCTCGGAAAAGAGTATATAGAAGGGATTTATTTTGACCTGGCTGGAGTTAATGAAACTATATGAGATTTTTTTGCATTCAATCCACAATTTCATGGCTCTGCCATTGAATGGTGAACAAAACTAGACTGATCCACAGGGCAAAAGACCAAATCAACGATTTGAAACTCAGCCTAACCCTGCTGAGATGAACGTAAAAGTAGAATCTCACTTTCACAACAACAGGAGATGCCAAATATGGAACAAATTGCAGCAAGAGTAACCCTGCCGGAAACCGGTTTTCTGCGTCTAACCAACATCATCGGCGATGCAAAAGCCAGTCCGCCCATCCCTGCTATTATCCCGGTCTCAAAAAGCACATGGTGGGCAGGCGTAAAATCTGGCCGTTATCCAAAACCGATAAAATTGGGCCCCAGAATTACAGCCTGGCGGGTAGAGGATATCCGCAACCTCATCCGGGAAAGCTCGGTCGGTTAATAATAATGAGGGCTATGAACTGGGTGAAGATCCGGTGCGATATCCTCGATCACCGGAAAATCAAATTGCTTCGCACAAGACCAAGAGGTAACGAGCTGCTCCTGATCTGGATGCTGACGATCGCCGAGGCCGGCAAATGCAACCGGGGCGGCAGCCTGATGGTCACTGACAAGCTCCCCTACACCCCGGAGATCCTGAGCATGCAACTGCGTTTTCCCCTCGCCAAGGTGAAGCACGCCCTGAACGTCTATGCCGAACTGGAGATGCTCGAGTATCGGGATGGGGTGATGTTCATCAAAAACTGGCGGAAATACCAGAGTGCAGACAAGCTTGAGGCCCGGCGGGAGAAGGACCGGCTCCGGCAGCAGAAGCACCGGGCCAATGAGAAAAGCGAAAAGACCCTCCCGTCTCCTGATCAGGTGTCACGTGACAGTCACACAGATATGTCACGTGACGTCACGCCGGAGAACAGACAACAGAACAGAGAAGAGAAGAATAAATTAAAAACAACAACAACAGGAAATATCCGTTTGTTTTTGTCCGCTACACCCCTGGAAAAGATCTCGGACCGGGAGTTGGAGGAGCTGGAGCAACGACATGGCCCGATGCGGCTCGAGGAAGCAGCCGATATTGCCGCCGAGACCTGGAGAAAGACGCGGGTGGAAATGCATAACCCCGGCGGCTATCTCCAGTCCCTGTGCACCTCCCTCGTGGTGCCGGAATGGTATGTGCCCCATTGCGAACGAAACAGGTCACCCCCCTCGAAAAAAGAGGTAGAAGCAAAAAATTCTGATGCCGACCTGGAAGAAGCCGAGACTGCGGCAGGGGATGCCTTATGGGCGTCACTGCCAGAGGAGAAGCAGGAGGAGTACCTGGCCAGGGTCAGTGCCGATCAACCGCAAGGGATTACCTACAGCCCGTTCACATCGTTGGTGCTGGCAAAAGGGCTTGCCTGGGATGACTCACACTCCGGCGGCGATGGGTAGTGTCCTGCGCATCCATTACCGATGGCTGCGCAGGAAAAACGGAAATCCGTGCGGAATAAACCACACGGATTTGAGAACCGCTGCGCGGTGCGGAAATTATGGACGCATTGTCGCAGGGCATGATCAATGCGCTGTGCGGCAGCTGCAGATACCAGGTATACCAAAGGCCGCCGCAATTTCCGCGCTGTGTCAGCCTCTGCCGACACAGCGCGGAAAAAGCAACATCAGCTGCTTTGCCGCGTTTCACGCGACAAAACGAGGAGGATAGACATATGAGACAAGATAAAGAGACATTTGATGCGCAGAAAGAAGTCAAACGCATCCGTGCCCTCAGGGCTAGGGCACGACGCAGGCGTTACCGCAAGAGCCGCCTCGACAGGTACCGGGCCGAGCTGACGGCCATGAGAAAAGCTGGCGCTTCCTGTGGCGATCTTGCCGTCTGGCTGCGGATCACCCATCGCTGCATAATCAACCGCAGTTCCGTCGACCGGTACCTGAAAAAGCTGCCGGAGCTGAACAGCGAAACGGTGAAAACGGACCAGCATACACCCCGGACAGAATAAAAAATATGCCGCGTTTTCGATCAGCCAAATCACAGGCCGAACATGCTGTTTCCTGCAAAATTGCTCTCGGCCAGGGGCGTCATGATCACCGGAACGATGGCCGAATTCACAGCCTCGGTACTGCCCGGGGATATGAACAGGCCCTCAAGGGTTTTGCCGAATATATTCAGGACCAGCATCTGGGGGATCTGGGCAAAGCAACCGTCAAGGAGGCAGAGCAGTATCTGGCGGAACGTGCCGGAATGGTAGCACAAAAAACTCTTGATCTCGACCGGCAGGCAATCCAGATGCACCTAGGCATTCAGCTCGAAGTTGTGAAAAGTGAGCTGGAGACTAATCTTACTACCCGGAGCTATACCGCGGATCAGGTCGAGCGGATTGCCTCTGCCCAGTCCGATCGGAACAGCCTGGCAACTTGGATTGCTTATGATGCAGGTTTACGAGCTCATGAGCTGCTGACTCTACGGCCGGCTGAAGAGCGGCAGGCCTCCACCCATCGGCAGTGGAATGCTGACCGTTTCACCGGCCGCGTTTGTGAGCGCTACACGGTGGAAGGAAAAGGTGGACTTGTGCGCGAAGTTATGATCTCGAAAGAACTGGCGGATCGTCTGGAAAAAAATCGGCTTGCCGGACCAAAGCAGGTTATCGACCGGGGCGTGAACTACTCTCAGCATTACGATATTGGCGGCGGCCGGGCATGGAGTCAGAGCTTTTCAGCAGCCAGCAAGCGGGAGCTTGGCTTTTCCAACGGAGGCCACGGCCTGCGGCACAGCTATGTCCAGGAGCGCATGGAAGAGCTGCAAAGCCGAGGCATGCAATATGAAGAGGCAAAGGGGACGGTTGCCCAGGAGGTGGGCCATTTTGCCAAAAATACCACAGAGGCTTATCTCCGATGAAGGCAGTAAGGTCCCTTGTCGCCGCAGGAATCATTGCAGGTATAATCTGGCTGAACTGGTGGGTGGTGCCCACTTTGGGTATTGTCACCATGACGTTGCATGATCCTCCACTTCCCGAAAATGGATATGCGCTTGTTCAATTCAGTGATGGAAAAGCCACGGAAGCATATGTTCTCACAATGCTGAAATTAGGGTGGTCGACAATCGGAGAAATTTGGCCTTTTGCGCTCGCCTGTCTGTTATCTGGGCTGGCGCTCGGCTATCCTCTGGGAGAGCTGGCCAGGCGGAAATTTGCCATCGATAAAGCATCCGAGGCGGCCATCAGCTTTAGCGAGGAGGTATTGCAAGAAGCTCATCAAAGAGAGCTCTATGCAGAAAACACCTTGAATGAGGCGCGAGACATTCATGAACAAACGAAACATATGAAGGCAAAGCTCAAGTTGGAAGAACAAGAAGTTTATGAGATGAAAGTAGATGCCGATATTAAGTTGGAAGCTGCTCAGTTATTCAGGCAGAGGGCGGATGCTACGCAAAAGGAACTGGATAAGGCCAAGGCGAAGATCCGGAGATTATCAAAAAAATAACTTTAATCATTGAACAAGAAAATTAGAAAAATTCTTACACTTACACAATAAGTTGGAGTTACGATATATACCAACCGAGTGTTCTTCCATTGTGATCAACATTGTTATTGGTTTATTACCAATTTTTTTGATTATATAGAAATATCATATAGCTAAAATATATTATATATTGAACGGTTCGGTAAAAATTGGAACCAATACCGAACTCTCCATTGTAAAAAATATTCTCATGAAGTTTATCGGAATTATATTCTGACGCAACCACGAAAATATGCACACAAACAACGATCGTACAACTGGAGGAATACCAGCACTTCGCGGATTCCGTAAACAATTCCTACATACTCTCCGCAGAATAATCACCTCGGACACTGAAGTTTTTTATCCGGAAACCTTGGAAGATTTTGCTGTTTATGACAGGGATGGTTATCTGGTCGAAGTAGTTCAAGTCAAAGATCATAAAGCTCCTTTAACATTGTCCGAAATCAGAACGCTGCTCCAGCGTGCCGCCGCTGTTCTTGAAGATAACCCAAAGATTAGAGTTGTCCTGGCAAGTTACGGGATGCTGGGGCCGGAGCTGGATAAATATATTGGAGCGGATGAAGAAATTCTGAAAAAAATCCCGAAGTACAACCATCCTGATATACTAGCTGTCATTCCGCGCCTGAGTTATTTGCCGCTCAAAGAAGAAGATGAATTCAGCGTTATAAATAATGTACTTGATGATTCTCCCATGATAGTGGGGAATAGGCACGTTGCTTTCGATCTGATGATGCAGGATCTTTATCGTGGTGCCGAAAAGAGAAAGGCATACACCCGCCAGACATTACAAGAAGATCTGCAGCGCGTAGGGCAGTATCTTGTCGAACGTGAATCACATCACAGAGAATGGGGTACGACCATACTTCCGTTGGAAGGAGATCAAAAGGAACCAAACGAGCTACTTCGCGAAGGATTTTACGAGGGAATTGCCGCTGATTGGGATCATATTCTGGCGGACTTGGATATTGTGCGTGATCGGCAACTGGAAGCCCTGGCAGATGCCTTCGGACAATCAAAAATTGTCATCGTTCACGGCGCCTCGGGCCAAGGGAAATCCGCCTTGGCTTACAGGTACCTTCACGATTATTGTCCCTTAGCGTGCCGTTATGAGATTCGCGACCTGAGTACTCCCAAAAGAGCATTGGAAGTCGCGACTGCGCTTGCAGGCTACAAGATTCCTTTGACGTTTTATGTCGATGCCGGTCACAATGATAAAGGATTACCTGAATTCTTACGACGAATCAGCAAATTGGAGCACGTTAGCTGCCTCGTGACCATCAGGGAAGAAGATTGGCGTCTGACAGGTTTAACGTCTGCGGATTTTCATTTCCACGACTTGGAATTAAACTTTGATCAGAAGGAAGCCCAGGAACTCTTCATGGCATGGGAGAATGAAAGAGGGTGTCATTTCCCTGATTTTGAGCAAGCATGGGCACAGTTTACAGAGGAAGGACCGTTATTAGAATTTGTCTACTTGCTCACCCATTCCGAAAAGTTACACCATCGATTGCAACAACAATATGACCGAATTGTTGATGAAATTGATTGTCAGCAACGATCAAGAACTGATCTCAAATTAATTGAATTCGTTGCAATAGCAGGTGCCAGTGGTGCACGCATTGATTTGTCTAAAATATCAGGGCACACCACCTTAACACGATCCATTGCTCGCTTGGAAAAAGAATATTTGCTTCGCCTTAGCAGTGATGCAAGGCACCTCGTCGGTTTGCATCCTATCCGCTCAAATATCCTGACATCCATCATCACGGATCCTGTAATTAAGCCTTGGTCCACCTTGGCGATGGAATGTCTGCCTTTATTGGAGAATGCAGATTTGGAAGTGTTTTTACTGCATGCTTTTCTCGCACATCCTGAAGCATCCGAATCACTTTTAGCATATCTGAAAGACGCCGAATTCCAGTCATGGACTGCTGTGGGCGGAGTCATGCGCGCATTACAATGGTTGGGTGCTCGGGAATATGTTTCACAAAACCGGGAACTCATCAAACAAGTTTACGAAAAGTTCGGGAGCGGATGGAATTTCATATTAGATTTTGATTTTCTCGGGTTACTCGAAGCTAATTCTGAAAACCCTGCGGGGATTTTGGATTTTTTTTCGAAACAAAACCGGGAACAAGCCGAAAAATGGAAAAATTTCCAAACTCCGAAATCGCAAGTCTTTGCAAGACATGATGATTGGTTACAAAAAATTACCTTGCCACCGCTACCATTTGAGGGACAGGAAAGAGATTGGTCGGAATTCGGACAGACCGTTTATTGGATAGGCGTCAGGAAGATCGATAAACAATTTTCTGAATATCTTGATGAAACAGTTATAAGTCAAATTGCCGAAACGCTACCCTTGGAGAACCTGGCCATTGTGATCTACGGGCTCTGGCATGCATTTTCAAATACTGATTCCTTTGTTAGCTGGTATCGTGAAATCCGCCCCTTATTGGCGGATCGTTATCGAAGAGAAACAAATACGCCTTTTCTTGAGCAAAAGGATGATATCATCCGGGCACATTTCATTGTACCTTTGAATGATGATCAAACAAAACAAGAAGATTTCTCGGGTGATGGTGAAGCAAGGAATCGTTTCCATGTTATGGCTCTCCAACATGTGAATTTGTTGGCCTTGTTATTTCCCGATTGTAACAGATATGGCTGTCAAGGATACTGCCATCAACTCCTTGATATTGAATTCCCAGATGATACGACAAAAACCAATATGGCCGCTTGGCATCTGACACCCAGCTGGGTAGTACAAGTCAATAAGACGGCACGTATTCTTGGTGACCATCTGTTCAGGCCGGCAACATGGAAAGAATACAGCAGACAACTCTTTGAAATCAGAAATAATATAATTAGATGTTTTGATGAGGTGCATAAAGGTTTGGTACGGCATTTCCGGAGCAAAAAGACCGTCCAAGAACTTATACAAATCCCCAGTACCGATCTTTGGAAGCAATGCTCTAAACAGTTAAATAATATTCCAAAATTACCATTAGAAGCGCTGGATTATTGGGGTTATACAGAAGAGACACAGGAAAGTAATTCCCCTAAAAATCCTTCTACCCAAAAAAAGCAACTTATCATCTCAGGGTATTTGCTTCGTTATCGGACCTATTTAAAAAAAAAGGGGGACTATTTTCGAGGAATAGGAAACTTCTTGAACCAATCTCCTGACTTCCTGATCGCATATTCTCATCTTGGCAAAGCAAAAAACAATCAACAATGTGCTAGATTTAAAGAAGAAATTCAAAGACTAAATCTTCATATCGACAATCCATCCCTCTCTACATACAACCTTGCTGAATCATTAAAAAATCAATCTGATTTTCAGCAACTATTCCGAAAACATTTTTCGTCCTTTTTCTGCGAAGAAGAATTAACACGGTTGGAGCAACAAGAAATTCAAACCCTTCGCTCGCTGTGGTCCCTGTGGTTCATTTTCATCGCTACTCCTAAACGCCGCATGAATACACCGTCAAAAACAGCTCTCGCTCTATTGGATAATAAAAAGTTGTCCTTTCGCAACAACCTTGAGAAAGTCTTGCAAAGAGCTTCAACAGACGAATTACGTTTTCGCATCATCTCGGGTGATAATACAGATTTTGATGGTAAACCAGCATTATGGATAACTGTTGATGGGGATAATCTCCTAGAGGTCCATTCTCAACTTGAACCGCTATTCGTACTGATTCAAAAGTCTCTGGGTGATGTCAATATCCATTCATTCGGGCATTATGCCTTGGAATTTCAGTGGCAACATTTTGTTATCGTACCGCTGGGTAGAGGTAAATTATTAGAGAACGTTGCCTGGGTTTTACCTGTCTATCAATTTGTATCCGAATTAAATCAAACCAATGGCCCGAGCAAAAATAATATACTTCTTCGGCCCATTGAGCCGGAAATTTTAAGACGTTTAGGGTTAGAGCATTGGAATCATGAATTATTCAAGGATGCAAAACTTTTTTACCAGAACGCTGTGACGATGACTTTTCACCTGAAACACCTAGTGCAAATTGACAACCTTCCGGATCTGGATGAAACCGGAAAAGAAATAATTCAAGCCTATGTTGATCTATTTATCAAAGGACTTAGCGATCAACTCCAGCAAGTATTTGATAAATCGTTAGCCTTGAGCACTCTCAGTGATGAGGTAATAAATAATGATAGAACAACAGCAAATGAGTACCTGTTTTCGGCAAAAAACCAACTGGATGCAATTTTTGACATTTTAAAGCCGGAAGGCCTAAAGGATGGCAAGGCTGTTATGTCAATGGAATCTATGAAAGAGTGGCAAAAGCAATTGATTGATATTCAAGGAGAATTAGCTGCAATTTATCTATTTTGGTGCAGTTATTTGATCAATGTCAGGGCTTAATAGTATCCAAGAAACAGAGTTTTGAAAATCCAGAAATTCCCGCAGGCGAATTTTGAGGAAGGGCTTTAATACCAACAAAAGCATTCTACCGACAGCCACATATTTACATTGATTACACGAGGAAGAAGGGTGCTCATAATTTCTCTATCGGATAAAAAAATCTCGACAAGGGCAAAAAATAGGTGGAAACATGTCACCCCCACAGAAAATAGTATATAGGAAGCGTACCGTGACGCTTAGTCCCTTATGACACACGGATCGGCGAGCAGAGCCGGCCTAATGGCAAATCTGCTTTCTACCCTGTCCGGTGCCGAGGTGCCGGGGGATAGCAGCGGTGAACAGTCCCACGCTGAAAAATGGGGGCGAATCGGGAAGGTGACTTCCCGCGGTGGTTTTATTTATGACCATCGGCCTCAGCGGTGAAAACCGACTGTTTGGGCAATCTAACGCGATGTAACTAGAACATCTGCGGCTTGTCCGTAGAATGTTTTGGTTGGATTTTCTTCTCTTATCTCAGGGAAAACGCATAATTTCATGACCGTCCCGTTTTACTCTGTAATTCATTCAATGTCCTTTTAACTCATCCGCTGACCGGCGTGAGGCCTCGACGGCTAGCGAGAAGAGCGACGTCCTTTGGGTTGGCGATGCGGTGGAGTCTCTGTAGAACGCCCTGCTGCGTCTCGGGCGTCCAGAAAATCCGCAGACGCTCACGTGCCCGAGTTATGGCGGTGTAGAAGATGCTGTGGGTTATGTCGTCTTCATTGGCATCGGTGATTACTATCTTGACGGAGTCATACTCGAGGCCCTGCGCCTTATGGATCGACACGGCGTAGGCTACCTGGAATGGCACCGTGGTGTTTAATGAGTCGTCGTCTTCATCGCTGGTGTCGTACTCGAAGACAGAGAAGCGCACTGTCGAACCTTCCACCCATTCGAGCTCATCACCGACTACATCGAACTCGCTAAGCGGCCGATCGAGCTCGACATCGAACTGAATCTGGCCAGGGACGCGGTCTATGCTGACGATACGGCCTTTAAGGTTGTTATAAATGACCGGTCGGAACCGCTCGGTCTCGTAGAAGAGGACAGGGTCTCCGACCTTGTATGTGGAGACGCGCCAGGTGGTTGCTCTAGCGGGGTTGCTACTCTGTAGAAATCGGTTGATGTTGTTAATGCCGTAGAGGCCATCGTAGTTCAGGCACAGGATAATCTCGTCCTGACCCTGGGCCTCAAACAGCGTCGTGTCGAGCACTGTCGAGTACCCGTTGCGGACCATAACCTCTGCGATATCGTCTTCGACGGCTCGAACCTTGTCCCAGAAGTTCAAGAGAGAGTCGTTCGTGGTTCTGAAGGGCGTCGTCAGCTCGAACACCGACGTGCTCGGGATGAATGAACGAATGATTCCGAACCAGTTGCCGAACTGGATCGACTCTATCTGGTAGACGTCGCCAACTAGCACAAGCAGCCTGAAGGAGGTCTTTTTCAGCACCTTGATTAAGTCGGCGTTGCTCACGGTGCTGCATTCGTCAATGACGAGGAGATCGTACTCGGGATCGTAGGCACTCCTGTATATCTGGCTGCTGATCGTCCGGAAGGACGAATTCTGCGCAGTCACCTTGCGCTTGAGGTTGTCGATCGCTGGGTTGGTGTGTGCGAGGAAGAGCTTCTCCTTATCGTTGAAGTAGTGTGCGATGTGGTCCACCATCGTTGACTTGCCAGTACCAGCCGCTCCGTAGATCAGCGCGACTCGTGACTGGCTGAACAACTGCTTGAGTGAATCCTCCTTCACTGGGTCGTCGATGCCATGAGATGTTCCATCGAACCAGCGCTCAACGGCTTGGGTGTAACCAGCGATCCCGGACGATGAGTACTCCTGAAGCTCCTCGACGATGGAGACAGTGTCGTTTTCATACCCGCTGATGAAGACGTGCTCCTTGTCGGACATAAGCGCCCGATGCTCTCTATGTTTGTAGTAGAGCTTGTTGTTGTACGTGGAAATCAAGGCGTTGACGTCCCCGAATTCCTCGAGGTCGGCCACGGGCGTATAGAGGATTCCGTGACGCTCCACGTTGTTCTTCACACGTCGAACTAGCAACTCGTGGTTCCGACCGGCCACATCGAGGCTCTCGACGAGATCCCAATACCGAGGGTTATGCCCTGGCAGCGATGTACAGAACGGCATTGTGTCAAAGGGGATGCAGCCGTACAGAAGATTCAACCCGGAGAGAAGAGTACATTCCTCCCTTTGATACTGCGGTTTGAGGATTTGGTTGTGCATCCTCAGCATGAGATATCGGAGGATATTGTGCCCCGGGAAGGCTGACCCCATGATGCGGCGCGCTTCATCCAACACGGGGAAAATCTGCGGCTTGGCGACGCCAGCCGTACCCGCCGCCCTCACCGTCGCGTATTGGTCATTGGGCAAATCAACCAAGTCGAGTAGACTGCCGGAGCCCGCTGTCAGCCCCCGCATCAAGTAGCGATACTCTTGCGACTTGGCCTTAACGGCTATAGCTATGCCCAGAATACGCGCGAAGTTGTTGAACTCGCACGGGCGGATCGAGACCTCCCACTTGCGGATGATGGTGATCGGCATCGTCTGGCCGAGCACTTCGATCGAGTCCCGCTGAAGCGTTAACATGGCCGCGTACTTGTCAGTCATGTCTATATCGGTGAAGGCGATGATGCGGTCGAACTTGCTCACCTTGTTGACTGCGCGGTAGAAAGTAACTTCGTAGTAGATACGGCCGCCGAGGAAAAACGGGCGCGTTTTGTGGATGTAGTACCGATCCCGGGAGCTGCGGGACGGTGGAGTTGAGCGAGCCGCCTCAACCCTTGCTGCTATCTTCTCATGGTACTCCCGCAGCGAAGGATCAAGGTCAACCGGGAAGGACTCGAGGTTCGCCAGTACTGAGACTCCACAGTTGACTTGAAGCAAGCTGCGGATGCGGTAGAGGTACTCGTAGTACTTGAGCATCAAACGCTCGGAAGCGTCCCCGTCCAAGGTGTAGTGGGAAGCACTTTTCTGGATCAGTTTGTGGAATTTGCCAAGGAAGTTGAACCTCGCCTTGCTCTTGACGAAGGCGAGCCCCGGGCCAACCGCGTCGTAGTTGAATTCGGCATAGGGTGAGCCCGCGTGGAGACGGACCGCAACCCCCTCTACTAGGTTCCGGAGCTGTGAGAGGACGTTCTGCGAGAGCAGTGCCCGCTGGTCAGCAAGCGATTCGATATTCCGGCAGATCGCCTCGTCAGTGCTCTGAATCTGCTTGCTGACCGTAGTCATCAACTGCCAAGCCTCGCTTGATTAAAAAAATCATGTGTGTCCTCAACGCCACGGCTAACTTGCTGCGCTATCTACGCTATCCGCGTCAACGCCGCCGTCCTTTCCGCAGTCAGGTTGAGCCAATTGTTGGCAATTCTTTTTTTCTTCATTGATGGTAATTTCTGATTCTTCCGCTTGAATACCTTTCGCTTTAGCTGTGTATTGGAAAATATAGTCACCAGCTTCGAGTTGCGAGCCCCTCTTGCCTCGCAAATGGACATTGAAATCTTTTGTTGTCCCACACCCATAACTTAAGCCGACCATTTCAGTATCTGGGTACGGGGAGTCGATAAACTCAACTGTAAAATCAGGGACAACAGAAAACCTGGGATTGAACTTACCTGTACCTGTTGCATATCTCATGGGACGATTTAATGATACAATCAAAAGGCCCTCTTGATAATCATCAGTAGTTTCGAATAGTTCTTGGCTAATCTCAATTGACGGTCCATTATTCGTGTATCTCTGGCTTGACTCAAAACTTACCTTTTTAATTTCATTCAATATTTCTTCGCTAACAGTTGCATTAGACATCTTGGCTGATTCTTTGATAAACTTTTCAACTGTATACATCCAAAATTTTTGATTAGTTTTTGATTTAAATTCCTCTATTAATTCAGGCCTAGGCCCTATCGTCCGGCCAGATTGCTCAAGCCACCAGTCTTCTTTCTTGTCATCAGTAATAAAAATACATGGCTTGCTTTCTGATTTTGCATAGAAAATAATTTGCGACCAAACAATTAAGTCTCCATACCTTCTGTAAGGGTCGTCATTGTCATCTTTTCTATTATCTTTATACCCAGGTGGTATTTCTCGTTGATATCGTCCCTCTCCTTCTTTTGCTAATTTGTCCATTTCTTCAGTATCAAATCGCTGTCCTGTTTTTCCCAAAAAAATTTTACCAATGAAGTCTAATATCTCATCATTTGATAATTTCGATAATAGAATGTCTTTCTGATTTGCGAGCAATGCCACCAGTTGATCACTATACTCCTTTAGTTTGGGCAATTCAGTGTCAGGCAAAAAAGGATGTCTGTCCTTCGTGGATAAGGTACTTACTAAATCATTAATAGACTTAATCGACTTTACATATTCATTAGCTTGTCCCGCAGTTACGCTAAGTCTATTTTTTAAAAATTCTTTCGCTGCTTGATGGGGGATGAACAACCTATCCTTTATAGACTCAAGGGATTTTTCTAATTCTTTTCTGGTTACATCGGAATACCGATATAGGTTTAGCAAGACATTTGCATCAACGGCAAATATACAATCGTTCCATAATGATTCGAATTCATCACTAGTCGGACGAAAATGGCCGGGAAAAATGTCTTTCATGCTTTACTCCTTTGCTTGCCAACAAGTTATTCTCTAGTTTCCGGATATTTACTTTAAATAAAAAATATTAACAACGCTTCCTGACATTTCAGGGGTTTCTAAACGGATATCACTTTTCACCGCATGATAACCAGAAACAGGATATCTCCCTCTTTATCCAATTGCTGGCCAAATTATAGAGTTGATACATAGACTTCATTTAGCAACAAGGTGCAGGTTTTCGGAAGATGACTTCTCATGGTGGTTCGAGAAACCATCAGCCATTGCAATAATAGCCGACTGTAGGCAATCTAACGCGGCCGGCATCATAATTATCTCATTGACCATTATTTCCGAAAAAAATTACCTGTCGCCACGGCTTATATATTCTCGAACATTCTGGGCCTTCCATTTGAGCAAGGGATGACGGGTAATTTTTTCCTGCATGCTTCTATCTGCGGTCAACAGTTCAGGGGTTATTTTTCCCTGTTCATTAATCTTTGCAAGAAATTCGATTTCCTTTTCACTTAGCGGCAATAATGTGCGTAATGTCTGACGACATTCTTCCACCAAGATACCTGTCCATTCCTGCAAGTTCATATCTTCTGTAATGGTTTCTCTGAGAACAGGAACAAGCTGGCTTTCAAGTTCACGACTGTCATAATTCACATCATCCAAAGATACGGTACGCCAATCTTTTCTGCTCATAGCGCCATAGACTACGAATACCAGACGTAATTTCTTAATATCAAATTCTCTTTGCCTGAGGAGCAGATGGACATCGAAAAGATCCCGACTAGCTTGTCGGCTCATCAGAGCAGCGAGTTTGCCGGCAGCCAGTTCATGAATATCAAGAACCGGAACGCCCTCTAACCGGGACGAACCGACCGATAGCCTGGAGCCCATCCTGACAGTAGGAAATAACGGTTCCCTGAACATGAAATTCAAATCAACTTCAAGATTACCACCCTGTCCGAGACCACTTTCATAGCGCAATGACCATTTTCCGCCAGCATGTTCCGGTGGTTGGCGGCGGACGGTAAACCCTTCCCTGCTGCAGACTGCCTGGACAGCTTTCTCAACCAGCGGTCGTTCCTGGAGCATTGTCTCCCGTTCAACCGAACCGATGTAATTCAAATCAATATCCACGGAGAGTCTCGGCACATCGAAATAAAACAGGTTCAATGCAGTGCCGCCCTTGAGCACAATCCGGTCACGCAGGTACGGGTGATTGAGAAATGACGCCAAGAGATGGAGCAACTGAAAAACCTTTTCCAGGATCTCCGGCCTGAAACCTTTTTGCTGTGCCTCTCTGACCAGCAGTTCTCTGGAAAATCTCATAGCACCTCACTCCAGCTTTTCTCAAGTATCATATCCGGGACTATCAGGTTCCACTTGCTTATGTAGCGTCCCTTGAGGTGCTTATCCATATAATGGGGCTTTTTTGGTATCCTCTCCTTCAGTGTTTTCAGGTGTTTCTGGTCTACGAAGAATCTTTTGTCATTCTTCTCCAGGAAAAACGCTACCTTGGCAACTGTCGTCGCATTATTTAACAAAAGAGCGTATTCAACCACTTCATCAACATTATAAAATTCGACCGATTCCAACGAACGCCAGATTTCTTCCCACCCTCCGCCGAATTCCGGTCGATCAAGCAGGTCAACAAGTGTCCTCTCCAGACCGGTTACCTTGAGTTCCAGGCCGCTTCTCTCCATTGACCTGGTCCCATATTCCAACTTTCCTTTTTTGAGCAAAGTCACGGGAGGGCGTACTGCCTTAAATCTATAACTGCGAAAAGACATGGGCCGGATCGCGCGTTCCGTAAGAAACAGAATTTGATTGTACACCGAATAGCTTTTGCCATGGATATCAAGTGCTGTATGGTATCCAAGGATGGCATCGTCAGCCATTTTTGACGCCAGCAGATAAGGATCTACCGGAAAATCAACCGGGGTCATGCCTGCAGGTATAACTGCGTATAACCCTCGCTTTATACGAAGCAGTTGTCCTTTGTTCACATGATAAGCCAACAGATTATCACGTGTACTGACATTCCCCTTCTCTGCTCTGTTCAGATATTCAGTAAATTCTGAAGCAGTGAAAACCGGATGTTGTGCAAAAAAGTTTTTTACGTCCATATGCAATTTGATTATTTTGATCAAAACCACTAAATTTATTAGCTGTTTTGATCAAAATGTTCAAGTGGATAAGAAAATCGACTACTTGAAAAAAACAAGCAGAACCACTAAATAAATTAGTGGTTTTGATAAATTTAATCAAGAAAATACTATTTGTAAGTACATTTTGAGTGAAATAATTTATCCATTCTCTAAACTATTACACCGAAAATGTACTTTCAGCCGCTTGCCTGGTGAATAAATGCAAAGCCAGGGGACAAACCAGTTACCGGAGAGAAAGAGTAAATTTTACTCCTTGTCCTTTTCAGCAGCCAACCGGTCCAGGTAATCTGCCCAGGCCTGCATCATCCTCCGCCGTTCGGGCAGAAACTCAGCGTAATTATAAGCGGCCCGCACCCCATTTCCTTCCGCATGGGCAAGCTGGCGTTCAATGGCGTCCCGATTCCAGCCCTGTTCATTGAGCAGGGTACTGGCCATGCTGCGAAAACCGTGGCCGGACATTTCTTCCCTGGCATATCCCATCCGGCGCAGGGCGGCAAGGACGGTGTTGTTGCTCATGGGGCGATCACTGGAACGAAGTGAGGGGAAGACATACCGGCTGCGGCCGGTCAATGGCTGCAGCTCCTGCAGCACAGCTGTCGCCTGGCTGGAAAGCGGTACAATATGCGGATTTCGCATTTTCATTTTCTCGGCCGGAATTTTCCATTCACCATTATCAAGATTGATCTCCGACCACTCGGCATGTCGCAGTTCGCCCGGTCGCACAAAAACCAGGGGAGCGAACCTGAGGGCGCATTTTGTTATGAAATGTCCTTCATAGCCGTTGATGGCCCGTATGAGTTCACCGACCTTTTCGGGATCGGTAATGGTAGCCATGCGTTTGGACTTTACAGGAGACAATGCCCCGCGCAGGTCTGCCGTAGGATCACGTTCGGCGCGTCCGGTGGCAACAGCGTAACGAAACACCTGGCTTATAATCTGCTTCACTCTGTGTGCTGTCTCTATAGCACCACGGTCTTCAATGCGGCGCAAAACAGCAAGTATTTCCAGGGCGGATATTTCTGTAACAGGCTGGCCTCCAAGCCAGGGGAACACATTAGCCTCAAGTCGCTGGGTGATTGTTCTTGAATGGCCCAGCTTCCAGGTATGTTTATATTTTTCAAACCACTCCCGTGCCACAAACTCAAAAGTATTTGCCGCCTGCTCCGTTTTAATATGCTTGGAAATTTTTTTATGCAGGCCCGGGTCAATGTCTTCTCTTAATAATTTTCTTGCACTTTCATGTTCATCTCTTGCTTCCTGAAGTGTTGTGTCAGGATAGACACCAAGAGCAAGAGTCTTTCGTTTTCCTCTGTAGCGGTAGTCGAAGCGGAAATACTTCCCGACTTTATTGACCAGAAGGTACAGACCCTTTCCATCGGTCAATTTATATGGCTTCTCGTTTGGCTTGGCGTTGCGTATGGCGGTATCTGTAAGCGGCATGACGGTATCTCCATGGTACGAGTTACTTATACCGCTATAAATACCGTCACTCATGACGGGATGTCAAGATGTTTTACTGAACCACTCCGGACGCAAAAAAGCCCAGAACTCTTTGAAAGTACTGGGCTTTTAAGACCTTATCGAACCTTATTGGACCTGGTTGGATTATGATTCTGGTGGAGCAAAAAGCTCCCGACCGCAACTCAGCCTCCAGTCTCGATATGCCCCGTAACACACTGAAAACAAAGGGCTTTACATGGGAAGTCAAGTTACGCCCCAAGTTCCCAACCGGGAAGCAACTTTTCTTCCCCGATTTCCAAGCTCCGGACGAGGATGACGGGTTTGCAACGCAAGCGGATACCAAGAAAAACACCCCAACGAATCTGATTCGATTCCGAAAACGGGAATCGAATTGACCTATCTGCCCGGCAGTTCCGTGCCACGACTCATGATCTCGATATAGCCCGCGTAGCTGAACAGGCGGTTGCGTTTCTGGGCGGTCAGCTCCTTGACGATGCCGAGCTGTTCCAGATGGCCGAGTGCCTTGTTGACGGTCGCTGGGGTGATACCGGTCTTCACTACCAACGAGCCTGAGGTGGCGATGGGATGCTCCATCAGCGCCCGGTGGACCTGGAGGGTTGAGGCCGCCGCCCGGCCGAGGCCGCTGATCTTGTCGCGGTCCTGGTTCGACAGGTCCAGGAGCTGCTGCGCTGCCTCGACCGCCTGGGTGGCGGTGACAATGACCGCCTCGGCAAAGAAATCGAGCCAGGCTTCCCAGTCGCCGGTCAGACGCACGTTGCCCAGCAGCTCGTAGTAATACTGGCGGTGCGTCTTGAAGTAGAGGCTGAGGTAGAGCATCGGCTCCCGCAGCACCTTCTGCTCGCATAGCAGCAGCGCGATCAGCAGACGCCCCAGACGGCCGTTACCGTCCAGAAATGGGTGGATCGTCTCGAACTGCACATGGGCCAGCGCCGCCTTGAGCAGCACCGGAGTCGGTTCCGGCTGGTCATGGAGGAAGAACTCCAGCTTGCTCATGCACTCCAGCACCTCTTCGGCCGGAGGCGGAACGAAGGCCGCATTGCCGGGCCGGGTGCCTCCGATCCAGTTCTGGCTGCGCCGAAATTCCCCTGGTGTCTGATTGCTGCCCCGGCCCTTAGTCAGCAGAACGCCATGGATCTCGCGGAACAAGCGCAGCGACAGCGGCAGCCCTTCCCCCAACAGACGCAGGCCGTGATCGAGGGCGGCGACATAGTTGCTGACCTCTCGCACATCATCCAGTGGTACACCCGGTTCCTGATCCAGCTCGAACAGCAGCAGATCCGACAGCGACGACTGGGTTCCCTCGATCATGGAGGAGAGCACCGCTTCCTTACGGACGTACATGTAGAGGAACAGCGAGGTGTCCGGCAGCAAGGTCGAGACGCTGTCCAGCCGCCCGAGCGCCAGCAGCGCCTGGTCAAACTTGCTGCGCAGCTCCGGGGTCCAGTCGATGGGCGGACGCGGCGGCAGCGGCGCGGGCACGAAGGCCTGGGCCTTCTCACCCACCGTCGATATGGTCACGTATTTGCCTTGGAGTTCTCGCTTCATCCTGCCTGCCTCGAACCTAAAATAAGATTCGCCTTTATTTTACCTTAATAGCATATCCTAAAATAAGGGGTCGGGAAGCAAAAATCAAGCGAAATTCCCGATTGGCCGTTTCGATTTCCTCAGACGAGCGTTCGACGCTGCAACGCATCTGCTAATGATGTCGATGGTTACAAGCTGATTCTTCGCCTGATTTTCCGCGCTTTTTCCCAAAGTCCCAGACCGGACACCCAGGCCCTCCATTTTTCAACCTCCAGTGATGCGTAATTGTTGAACATATACAGTTCTTGCGCCCATACCGTGGGAATGGTAAAGCGCTGAACTGTGTCCGGCACGACCAACGTCCCCTTCTCACGGGCCACCTGTTCCCGTGCCGCTGTTACCATGAAGTGTAGCCGGTTCAGTAAATTGACCTCGCTTGCCCCCGCATCCATGTCGAGTGAAAGCAGATTCAAAGAAGGAAACATCTCCTTGAGTTTATTCTCCATCCCCTTTCCGGTGATGTGATTGGCAATACAGCCGAAGGGCTGGAGACAGACGATGTTGCCGATCCCTTCGTTGAGCATGGTGATCATTTCGGCGGTGAGAAGCCATCCTTCGCCAAACTGGTTGGCCAGGCTGACAACCTCGTCGGTTATTTCAGCCAATTCTCTCAAGTCATGAGCCTTTCTGTAAAAGCGAAACCCCTGCATAACCCGCTCGATTTGATCGATGTGGTATCTTGAGTATATCTCCAGCAGCCTGTACTTGATACGATCTACCAAAGAACGTTTTAAAAAGGCCTTTTGATCATAGGTTTCATTGATAAAGCGCTGGGCGAAAAAACTCTGTATAGGAGGAAGAACCACTTCCACTCCCTGGCCGGACAGCCAGTCGATGATATTTCCGTTGGAGAAAAAGTTATATTTAACGAAAATCTCTCCAACGATCCCGACTCTTGGGACCGTCTTGTCGTTGATCTCAACCAGGTTGAAGTCCGTCACGGCTTTTTTTAGAAGATTGAGAAGATAATAATAATCTGCATTCTCGATGCCTGTCTCCATTTCAAGGAGGTATTTTTCATGCAGGTTTTTGGATGTCCCGGGCACCTTTTCCCTGACCATTGTGGATAGATACATCCTGGCCAGGGGATCCGCGAAAATAATTCCCAGGCCCAGCCTTTTTATCAGCCCCATTTTATCTATTTTAAACCCCGGCTGGGGATTGATTTCCTCATTGGATATAGTGATTACCGGGACCTCATCCAGGCCGGCTGCGGCCAGTCCTTTTCTGATAAGCGACACGTATGAGGATGCCCGGCATTGACCACCGGTCTGGGTCAGAATAACAGCGGTATTTTCAGGATCGTAGCAGCCTGATTGGAAGGCCTTGATAATATCGCCGGCGACCAGGATAGCGGGGTAGCACATGTCGTTGTTGATGGTTTTTAGTCCCCATTCAACCGATACCCTATCCTGGGGCGGGAGGACTTCCACCCGGTAACCCAGGGGCCTGAAAGCAGACGGGATCAGCGGTGAATAAAAGGGGGAAAAATAGGGAGCGATCAGGATTCTCTTTCTGTCTTCTTCCACAACCGCCCGGTCTTTTTTCATTGTGCCGGCCCCTGTGGCCCTCGTTTTACCGTTTTTTTCTTTCACCGCCTCCAGCATGGAGCGCAGTCTGATCCTGACGGCACCCAGGTTGGAGATTTCATCCATCTTGATCAAACCATGGATTTTTCCGCCGTAACGCAAAATTTCTTTGACCTCGTCGGTCGAAACCGCATCCGGCCCGCAGCCAAAAGAGGTCAACTGAACCATTTGGGCATTGGCCGTGTCCGTTACCCACCCGGCCGCCGCGTACAGTCTGTTTGCATAGCTCCACTGGGTCAGGACATTGACATCTTCCAGTGAGACGGCATCTGCATTCAAGGGAACAGCCGTTTCACTGATGACATCCACTCCCAGTTCCGTCAACAGCTGCGAAATACCGTGGTTGATAAGCGGGTCCACATGATAGGGGCGACCGGCAAGAACAACTGTTGTCCGCCCCTCGGCATCCGCCTTGCTTAGCTGCGTCTTCGCCATGGACTTGAGTTGTTTCCTGTAATTCGATTGTGCCGCCATCCCCTTTTCGACACCTTCCGACACCGTCCGGTAATTGATTCCGGACTGCTTGAAGAATAGATAAAGCTGATCCTTCAGCAAATTGAAATCCTTAAAACTGATAACCGGGTTCTCCAGGGGAATCCCGAATTTCCGCTCAGGGTTAACCGCACTTTTCAAAAGGTCGGGATATCCGGTAACCACCGGGCAATTATAAGTATTTAAAGCATTTTCGTATTCTTCCTGCTCATAGACCACGGTAGGGTAGAATATCCTGTCGACTTTTTTTCCGATAAGGTCGAAAATGTGACCATGGGCAAGCTTGGCGGGAAAGCAGATGTTTTCCGACATGACAGTGGCGGAACCCTTTTCGTAAAGTTTGAAACCGGATTCAGCAGAGAGAACCACCCTGAACCCGCACGTGGTCAAAAAGGCACACCAGAATGGAAAGTTTTCATACATGTTCAGGCAGCGGGGAATACCGTAGGTGAGAATCGGCTCGCCTTCGGGTTCCATGTCTCGTTCAAACAAGAGCTTTATCTGATCATCGATCAGGTTCTTTCCCTTGTGTTGTACCTCCGGATTGTTGCTGAAACACCGCTCGCATCGGTTCCCCGTATAAAAATGGTTTCCGTTGTTGAAAATCAGCTTCAAAACCCTGCACCTGTTTTCGCAGCCCTTGCAGCGGATTTCCTTTTTTGAAAAATCACTTCCCATCGCCAACTTTTCGAGGAACAAACCATTTGCTTCCTGCAACGCTATTGGCGTCTCTGAACTCTTAAGTGGTGTTTGATGGAGAGCAGCAGGTTCCACAAGATTCGCGCGATGATTTGAAAGGGCTGTCAGGGCCGCGCCGTATGCACCCATCAGCTCGGAAATATCCGGCCTTATAACCTCCTTGTTCAGCAGCATTTCCAATGCGCGTAATACGGCTGAATTTCGAAAAGTTCCGCCCTGAACCACGATTTTGCTCCCCAGGACATCGACGTCCTTTAGCTTCAGCACCTTGTACAGGGCGTTTTTAATAACCGAATACGCCAAACCGGCCGAAATATCGGAGACGGTCGCCCCTTCCCGAAGGGCCTGCTTCACTTTGGAGTTCATGAAGACGGTGCAGCGGGTTCCCAGGTCAAAGGGTGCATTGTTGTCACATGCAATCTCAGCGAATTCCTGGATACTGTACCCAAGCGAACGGGCAAACGTCTCAATAAAGGAACCGCATCCTGATGAACAGGCCTCATTGATCTGAATTTCAGCCACGGCGTGATCATGAATATAGATCGCCTTCATGTCCTGCCCGCCGATATCCAGAATAAAGGAAACATCCGGTTCAAAGCGCCGCGCCGCCCGGTAATGCGCCACGGTCTCAACCACGCCGTCATTCAATCCAAAGGCGGCTCTTATCAGGCTTTCACCATAGCCGGTGGCAGCCGTCCTGACGATCCGCGGGTGAAAACCGACGGAAACAAACTTTTCCCTGAATTCGGCCAATCCCTTTTTTACCGCCAGGACGGGATCGCCGTTGTTGGAGCCGTAATAGCCAAGAACCAGTTTACCTTCCCCATCGACAAGGACAATCTTGGTGGTGGTTGATCCCGAATCCAAACCTAAAAAAAGATCTTTTTCTTTTGCCTCAGGCAGGTCAATCCTGGGAACCAGCTTCCGCTCATGCCTTTTTTGCCATATCTCAAATTCGCCCTTGCTTGCAAACAGGGTGGGCAGCCTTTTGGTGCCGCTGTTGGTTACACAACTGACGCCATTTCCTGACATGGATAAAAAATTGCTGATCCGGCCCCGACATGGTTTGCCATTGCGCACCATGGCCGCTCCCATGGCGGGAAGCAGTTCCGGATGATCCGGAATGATCAAATTATCCAGATTTTCAATACCCAGCAGGTCAACAAAAGCCTTGCGCAGGTTCGGATAAAACGTCAGCGGGCCGCCCCCCATAAGTATTTTTCTTTGCATATCCCGTCCACGGGACAAGGCGGTGATCACCTGAAGGGCAACCGAATGAAATACGGAAGCCGCAACATCTTCTTTGGATACATGACGGCTTAGCAGCGCCTGAATATCGGTTTTGGCAAAAACGCCGCACCGGGATGCAATGGAATAAATATTCGTGGATTTTCCGGCCAGCGTGTTCAGTTCCGATACATCAATATCCAGAAGAACTGCCATTTGGTCAATAAAAGCACCGGTGCCCCCGGCGCAACTGCCGTTCATCCGGATATCGGGACGACCATTATCGTCGAAAAATATGACTTTGGAGTCTTCGCCGCCGATTTCGATAAACGTTCTGACTTCCGGAAAAAATTTTTCAATGAAGTGCGCGGAGGCCACCACTTCCTGCACAAATGGCAGGCCGAAGACCTCGGCCGCGCCCATCCCGGCAGATCCGGTAACCGCCAAATCAAGTTCCACGTCGCCCAGTTCCTCAAGTGCCTCCTTGAAAATGCTCCGTGTTGTTTCCACGGTTTTGCCCTGATGACGACAGTAGCGGGAAAACACCATGCCGCCCTCTTTATCCAGGACCACCGCCTTGGCCGTTGTTGAGCCTATGTCAATCCCGGTAAAAAAGAGATGGCCCGCCTGTTTTGTCATTTTTGTTTATCCCCCGATTCCGAACCAACGCAACCGGCGACTGCCTTTGCGTGTTTGTCTTGTTTTTTCACGCTCAAATAATCTCTTGCAGAGCAAAATGTATCCACCAGTGAAACGACAAGCGACTCCATATAACGCGGTGGTACAACGGTAAGCGGCCACATGTGTTTTTTGATAATATCTTCTTCTTTTTTAGTAAGGAGGGTTATTTCGCGCGCATTCTTAAGCGCGATGTTATGGTGCCGGAAACCATGCAATCTGGGTCCTTCATGCAGCCAGTCGTAATAGAAAAGATCGTGCAACAGCGCACCCCGGACAATCGCTTCACTGTCCAGGGAAAGTCGTTTGCCCCAGAGAAAGCTCAGGTATGCTACCTCTTTGACATGCTCCAATCGGGTCTTTCCCCTGTGATGGTTATACTGCGACAGTTTCGCAACCTCAGGCAGTTCAAGAAGCGGCCTTGCCGTGTCGATAAACTGTGTCTCCAGCAGGGTTTTCTCTTTCGGTGTCAGGCTAAGAAAATGATTGATAGAAACTGTCAGGAAATCCACCAACATTATTGAAAGCGTAACCGCGGCGAAGACCCCTTTGACAACGGGTGCAAGCTGATTGAGAATGCCTTGATAGGGAGGAGATATGAGATACTCAAAAGCGAACGCCAGCAATATCCAATAAATTGAAAACTTAAGACTGATATGGCCTTTATAATGAAAACGCTGATCCGAATAGTCCCAAAGGCGCACATGAAAAAAGTATCGGGCAATAAATCCCGAAATCAGTTCAAGTCCGGTTGTGGCCGCAAAGTAGGCGAGTGCTTTAGTAATCAAATGGGATTCCTGGAACAGGGAAACCGCCCCCATGAGTATCAAGGCGCCCGTGCCGTAAAGGATGAGATACGGTCCATTTAAGAGACCGGGGTTGACGAACCGTTTGTCACGTACAGAACGATAGGTAACCTCCAACACCCATCCAAGTATGGAAAAAAAAGAAAAAGAAAAAAGTATGTTTAAGATATCAGTCTTCATTGCGCCCAGCTCCTGTGAACAAGCGAATACACCAGAGGTACCAGAATCAATGTCACAAGACCACTGACCAACAGTCCCCCGATGACCGTGATGCCCAGTGCATTCCAGATTTCAGATCCCTCCCCCCTGGAAAGGGCCAACGGGAGCATGCCGAATATGGTGGTAAGACTCGTCATGAGCACTGGCCTCAGGCGTGTTTTGCCGCCCGTAACAATCGCTTCGTTTAGCGTCATGCCGCCTGCTCTCAGTTGCTTGGTATAGTCCACGAGCACAATGGCGTTTTTTACAACAATGCCCATGAGCATGATTACTCCGATAAAGCTCATCAGGTTGAGCGGAGTGGCCGTGACAACGAAGGCCCAGATCACCCCGACGAAAGCGAAGGGAACCGAAAACATGATGATGAATGGGTCAACGAAATCCTCGAACTCCCCTGCCATGACCATGTAGACAAGGGCAATTCCAAGAATGAGAAGGAGGGTCAGATCACGGAACGCTTTTCGCTGTTCCTCCACCTCTCCGCCCCATTCAATGGAAACGCCGGGAGGCAGGTCAAGAGAGGCCATTTTTTCTCGAACATCTCGTACCACATCCCCTAAAACTCTGCCCTGGACACCCGCCTGAACCTTGGTGACTCGGGTCCTGTTTTTCCGTTCGATCTCAACGGGCCCAAAGGCTTCACGAACAGAAGCGACGTTTCGGAGCTTAATGGTCTGACCGGTCAGGGTGGTGATAGGGGTTTCACCGATTCCACGAATCGTTTCCCGCTGATCCTTTTTTAGTCGCAGTTCAATGTCGAAGTCGTCACCGGCCTCCCGGAACTTGGTATCATCGAATCCATAGTAGTTGGTTCTCAATGCGTCGGCGACAAGCGCCACATTCAATCCCAAAGATGCTGCCTTATCCCGGTCAAGACGAACCTGCACTTCCGGCCGCGGTTTCTTCCTGCTGACGGAAACATCCACCGAGCCGGGTGTTGCTTCCACGATGCGTCGGATTTCCGCGGCAACTTTGTTTGTCATCTCGATATCATGACCCAGAATATCGATGCTGATGGCACGGCCGCCCCCCAGAAAGGCCTTCTGGATGGCGCTTACAGCGCTTGCGGAAAACTTTTCAACACCCGGCAGTTTCATGGCCTGCTCACGAAGCTCCGAAGCGATCTCCTTGGCATGGCGACTCCGCTCTTCCTTTTCAACGAGACGGCCCCCGATGCGACCGATGTTTGTCCCCTCTTCAAAACCGAGCGCCGTCAAAAATCCTTTTTTGGTCTGACCTGCCAGGGCATAGGACGCTTGCATCTCCGGAATGGCGTTCACCGCTTTGAGCATTTCTTGCGTAATTCCGGCCGTGACCTCCACGCGGGTGCCCTGCTGCATTTCCAGGACAACTTCCACTTCCCCCGAATCCACTTCCGGAAAAAATTCCGTGCCGACCAGTGGAATAAGTGCCAGACTGCCGGTAAATACTATAATTATGAGTGAAAGCAACATCTTGCGGTGTCTCAGCCCCCACTCCAGAGCATGGGAATAACCGGCTTCGATTTTATTCAGCAAACGCTCGCTCCAGGCAAATACCGGGTTGAGCTTTCTCTCATCCCGTGAACGGAGCAAACGGGAAGAAGCCATGGGGGTCAACGTCAGCGAAATAAAAAGCGATGCCAGAATAGTGATCAGGATTATAAATGCCAGTTGACCGAAGATAATCCCGGCGAGTCCCTTCACCAGAAGAAGCGGCGCGAAGACAGCCACAATGGTCAACGTTGACGCGGCCACCGCCATGCCCACTTCCGATGCCCCCTCCACGGCGGCCAGCCTCGGAGACTTGCCATCGTCCACATGTCGTACGATGTTTTCAAGCACGACGATTGCATCGTCTACGACCATTCCCACGGCAATGGCAAGACTCATCAGGGAAATGACATTGATGGTGTATCCCATGGCAAAGAGGCCGATAAAGGCAACAATGATGGAGAATGGGATTGCCATTGTGACGACCAGGCTGGTACGAAACCGGCGGAGAAACAGGAAACAGACCACAATAACCAGGAGGCCGCCGACGACGGCGGCTTCGGTCAGATTATAGATCATCGAATAAATGTGATCCGAGTTGTCAAGGACCTTATGGATCTCAATGTCCGCCGGCACCTCTGTTTTCAGTGTTTTAAGGCGTTCTTTTATGGTTTTGATGACAGTAACGGTATTGGCGCCGGACTGCTTCTGGATAAGTAAAGCAATCGCGGGGAGCTTGCCCGACCGTGCCCACTCCTGCGGCTCCTCAAAGGCATCGGTGACCGTGGCCACATCCCTGAGTCGCACAAGCGCATCGCCGTCGCTGCCGATCACCGTATTGGCAATTTCAGCTGCATCCCGGTAGCGCCCTGCCACCCGGATCTGTAGTTCGTTCCTCCCGATTTCAGCGGTGCCCACCGGAAGGTTCAGATTTTCGGCGGCAAAAACATTTCTGATCTGCTGGACAGAAAGGTGATAAGCCTCTATTGCTGCGCGATCGAAATGCACATTGATCTGTCTTTCCTGACCACCAATATAGACGACGGCACCCACACCGGACACACGCTTCAACGGATCAGCGATTTGCTTGTCGACAATTCTGTAAAGATCGGGATTGCTCTCTTGAGCCGTCACCGTCATGATGAGCACCGGCACCATGGAACTGCTGAACTTGAAGATAAAGGGTTCTTTTGCTCCGTCGGCAAGGTCCGGTTTGGCAAGATCGATCTTCTCCCGGATATCGTTAACCGCAACATCCAGGTCGGTGCCCCAGTTGAATACGCAAGTGACGATGGCTATGTTGTCCTTTGATTTTGACTCCAGCCGATCGAGATCCGGTGTGGTGGAAAGTTGGTCTTCCAGGTACTTGGTTACCTCCGACTCAACATCCGTGGCGGAAGCTCCCGGATAGGGGGTGATCACACTAACAGCCGGTGGCTCAATATCGGGCAACAAGTCCAGGTTGAGCTTGAAGAAGGCTACGCTGCCCAAAAGAATGATAGCAGCGAAAACCATAACGGTCGTGACCGGCCGGCGGACGGATATCTCCGGTAATTTCATTCTCAATCTCCCTGCTCGTCGTCACCGTCGGTTTCAAAAAAGTCGATTTCCATCTCAAGGTCCCGAAGGCATTTGTTTTGCTCGTGCGAACATATCCTGGCCCAGGCAATAACGGAGATCCCAGCTGCCGCGACAAGGGAAAGGAGGAAGGCGGTTTTTCCATGAAAATAGCTTGCAATGCCCCAGATTGCCAGCGCACCTGCTATGAGGGCGACAATCATACATATGAATAGATGACGGTTGCACGGTGCACGGTCTGGGACTGGAGGAACAAACCAAATCTGCTCCCCGATCTCAGCCCGATCAAATTGCGAATCGTCAAGATTCGTTTCGATTATCCTGTTTTTGAACTTGACAACGAGGATCTTCCTGTCAGGCTGGTCACCGAATGATTCCACCCTCTTTTTTTCGATTACCTCACCCTTTACCTTTAGAGAATGAAGATGATCCACGAGGCGTTTTTCTTTTAATTCACAAATATTAATTCCCATTTCCCATCCTCCCAAATAAGGAATCTTTTGATAAATCGCTTTTGACGGCACCTTTCCACCTCTGTTTGAATTGCGTCATGGCTTCCCGGTACCCCTCGGCAATGGCCTCTTCGGCCCGATGGAACTCCATAAAACGAATATCTCCCAGCTTCGGCTGAATCAGCAGATCGGGCGGAGCTGTTGCCAATTTTGTTGCGGTTATCTGTACTTCCATGATGTTGATTGAGGTCATCAACACATCAAAGATATTCGGCACGGGATCCCTGTGCAGCCACTGGCGTACTTGCGATAACGCGGGCGAACTGAATTCGTTGAGCCTGTTGGTCAGATCCTGCGCGATTCTCCATTTCGGGGGAAGGGGTTGATCAACCACACTCGCCAACGATGGATCAACCGGAACGATGCTGTCGGCACTCCTTTTGTCGACAATGTCATGGTTCAAGTCTACGGCGATAACGTAATCCGCTCCCATATTCCGGACCACGCTTACCGGAACCGGATTGACCAGCCCCCCATCGATCAGGAAACTGCCGTTTTTCTTTACCGGCGTAAAAATGCCTGGAACAGAGATGCTCGCGCGGATTGCCTCTATGAGATCCCCTTCATTTAATGCGAGCTCACGACCCGTGGTCAAGTCGGTGGCAACCGCGCAATAGGGAAGGGGTAGTTCTTCAATGTTTATCTCCTGGACATGGCTGCGAAAGAAATTGGTGATCTTTTCCCCATCAATGAGTCCGGACCTCGGAAAAGTCACATCCATAAAGGAAACGATTTGTTTCCAGTCGAGCTGGCGGGCAAAATCTTCCAGCACATCTATTTTGTCGAGGGCAAACGCGCCCCCTACCAGAGAACCAATGCTGGTGCCGGCTATATACTTGACTTCTATTCCTGCCTCAGCCAGTGCCCGTATTACACCGATATGTGCCCACCCTCGCGCAGAGCCGCTGCCCAGCGCCAGGCCGATATTTTTTGGAAAGCCCGAGTCATTGTTTGACATGCTCACCGCCGATCTTCTTGTAGAGTTGTTTCTCCGGACCTGTCCGTCTCATTCTTGTTCGAAACATCCTGAACGGTTACATCCATACCCGATCGCAAACGCCCCGTTCCGCTGGTAACAACCTTGTCATCCTCAACCAATCCTTTCATCACTTCGGCCCACTGGTCATTCACGGCTCCAATCTCGACCGTTCGCTTAACGGCTTTATTTCCTTCCACAAAAAAAACGTAGTACGTGCCGCTGCCGGGCAGACGTGACAATGCGTCACGGGGTACGGCAAGCGCGCAGTGTCTGCCTACGGACAACCTTACCCTGGCGAACATGCCGTCCATCAGTTTGCCCTGCTGGTTGGGCACTTGAATCCTCACCCTAAAGGTTCGCGTTTGACGATCCACCATTGGATTGATAGAAACCACCTTTCCCGGAAACACTTCTTTTGGATAGGCATCGACCATGATCATGGCAGTATCATCGGGAGCAAGTCGCCCGATATCTCCTTCAGGCAAATCGATATCCGCCTTCAGATAGGATTGATCAATGATTCTGAGGAGTTGGACTCCGGGTTCAACGGCCTGACCAATTTCCACGGTTCTTTCAACAACCGCGCCACTGATGGGGGATCGGATTTCCGTGTCTTTGAGATGTTCCAGCGCTGTCTCCAAGGCGGCCCTTGCCCGGTCCCTTTGGGCTTTGGCGTGGGACACCGCTTCCCTGGCGCTCTTAAAGGCCGCTTCCGCCGCCTCAAAGCGACTTTGCGGAATCACCTTTTCTTCCAGCAGTTCGGCTGCCCGGTGGAATTCTTTCTCGGCCTGTTCAAACTGGGCATCAGCCTGCGAAACTGCTGCTTCCGCAGCTGCAAGCGCCGCCTGTGCCTGTTTGACGCCGAGACCATAGTTTGTCCTGTCCAGTCTTATAACGACCTCACCGGCTATGACAGGGTCCCCGATATCAACCAGCACCTGGTTTACCGGCCCTGCCACTTTGGGACTCAGCAGACTTGTCTCTCGGGCTTTGAGGGTACCGACGGCCTCAACATCGTCCGTGAATTCGTGCTGGACAACAGCTGCAATTGTGACAGGCAACGCTTTGGCAGTCACGTTCAGATCCTCGTCTTTTTGCCATTGCTTCCTGGAAACCTGGACAACCAAGAGCGCAAGTACGATAGCGACAACAGCGATCAAGACATATGATTTCCTCCGTTTCATTCAGCGGGCTCCTTTTCCTTGATATCGGATTGTTCTACAACCATCTTGCCCACTGCGCGATGAAGGGCTGCAAGGGCGACGTTATGATCAAAAAGAGCCTGGGTGTGATTCGCTTCAGCTCGACTTAAGGCCGTACGGACGTCTAACACATCTATATTTGTGCCTTCTCCTGCCCGGTATCTGGCCCTTGCCTGGCGGTAAGCCTCTTTGGCTGTATTCAGTGCACTCTCTGCCGCTTCGATATTCTTTTCTGCTTTCCCAAGGTCCAGGAAAGCCTTGCGGACCTCAAGACGAATGTGATCTGTCGTTTTATCTCGCTGGATTCTCACCTGAACCAGTTGGGATTTCGCCTCTCGGACCTTAGCCGCAGTCTCCCCCCAATTCCAGAGGGGAAGCTGTGCCCCTACTCCGATTGTCCAGTGGTCACCGCCTTCCAGGTCCCGGAAATCGCCTTCCATGTATTCGTAGCGCCCTTCCAGGGCGATGGTCGGCAAATATTCTCCCCGGGCTGCCTTGAGTGCCTGTTCCGCGGCCGCCACCTGGGAATCGATTGCGGAAAGTTCGGGACGTTGTGAAAGGGCCAACTCGGTCAACGAGGAAAGATCCGCTTCCGGCCCGGGCGACCGCACCGGGGCTTCCGTCAAATGGACTGATTTTTCAAGGGGAATAATGAGCAGATTCTTAAGTGCAGAATATGCCAGGTCGACAGCGTTGTTAGCGCCATTCAGCTCCTTGCGGGCATTGGCAAGTTCCGTTCGGGTGCGAAGCAGATCGATTTCCGGATTCGCCCCTTTCTCCACCAGGATTGCCACGTCATGTTCATGCGCCTTGAGCAACTCGACAGCCTCGACGGCAACATCTTGAAACGCTTCGGCCAACTGTGCGGTCCGATAAGCGCGTGTAACTTGGAAAACGACTTCCTCTTCGAGCGCCCTGTTTCCTTGAACTTGAGCGTCTCGTGAATACTGGGATGCCTTGCGCGCCGCATTTAATCGCCCTCCCGTGAAAATGGGCTGCCGGATGACGAACCCTGCTTTATATTGATCACGATCCATGAAGGTCAATGATTGCGGCCCCATGCTAAAACTCAACTCCTCGTCCAGGCGTGTATAGGAAGCCTCCGCCCCCAAAAATGGGAGCATAGCCGATCTGGCCTGAGTTATCTTTGTGTCGGCTTGAGTCAGGGCTTCCCGGGTAAGGCGGATATCGTAATTGTGTTGCAACGCTATTTTCAGGCAATCGCTTAACGACAGGTTTATGTTCCCATCCTTTTCGAGCTTGCGAAGCGCTTCACCGGAAGAAGGGGGACGCTTGCCTTCTATTTCCGGTGATGCCTCGGCAATTGCGCCAGAATAGATGTGCGGTAGATGTGCAGGAGTGCGCACAGAAGCACAACCTACCATCAGCAACAATCCGCCCTCCGCCAGAAGCAGAACCATGATGCGAGTGGTCGTCCTGAATGTTTTCCTCATTCGGCCAAGACTCCTTTGAGAAACATGTCCCTCATCACCGGGATGTTCGCCTCGTATGAATGTCGCTCCGGGTCCTCGAACCAGCAGAAGAGAAAAGCGTTGGTGAGCCCCTCTAAGGCCACGGCCATATAGTAGGGAGTTAGATTCCGAAGCACATTTTCGCGGATGCCTTTTTCCAGTGTCGAAGCCAGTTGCTCTATCAATTCGTTATAAAGCTTGCGAATGTCCTGATCAAGGCCAGCCTTGATGTTGAAACTCGCACCCCGAGTTTCAGCAAAATAGAGCCGCAACGTGGCAACGTCATCAGCAAAGATACCCGCTTTAGCGGAAATGTAGTCTTTGAGAATAGTCAGGACGTCACCTTCCCGTGAAAGGACTTCGCTCAGGGTATGGTGATATTCCGCTGCCTTTTCCATCATGAGGGACTTATAGAGGTCTTCTTTGTTTTTGAAGAACTTGTAAAGCGTACCGATGGCAAACTCGGCTCTTTCCGCGATCTCGTGCATGGAGACGTTGTGGTACCCCTTCTCCGAGAAAAGCTTGAGTGCAGCAGCAAGCATCTGCCGACGATGCCGTAATTTATCCATTTCTCGTTTTGAAAGCTTTTTCTTTTCCATCATCTGACCTCCGCACACTTTTCGAGTTGAACTCAACAAAAATAGAACATGACGTCATATTATATAATGCGACGTTCTGTTGTCAATCATAATTCCGATATATGCCTATGGACTTAGTTCATAATGAGAATGTATCCTCGAATTGTTGGGGGTACTCACATGGCCAAGAGATATAGGGAGCGCGGCTTGCTGGAATTTCAGAAGGAATTTTCCACTGAGGAAGCCTGCGCTCGGCACCTTCGAGAAATAAGGTGGCCCGATGGTTTCAGATGTCCCAGATGCGGACATGGAGAAACTTGGTTTATTAGCACGAGAAATATTTTGGATTGCAAGTCGTGCCGTGCAAAAATCAGTCTGACCGCAGGAACGATATTCCATAAAACTCGCACACCTTTGCTCAAATGGTATTGGCTCGTGTATCACATGGCCATGGACAAAGTAGGGGTGTCGATATCTGAGATGCAGCGGGTATTGGAAATCAGAGATTATAAGACCGCATGGTTGATGGCCCATAAGGTTCGTAAGGCGATGGCGGATCGCGACGCCGGATACACTCTTGCCGGCCTGGTAGAAATGGATGATTCGTTTTTTGGACCAAAAGGTCGCAGGAGAGGCCGAGGGAGTGAGCGGAAGAGCACGGTGTTGTGTGCTCTCTTTACCGGGATCTCCGAGGGGAAGAGAAGCCTGGCTTTGCACATATGCAGGTAGTTGATAATGCTTCGGCAAGTACCATTCAGGGCTTCTTGGAAAGACTTGGCTACGGACCGACGACAGAAGAAAGCAAAGATCTTCTGGAAGCCATCCGTACTGATGGTTGGCGATCTTATGGAAAAGCGATAAAAGGAACCAACTTGTCTCATTACAAAGTTGTTCTTCGAGATCCCAAAGCTGCTGGAAGGCTTCTTCCTTGGGTCCACCGGGTTATTTCCAATGCTAAAGCCGTAATACGAGGTGCTCACCGAGGTGTCTCCGAAAAACATTTGCAATCTTACCTATCCGAGATTTGCTATAGGTTCAATCGACGTTTTTGGGAAAGAGAACTTTTTGATCGCCTCATAAAGGCGTGCGCTTCCGCTGAAACAATTACGTACTCCCAACTGGCGCAAACCAAAGATTTGATTATGAACTAAGTCAATAGGCATTTTCCAATATAAAGCCATGCGGGTTGAATCATGTCGATGATAATTACCGGCAGGAGAACTCGTCTGTAGAGACTTTTGTCACCCGGGCGGAACCCCTCCAGGCGGTCGATGGCGGGCAGGCGGGACTCGGGATCGTTGAAGGTGAGAAGCTCCCCGTACACGCGGCCCCAGTCGTCCGCTGTGGCGCTTTGCAGGGCCGGTTCGGAGTATGAGGCCAACTGTTCGGAAAGGCGCGCCTGTGTGGCCAACGTCGGCCAAAGCGTCCGAAGCGCCGTGGGCGAGGATGTCTTCATCCGGGACCTGCAGGACGGGGATACCCGAGTGCATTTCGTAAAGGCGGCCGCGGACCACGGCTTCCCGGATATCCAGAACGCCCCGGCAGAAACGGTCATGATTCCGGAACCCGCGCTTCAGGGTCCCGTAGACGAAGAGCCGAAACAATTGCGGATTGGGGATTTCGGATTGAGGATTGAATGAAAATGTCATATGTTGCCTCCATGAATGCTGATGAGTTCAAAAACAGAACCAAAACTTTCGCGATCAGGGTGATCCGGTTGGTGGAAGCGTTGCCGAAAAACCAGACCGCGAAAGTTATTGGAAACCAGTTGCTCCGCTGTGGCACCTCGGTTGGCGCGAACTATCGGGCCTCCTGCCGCGCCAAATCCCCTGCCGACTTCATCGCTAAGATGGCCATCGTCGAGGAAGAATGCGATGAATCCATCTACTGGATGGAGCTGATCGCCGAAGCCGGTTTAATGAACGAGAAGCGCTTGACCGATCTGAAAAACGAAGCAAATGAAATCCTTTCCATGGTCGTCGCCTCCATAAAAACCGCCCGCTCCCGCAAGTAATCCGCAGTCCGCAATCCGAGATCATCAATCAGCTCGTCCCTTTGCGCTCCTGGGGGATGAAGCGGAATTCGCTGTTTTCGATGGCCCGCACATCCTCGTGGCGGATGGTGAGCATGGTCATGGGCGGCACCTCCAGCTCGCGCCAGCCCTTCTCGTTGTCCACGGCAAAGTCAATAAAGGCGTCGTCCGAGGCGTAGAGCACCACCCGATGCTGGCGGTGGAT
>Ga0209269_1000327_pt1 | contig 50558 bp, 58 predicted proteins | sample MTBAKMMethaMetaG_FD_187455 | JGI IMG/M metagenome (GOLD analysis project Ga0209269, IMG submission 187455) | Enrichment culture microbial communities from Arthur Kill intertidal strait, New Jersey, USA, that are MTBE-degrading - MTBE-AKM (Arthur... | ecosystem: Environmental > Aquatic > Marine >... | reverse complement strand
GGGGCTGAAAGCACGAATATTTTGGTACCAGATCAAGGAGATCAAGATCAAACTGATACTCCATAACCTCACGAAGGCGATTCAGGCGATCGAGATTCTTGTGGTGGTAGAGGAATTCAACAGAGCCGTATTTTTAGAAGCATGATAGCGAAATAGGAGAAAGAATCTGAAAAATATCTCCGATATAAACATGACGACTTATCAAATCGGAAAATTGAATTACTTCCTCACCCCCGATTCAGAACAGAGCGGTCAACTTCACCATCCTCAAAGACGAACTATCGGTCCGCTTCCACGTCGCCAGGACCGATATCTTCAGCTCGGTCTCCCGCGGCGACCAGACTCCCGCAAGCGACATCGACGTCCCGGTCGGCGTATTTTACGTTCACCGGGCGAGGGGCGGCACCCCCGGATACGTCACGATTGAAAAAGAAAAGTATATTGCCCATAGATAGCCAGAAATCTGCACATGAAACGCATTTTCTGGATCGCACTTCTTCTTGCAGTCTCCATCCTCGCCTGCGGCTGTACGCAGCAGAGCACCGCTCCCGAAACAACGATCGCAACGCCGACTCCTGTGGAAACCACAGCACCCGCAGGTTCGCTCCCGGCAGAACTCTCCTCGACCAGCCCCAACGCCACGCTCTCCCTGGACACCGGCGTCCTCCTCCTCTCGTTCCACGCCGACGGGGCGCAGAAGATGACGGTCAACTTTGCGAGCGTATCGAACGAATACGCTGCGAGCAACGAGATCCCCATCACCGGCCAGTACGACGGAACGCTCGTCTTCGAGATCCCGCAGAAGGACGAATACTGGCTGAACATCTCCGGGACCGGTGCATGGACCGCGGAGGCCTCACTGTATGTGCCCGGCGAAGGCCTGAAGGTGCCGGTGAACCTCACCGGCAACGGCACCGAGGTGGCGCCGACCCTGTACCTGGAGAAAGGGCAGTACATATTCGAGCGGCAGCAGACCGGCATCTCCTCCCCGATGTACTTCCTGAGCTACGTGAACGCAAGCCCGCTCATGGACGCAAACAACACCTACGTCCAGCCCGGCTTCGGCGAAATCTCCACGGAGACCTTCAAGTTCATCACCGTCCCCGAGTCCGGCGACTACATCCTGAGCGTCATCGCCAGGGAGAGCCCGTCCACCTGGGCGGCGTCCATCCTCACGGCCCCAACCCTGCCCGCCATGGGGCCCGGGCCGGAGATCCCGGAGAACGGAACCCCCTCGGCCTGAATGGAGAAAGCCGGAAATCCGGCCTCCAAACCAGCACATTTTTCATCCGGCGAACCCGGCCGGTTCATTCCAGAAGATAATTATGCCACCGGGCCGATCTTCCATCGACCGACAATGAACGACCACGCATCTATCGACCTGAAGGCGATCGCATGGAACGCCATGTGGAAATACGGGTTCTATCCAGGATTCCCCCCGGCCGTCGAACGGGAGGTCGGCGCAATCGAGGCACCGGCCGTCCCAACAGACGCCCGCGACCTCTGCGGCCTCCTCTGGTCGTCCATCGACAACATCGACTCCATGGACCTCGACCAGATCGAATACTGCGAACGCGGTCCCGGCGGAGAGATCCTGGTCAGGGTGGCGATCGCCGACGTGGACGCCTGCGTCCCGGAAGCGTCTGAGACCGACCGGCACGCCGCCCACAACGGCACCTCGGTCTACACCGGCGTCGAGACCTTTCCCATGCTCCCGGACCGCCTGTCGAAGGGGATCACATCCCTCCTGCCTGGCCCGGGCCGCCTGGCGGTCGTCGCCGAATACTCTGTCCGCACCGACGGGAGCACCCGCAGCGGGGGGATATACCGGGCGGTCGTCGCCAACCGGGCGAAACTTGTCTACGAGGAGGTCGGGGACTGGCTGGAAGGCGCCGGGGACCCCCCCGCGATCTTCCGCGACGTCCCCGGCCTGGAAGATCAGGTCCTCCTCCAGGACGAGGCCGCCCGCCGCCTGAAAAAATACCGGGCCGAGCAGGGGGCGCTCGACCTCGAAACCATCGAGGCCGGGCCGGTCATGGAAGAGGGAACGGTGAAGGACCTTGTCGTCCAGAGACAGAATGCCGCCCGGTGCCTCATCGAGGAGTTCATGATCGGGGCCAACGGGGCGATGGTGGAGTACCTGAGCAGGGCCGGCGTTCCCATGATCCAGCGGGTCGTCCTGACACCCAGAAACTGGGACGGGATCGTGGCGACCGCCGCCGAATACGGCGAGCAACTACCCGGAAAACCCGACTCGAAGGCCCTCTCGAAATTCCTCGACCGACAGAAAAAGGCCGACCCCGACCGTTTCCCCGACCTCTCCCTGACGATCGTGAAACTGATCGGGCCCGGCATCTACCTGCCCCTCGAGCCCGGGGAACCGCCGTACGGCCACTTCGGCCTCGCGGTCACCGACTACACCCACGGCACGGCCCCGAACCGGCGCTACGTCGACGTCATCATACAGCGACTGTTAAAATCGGCCCTCCGCGGAGAGGACTGTCCGTACACCCGCGAAGACCTGGAAGACCTCTCCGCATGGCTGACCGACCGGGAAAAAGCGTCCCAGAAGGTGGAGCGTTTCATGCGAAAGGCCGCGGCCGCAGTGCTGCTCAGGGACCGGATCGGCGAATCGTTCGAAGGGCTGATCACCGGAGCATCTGAAAAAGGAACATATGTCAGGCTCATCGCGCCCCCGGTCGAAGGGAGGATCATGGAAGGGGAGCGCGGCCTCTTAGTCGGCCGGAAGGTCCGCGTCCGCCTGGTAAAGACAGACCCGTACAACGGCTACATCGATTTTGAATGCATCGGGCGGTGAGTGCGGGGCCTCCCGCACACCCCGTCACCCCATCACGCACACGACGCAGATCGCGATCTCCAGCACCGTAAACCCCGCGATCTCGACCCAGACAAAGCGGTCCGGGAGACCGTCGATCCGCAGCCAGATCAGGATGATCCCCGCGGTCATCACGAAAATAAGGGCGTTCAGGACGGCGAGAAGAGGCGCCGCTGCCGTAAAGAGAAGGGCAAGCGTTCCCGCAAGGCCGAGGAGGAGACCGGTGGAGATGCCCATGACGGCGAGACCTTTTTTCGGGGAGGTGTCTATCATCCTGTGCCATCGTTTGGCCCAACCGGGTATTAAAGTTGTGAAAGGTATTTCAAACTCTACTGTAGGGATGCAGATGCAACAAGCCCCATACCGCAAAATAATCACCTTATCGTCCGTATGTACGCCGGCCCGGGGCCATATCGATATAATGCCGGAGAAACACCGCCGGACAAAATAAATAGACATATATAATACATTGATTTTACCCTCTGCCGGGAAGAGCGTGAACGGCGCGGAGTATTGCGGCATCCCGGGAAAAAATCGCGATTATACAGATTCAAACCAGATTTTCCGGGATGATGAGCCGTACCTCAGGAAGATCTATTTTTTTCAGAAGTGGGCGAACCAGCCGGATCAGGACGGGGACGACTGCCTGATACGGGACGAAATATCGGCAGATCCTGAAATACAGCGCCTGATCGAATATTTTGAGTCGAGAGCCCTCGGAGAGCCGCTCGAGTTCGGCGAGGTGAGACCGCGGATCGCCGGGGTCAAAAAATGGATCATGGAAATCATGAGCGATCCGGGACATCTCAGGGAGTCCCGGATCGAGGACCTGATCGACGCTTTCCGTTCCCACCTTTCCACCCCTTCCAGAGCGAAAGACCGAAACATCGTCGGGATCCTCCTCCTGCACAACGCCCTATTGCTGGTCCACTGCAAAAAAGCCCCATCTCTCGTCGAAACACCCGAAGGGATCATCACCGCACAGCAGATCCTCTCCTCGGAGAACGTGCTGAGAGCGACGATCATCAGAAATTTTGACGGAAAACTCTTTTTTTCAGCCTACGAAAAGTCCGCCAGGTGGAGCATGGGCCACGCCCGGTTCTGGGGGATCGACCCGCATCAGGTAACCTGGGAACAGATCGGCGACATCAGCCTCACCGTCGAGATCGAGGGGTTCGCAGTCCCGGTCCAGGTGCCGCTGGAGACGCGGGGGCTGGACGAACTTCTCCAGAAAGGGCAGATCGCGGCCGGAGGGGAGATCGTCATCGGGAACACGCGGGGCACGATCACAAAAGGAAAGATCTTCAGAACAGAGATGAACTTCCAGGAGTTTTATGACTATTATATCGCCCGGAAGGAGGATCTGGAGGGGCACCGGAGAATGTTCGGGGAACTGATAAAAACGCACTACACCCCGAAATTGTCCGAGCGGTTCGATCAGATCCAGAGGACGTACAAATACGAGGACGAACGCGAGTCCGTCTTTGAAAATGCGCCTGAGGGCAGAAAAACAGTCATTCACAAAAATCATCCCGGATGCAGAATATGCTATTTCACAGACAGGATACCGAGGATCAGGCCCTCTCCCGGCATGACGGACGACATCTATCAGAGCATATTCGAAAGCAAACCGCTCTCAGTCTGGCATGCAGGCGAAGAAACGTCCGAAGAGCCAATCGCCATCGGATCGCTGAGCGTCAACAACCGCCTGAACATGCCGGCAGATGCCATGGAGTGCGGCACCACCCTGCTCGGCCTCTGCAAGGCTTCCGGAAACCGGAACAGCCGGTCTATCCTGCAGATACTCCTCTGCGAGTACTGGAGATATCACATCGAGTGCAGACATTTCGGATCGGTCTTCGGCCACGTGATCGATCTGATCAAGCACCAGATGAACGTTCGGTCAGGGATCGACGGCCGGTTCGAGAGGGAAGATGCGCTGGAGTTCAGGTCGAAGGAATTCGTGATTCAGAAGCCGTCGACATATGCAACAGAAGGGATCGCTCCTGCAATCACACGGCAGATCTACGGGGGCGCCCTTCAGAAATACGGCATCGTCTACGGCGTGGAAAACGACGGCAGCGTTGCGCCGTTACGAACCGTGAACGGCGATCAGATCCTCCTGATAGAGGATATCGTAAACGATCGGATCCGGAGAGAACATCTTCATGCCGTCGTGCACCGGGTCCCGGTACAGAACGGCGTTCTGGTGGCGGTCCTGGCATTTCCTGATCTGAAAGGGTGAACAGCACCGGAGACGCAAACCCTCATATCGGTCAGCGGAGAAGTTCCGACGATGGATCACAGATGGAAAAACGCGGGCAGGCTTCTGGCATACGGCGGTCTGACATGGCTGATCCCGCTTCTTGCGGCAATCCCATTTTATAGCCCTGAAGGCACTCTCCTCGTCGACGTCTTCTTCTTTAAGAGCGTCATGATCGTCGTCGGCGGCATCGCAGGTGCGCTGCTTCTGGTCCTCTGGTTCGGAGGGGTGCAGTCCGGTCACCTCAAGGAGGGCGCGATCGTCGGCGGCGTCTGGCTCGCCATGAACTGGGCCCTCGACCTCCTGGTCCTCCTCCCGATCTCGGGCATGGATATTGCGACGTATTTCAGCCAGATCGGCCTTCGGTACCTGCTGATCCCGACGATGGCGATTGCGATAGGCTACAGCACCGGGCGGGCCGTGGGCGAAAAATAGAGGGAAGATATCGGCAGGAGACCTGCCGGCGGTTCAGGACGTCTTCGGCGCTTCGACGCCGTAGATGCCCGAGCCGAGCCACCAGGTATCGTCCACGCTCTCGACGTAGCCGAGCTTCGGCTGGACGGTCATGTTCAGCGCCGGGTCGATATAATAGAAGTACACGAACCCGCTGCCGTTTTCAGCGACGTCGCGCAGTTCTCGGATGTAGAAGTTGCCCATCACGTCGGTCTCGTTCAGCCGGTTCACGCCGATCTTCTCCGGGTTTATCGGGTGAGCGATGGTCGTCCCGTTGAAGTCGTAGGCATAGATATAGAGATCTCCACGCGTGAAAGAGCCGTTAGGGTCGGAGAACACCTCAAGAGCGACTTCTTTCCCCTTCTCGTCCGCAAACGTCACCGCCTCCTGTACAAAGGCCACCATCTCGTCCACGCTGTGCGACGGCGTCACCGTCGGCCGGACAGTCGCGGTTGCGGCTGCAGTCGGGGTCTCGATAACGGTTGTTTCCGTCGGAGTCGCTGTCGTGTCGGTCTGCTGCACACCCGTGCAGCCCGAAGCGGTGAGAATCGCCGCGATCAGCAGGGATATAACAATCACCAGAGCAGACTGTTTCATTAAGAGGATATACGAACCGAAATCTAATAAAATCGTCGTTATTTATCATTTAATTTCGAGCATTACCCTCCCGGAGGCAGCACGGAGCCGGTGCCGCGGCAGACGATACCGCCGGCACATGGTTTTTTAACTCTCGCGGCGAGAGGGGAGACCATGGTCGACAGAGACTATCAGATCGGCATGATGAAGACGGCCGAATCGATCCTCGATGCCGCCGAAGGAAGGCCCCTGGAGAGCATAGAGCGGGATCTCACCGGCCTGGGCTTCGTGGAGATCGGGGCCGATCCGGCCGCCGTGGTGATGGAGCAGAGAGACCTGGAGCTGTACCTGGAGATCGAGATCGATCCCGGCGGAGCGGTGCACGGCTACGTGCTCATCCCGTTCGAAGAAAAACTCCAGAAACAGGAGCCTTTCAGGCGGTGAACGGGCGGCGGCCGGCACACCGCCCCCAAAGCCTTGAAACGTTTCCACCGACGATACTGATCACAGGATGCCGACAACAACCGCCGGGCAGATCCGCAGGGCCGCCGGTCGCTTCGCCGCCTGCCGGACCAGAGGAGAACTCAGCATAGCGATCGCCGAAGAGGCGGCACGGTTCTCCATGTACGACCTCCAGCAGATCGGCGGCGGGATCAGGCGCGAGGTCGAGGTGCTCCCCGAACCCTACCGGAGCCGGGTCGGGCCGTACTTCGAGGAGCAGATCTTCGGGGCCTACCACCGGTTGATGTACAGTTACCGATCCGGGGCCTTCACCCGCATGGACAAACCCATACCCGACCCCGAACGTTTTTTTGCCTTCGTCGCTCTGATACCGGACGGCTGCCTCGACAGGAAGGAGTCGGAGACCGATATCGGATTTAAACACCCCATTCACACCTTCTTTTACTACCTCGTCACCGGCTATGCGATGTTCGTCGAGGGCGGACCCGGTCACCCGGTCGGCACCCCTTTCCCCGGGGGGTTCGTGGTCGAGCGAAGGGGAAAAGAATATTATTGCCCGATCCGGGACAAAGAGGAGGACGTGCCCTTTTCCATATGCAACGTCTGCCCTGCAAAGCAGATGGAGGGGGTGTGAATAACCACCGCGGCCCTGCGAACCGAACCCGCCATGCCTGTATTCCGTCCGAAAGCCTGGGTGTGAAACGATACGGCAGTTCAATGCAATTTGAAATTAAAACACATTGCTATTAAACCGGCCCGGCGAGTACCTAGTACCAGGGACAACCATGATCTCAGTCCTCCTCATTGACGACGACGCCATGATTCTTGACGTCACCAGCCTATATCTGCAAAGAGAAGGCGAATTCTCGGTGACAACATGCGAAGGCGCATCAGCAGCTCTCGACATACTTGAGAGCCGGTCCTTCGACACCATCATCTCCGATTACGAGATGCCCGGGATGGACGGCATCGAGTTCTTAAAAATCGTCAGGGCACGCGGCGACACCTCCCCGTTCATCATTTTCACCGGCCGCGGCCGGGAGGACGTGGTCATTGAGGCCCTCAACAACGGGGCGAATTTCTATCTTCAGAAGGGCGGCGATCCGAAGATCCAGTTCGCGGAACTGAAAAACATGATCAGGCAGGCGGTCCAGAACACCCGCGCGGAAGCGGCGCTGAGGATGAGCGAGGCGCGCTACCGGGCCGTCGTCGAAAGCCAGACCGAACTGATCAGCCGGTTCCTCCCGGACGGCACACAGGTGTTCGCAAACGAGGCTTTCTGCCGATATTACAACAAAAAATCCACAGATCTCATTGGAAAACATTTTTTTTCAAACATCCAACAGGAGGACAAATACCTTCTTGAAGAACATTTCAGGAACCTCACGCCGGAAAACCCGGTCGGCAGCATCGAACACCGGGTCGTGCTTGAAAGCGGAGAGGTACGATGGCAGCAATGGGTTGACCGGGCGATATTTAGCGGAGATAACGCCCTGATCGAGTATCAGTCGGTCGGCAGGGACACGACCGACAGAAAACGGGCTGAAGAAGGGCTGCGGGACTCGGAGAACAAGTTCAAAGTGCTATCTGAGCAGTCACCGATCGGCATCTACATTCTTCTCGACGGCCGGTTCATGTACGTCAACCCTAGATTCGCCGAGATCTTCGGTTACACCGTCGAAGAAATCTCGGCAGGCATGTCTCTTCTCCAGATCATCCACCCCGAAGACCGGGACTGCGTCGGAAAGAAACTCAGCGAGCGGGGGATTGGCAGCAACGGGGTGTATGAGTTCAAGGGGGCGCGGAAGGACGGCCGTATCATCACGGCCGAAGTCCACGGTTCGGTCACCACGATCGGCGGGGCCAGGGTGATCGTCGGCACGATCCTCGACATATCCGAGAGAAAACAGATAGAGATCGCCCTCAAGGAGAAGGTGAACTATGTGCAGGCGCTCATGGACGCAATACCGGCACCCGTGTTCTACCGGGACACACACGGCATATACCACGACTGCAACCGCGCCTTCGAGGAACTCACCGGCAGGTCAAGGGAGGAGATCATCGGCAGAGAGATCCATGATTTCTTCCCCAGGGAGTACGCCGACGTCTATAAGGAAAAAGACGAACTCATCATCGAAAACCCACATGTCCAGCGCTACGAGTTCGCCATAACCGATCGAGACGGCAAGCGTCTCGACGTCCTCTTCTCAAAGACCGCACTCTTCGCCGCCGGGGGAGCGGTCGCAGGAATCGTCGGCGTCATCGTCGACATCTCCGAGAGAAAACAGATGGAAATCGCCCTCAAGGAGAAGGTAAACTATGTGCAGGCGCTCATGGACGCAATACCGGCACCCGTGTTCTACCGGGACACACACGGCATATACCACGACTGCAACCGCGCCTTCGAGGAGCTCACCGGCAGGTCAAGGGAGGAGATCATCGGCAGAGAGATCCACGATTTCTTCCCCAGGGAGTATGCCGACGTCTACAAGGAAAAAGACGGTCTCATCATCGAAAACCCACACGTCCAGCGCTACGAGTTCGCCATAACCGATCGAGATGGAAAGCGTTTCGACGTTCTCTTCTCAAAGACCGCACTCTTCGCCGCCGGGGGAGCGGTCGCAGGAATCGTCGGCGCCATTATGGATATCGGCGAGAGGAAACGTATGGAACAGGCCCTCAGGGAAAACGAGATGAAATACCGCACACTCGCCGATTTCACCTACGACTGGGAGGCGTGGCTGGGGCCTGACGGAAATTATTTCTACGTGTCACCGTCCTGCGAACGTATCACCGGGTACCCGGCCGAGGATTTCATGGACAACCCCTTCTTGAGGATACATATCGCCCACCCGGACGACAGGGAGGCCGTCGAACAGCACTACTGCGACAGCCTCCACGACAACGAAGGGGTCAGCCACATCGACTACCGGATCATCACAAAACAGGGCGAGATCCGGTGGATCAGCCACTACTGCCAGCCGGCATTCAGCGAAGACGGCATATATATGGGCAGAAGAGAGAACAAACGGGATATTACCGAGAGGAAACGCGTCGAAGAGGCGCTGAAGCGGGCAAACGAGAAGCTCAACCTGCTCTCGAACATCACCCGCCACGACGTCCTGAACCGGCTCACCGGTCTCCTCGGCTATCTCGAATTTGTCAGAGATTCCGGCCTGGAGCCCGGGGTGATCACCCTCCTCGAAAAGGCCGAGGACTCAGCGAACGTGATCCGTCACCAGATCTCCTTCACCAAGGACTATCAGGATATCGGCGTTCACAGCCCGGCCTGGCAGAACGTGAGGCGACTGGTCAGGAACGCTTCGATGACGTTGTTCCGCTCCGATATCATCGTTGAAAATCAGATCGATGGCGTGCTCGTCTATGCCGATCCGCTGCTTGAAAAGGTCTTCACCAACATCATCGACAACGCCGTCAGGCACGGCGGTCATGTCGGCAGGATCAGGTTCTACCCGAGAAAAGACGGCGACAGCCTCACCATCATCTGCGAGGACGACGGGGCGGGGATAGAAGAGGAGGACAAGGGAAAAATATTCAGGCGGGGCGTCGGGAAAAACACCGGTTACGGGCTTTTCCTCGCCAGGGAAATCCTCGCGATCACCGGGCTTTCCATCAGGGAGGTCGGCATCCCCGGTCAGGGAGCGCGCTTTGAAATTATGGCCCCGTACGGGGCCTACAGGCTGGAAAGAGAGGAAGATCCCGGAAACAACAGAAACAAAGAGGGCAGATTTGTCACCGGGAATTAGCCCCCTCGAAGCATAAAGAGCGACAACCGGAAAAAGAAGGTTCAGTCCCCGCGCTTCCAGAAGCGCTTCGCTTCTTCCTCCATCGCCTCCAGACGATCGTAATAATCGGGAAATTCGTTGAGATGGGCAAGGGCGATCTTGCCGGTCATCAGGAGATCGTCGCCGGTGACGTTCGTCTTCGGGTCCTGCGTTCCGTGCTCGAGCTCCACATCCATCCCGGCCCTGAACTGCTCCACGTCAAAATCCTTCCAGTCGATCCCGAGCGTCTCGCCGATCTTGCGGGCTTCTTCCGTCGTAATCTGCTTTTTTTCGCTCATCGGACTCACGTACCTTCCTGAGTCCCTCCCCATATATTAGCCTCTCCCCTGTTCGCAACCTTTTCATAGAGGGGCGTCTACCCGAAGGCGGGGGACGGCGTGGATGCCGGGCATGAGTCCGAACGATCACCTGAGCGAGGCCGAGCGGGATCAGGGCCTCCATCTGGTGATCAGGGACGGCCTTGCAACACAGGCGATGGTCACCCTCACCGGCGGCGTCTTTCTGGTCGCCTTCGCCCTCCTCCTCGGGGCGTCGAACACGGTCATCGGTCTCCTCGCCGCCATTCCGGCCCTCGCCGAACTGATCCAGATCCCCTCCGTCTTCCTCGTCGCCCGGGTGCAGAACCGCAGGGTGCTCTCGGTCGCGGCATCGATCGCCGCACGCCTCTTCTGGCTCGTCATTGCGGCCATCCCGTTCCTCGTTCCGGGTGAGGAAGGGGTCCTGACCCTCGTCCTTGCGATGTGCTGCTACTCCTGCATATCGGCCGTCTCCCACTGTTCGTGGAACTCGTGGATGCGCGACCTCATACCCCGTGACCGCCAGGGGGCCTTCTTCTCCCGCCGCCTTCAGCTCTCGTACATCATCGCGATCGTCCTGTCCCTTGCCGCCGCACTCTTCATCGACTGGTGCAAGAGGGGAGATGTCCCGGAAGTGGAGGCCTATTCCACTCTCTTCTTCGGGGGCTGGATCGCCGGAATGTTCGGGATCTACTTCCTCTCGCATACGCCCGAGCCGCGTTTTCACGACGTGCGGGAGTCAGGCCTCATATCCGCACTGAAAATACCTGTTTCGGATGCAAATTTCGCCAACCTCCTCGTTTTTCTCGGGTCGTGGAACTTCGCCATCAATCTTGCCGCCCCATTTTTCACCGTCTATATGCTCAGGAGGCTCGGTCTGGAGATCACCTGGGTGATCGCCCTCGCCGTGATGAGCCAGACGGTGGCGATCCTCTCGTTCAGACTCTGGGGCCATGCGGCGGACAGGTTCAGTTACACCTCCGTCCTGCGGGTCAGCGGTCCGATCTTCATAATCACCGTCCTGGCCTGGACGTTCACGACCCTTCCCGATCCCTACATCCTGACGGTGCCCCTCCTGATCGCAATCCACATCCTCATCGGCCTCTCCACTGCGGGCGTCACCCTGTCGACGACCTACATCGGGCTCAAACTCGCCCCCGAAGGGCATGCGACCGCATACATCACGGCGGCGAGCATCACCAACTACCTCGCGGCCGGGATCGCACCGGTTATCGGCGGCCTTTCCGCCGATTTTTTCGCAGCGAGGGCGTTATCCCTCACCATCACATGGACCGATCCCGGCGGCACGCTCGTGCTCAACACCCTCAGCCTTCAGCACTGGGATTTCTTCTTCATCCTGGCCTTTTTCCTCGGCCTCTACGCTCTCCACCGCCTGTCCTTCGTTCACGAGGAAGGTGAGGTAAAGGAGCAGATCGTCGTGAGCGAACTCCTGGCCGAGGCCCGCAGGGAGATGCGCAACCTCTCGACGGTTGGCGGACTGCGGATCATGGTCAGACCGCCGGTCGCCCGGATCCTGGATATGGAGGAGAAGAAAAGACGCACGAAAAGGATGAAAAAAAGGATTATTCTGATATCTCCATCTCGATACCGCCGAACCACCCGGCGGCGACGTTGTAGAGGAACGCCACCAGCGCGCCGGCGATGAAACCGACGATCGCGTAGACAATGGTGACGAAGATGATGACGACGAGACCGCTGGCCCCGTTCATCGCCGCCGTTCCGATGGAAGTGCCGTCAATCGCCCGGGCGATGCCGGCGACGCCTGCAAAGACAATCCAGAGGACGCTCAGGATCAGGCCGATGACCAGGCTGATCGCCGCATTGATCTTCGCGACCGAAAGAACACCAAATCGCTTTATTTCTGCCACGATTACAATTCAACGCCCATGAGAATGAATCTAACGATTCCTGGGATCGTAATGTTAGAAATACACCACAAGAATAAAATATCTGATGTTATCAATATCTAACATAAAGTTGCATATTTCTCACAGGTGGACAGATGAAGACACGTTACATCCTCCAGATCTGCGCCGGCGCCCTCGTGGCGGCGGCCGGCATCCTCCTCCCTATCACCGGCACCCTCACCGACACCGCCGCGTCCTCGGCCCTCGTCTCCGTCGGGACGGTGATGGTCACCTTCGGCGTTCTCAACCACCGCCGTTTCGGCGACGAGATCGAAGCCGACGAGCGGACGCGGGAGATCGACGGGACGGCGGCCGCATGGTCGTGGTTCGCCACCCTGATCTTCCTCTGCATCATCTTCTGGGCGAACAAACTCGGGGGGTTCACCCCCGACATAGAGGGTGTGATCCTCGGCACCATCCTCTTCATGGCGCTCACCGGAGCGGCGTTCTCGTGGTACTTCGCACACCGCACGGAGGGGGCATGAGCCCGGGTGATTGACATGGAAAAAAAGACGCGATATATACTCTGGACCGTTATGGGCGCCCTCTGGCTCCTTGCCGGGATCGCCGGGACAGTCACGGGCAGGCAGGACGCGACGGTGGCCGGCATGTTCATCACCTGCGGTGTCATCATCCTCGTCTTCTCCCTGGGGCGGGCGATGCGAACGGACGAAGGCCCTGAACAGGACGAGCGGACACGAAGGATCGGCGCCTACGGGATCACCTACTCCTGGTTCGTCACCCTGGTGTACCTCTTCGCCCTTTTCTGGGCGCAGAACGCGGGCGTGTTCGCCCTCTCGTCGCCGGACGTGATCCTCTCCTCGATCCTGCTGATGGCGATCTCGGCAAAGGCGTTTCAGTGGTGGTTTTTCAGGAAGGGGGATGTCGAATGAAAAAATCCAATCTCCTCATCGGTGCCGGAGCGCTGATCCTGGCGGCCGGACTCCTGATCATCGGGTTCTGGCCGATCTCGGAGAAGTCGATACCGTCCATGCTGACGATCGTGACTACGGGCGCACTGTTCCTGGCACTGGGATTTTTGTGGAAACGAAAAGAGAGTGACGGACCCGAACAGGACGAACGGACCGAGCGGATCAACAGCCTGGGGTTCAGGTACTCCTGGTACTGCACATTTGCGGGCATGCTCCTCCTCGCATATATCGGTCCCTTCATACCGCTCGACGCCCCGTTAAACCTGTACGTTGCCATACTCTGGATGGTGGCGAGCGCCGTTGTATTCCAGGGATATTATTCCCTGCGGGGGGACGTCTGATGATATCAACCAGAAAAAGCATCATTGTCAGCATCGCCGGTCTTCTCCTCGCCTGGGGCGGCCTCACCCTGGCGTGGTCCGGGGCGGCCGGCAGAACTGACCCGGCGTCCCTGGTGCCGGCCCTCGCCGGGACCGTGCTGATCTTCCTCCCGGCGATCCTCAGGATGTGGTCGGAGGATCGGAGACGCATGACGGATCGCACCGCCCTGCTCGTCCGGGGCGCCGGGATCGCCGCAGGAATCCTCGTCGGCGGATATATCCTGTACCTCTGGACGGTCGGGACAGGGGATCCGAAACTCGATCTCCTCCTCTCGCCCGTCCTTGCAGCGATTGCAGGCGTACTCACCCTGTTCATCCTGGAAATAACGTCAATCGCCATACTCAAACGCGGAAAGGAATAAACATGGAAATAATCACGGTCGAAAACCTCAAAAAAGGGTTCAAAGGCAGAGAGGTGCTCAAAGGCATCACCTTCTCGGTCAAAAAGGGCGAGGTCTTCGGTTTCCTCGGCCCGAACGGCGCCGGAAAAACGACGACGATGCGCTGCCTGCTCGGCCTTCTGCGGCCGGATGCAGGGGAGGTGTCGGTCTTCGGCGAGAACATGGCCGAATCCGACCGCCTGCGCCGACGGATCGGCGTGCTCCTTGAAAAGGACGGACTGGCGGACCGCCTCACCGCGTACGAGAACCTCGACTACTACGCCCGCCTCTACGAAGTCCAGAACCAGGAGGAGCGGATCGCCGGGATCCTGGGGTTCACCGGACTTGCCGACCGCAGGGACAGCCTGGTCGGCACGTTCTCGACAGGCATGCGCAGGAAACTCGGCATCGGCCGGGCGATCCTCCACGACCCGGAGGTGCTTTTCCTGGACGAACCGTCGGCCGGCCTCGATCCCGAAGCGCAGAGAATGGTCCGCGACCTGATCGCCGACCTTTCCCGCGAAGAGGAGATGACCGTCTTCGTCAACTCCCACAACCTCGACGAAGTCCAGCGCGTCTGCTCGACCGTTGCCATTCTCCACGACGGCCGGATCCGGGCGTTCGACACCGTCGAGAGGCTGCGGAGCGGCGGCGGGGCCGAAGTCAGGTTCGTCCTGTCGGACGGTGCCTCTGCCGAACGGGCGCTCGCCGTCCTCTCGGCGATGCAGGGGGTCGAAGAAGTCTCCCGGGATGGGGAGGGCGTCTCTGCACGCCTGGCCGGATCAGACGTCCCGCCTCTCGTAAAGGCCGTTGTGGACGCCGGATGTGCGATCGAAGAGGTCAGAAAGGATCACCGGTCCCTCGAAGAGATCTACCTTTCGGTCGTCAGACAGGCGGAGGGATCGGCATGAACGGGATCCTCACCGTGGCCCGGAAAGAGGCCGGACTTATCCTCCGCTCCCGTCAGCTCATGGCATCGGCACTCCTCGTCACCGTCGTCTTTTCAGGTACGGCGGCGCCTGCTGTCCTCGGATCCGTGGCAGAAGGCGGGGCCTCCATCGACCCGGTGATCTTCATGGTGATCACCGTGACCGGGATATTCATGAGCTACCTCTTCTCTGGGCAGGTGTTCATGAGGGAGAAGACCGAAGGAACGATCGAGACCCTGCTCTGCACGCCCCTCTCGCTCAGGGAGATCTGGACCGGAAAGGTCGCCGGCGTCACCGTCCCGGCATACTTTCTCACCCTCGTCGGGGCCGGCGTCATCAGCGGAGTCGCCTCGGCGATCAGGGGGGAGATCATCCTTCCGTCTGCACCCGCCGCGCTCCATGTCCTCGTCGTCGTACCGGCCTTCATCGCCGTAACCGTAGGGCTGCTCGGTTTTGTCCAGCTCCTCCTCGGCATGCGGGAGAACCAGATCATCAACATGGCGATTATCTTCGGCGTGATCTTCTCGTTCTCGCTATCGACCGGCCTGGCTGGAGATGGGTTCATCGTCACCTGGGGAACCGAAGGAGTGATGCTCGCCGTCGCCGCCGCGCTTCTCCTCGCCGTCGGATGGGCGACGCGTTTCCTGAACCGTGAACGGATCGTGACCACCATTCCGTAAACGGTGCCGTATGCAGACGAAGATCAGGGAATATCGCGCAAAAACGGGGATCACGCAGGAGGAACTCGCCGCACGCGTCGGGGTGCGCCGGGAGACGATCGTCTTTCTTGAGAAGGGGAAGTACAACCCCTCTCTCAAACTTGCATGGCGGGTCTCCCGGGAGCTCGGGGCGTCGATCGAAGAGATATTCATCTTCGGCGAGGAGGACCTGGAGGGCTGATCCCCCCTCCCCCGAGCGCGTACGCCGCCGCCCCAAAGAGCGGCGCCCGCCCCTCGAGGGGGCTGACACAGATCTGCGGCAGGGGCAGGTAGCGGTCGATGTGCGGCATCATGTACCGCAGGATCAGGTCGCCGTGGACCTGCGCGATCGGACCGTCGAAGACGATGATCTCCGGTTCGTAGGCAACGATCAGGTCGGAAACCGCCCGCCCGTTCACCTCCCCGAGAGCGTCCATGAAGGCGAGAGCGATCGCGTCGCCGTCCCCGGCCGCCTCCAGGATCCCGCGGCTTGCGGAGGCGTCGAACGACGGGCGTTCGTCCCTCCCTTCGGACCACGCCGCAAAGAACCGCGGCATCCCGCTGCCCGAGGCATAGCCCTCCCAGTGACCGGCATGCCCGCAGCCGCAGGGGACGCCGTACGTCGAGTCCGCGTGCAGGTGGCCGACCTCTCCGGCGTTCCCGTCCCTTCCGAGGAGCAGGCGGCCGTTGACTACCGCACCCCCTCCGATGCCGGTGGATAACGTGATATACACCAGATTCTCCACGCCCTTCCCGGCACCCAGCCAGCATTCCCCGAGGGCACCCGCCCTGCAGTCGTTGATGAGCCTGACCGGAAGGCCGAAATGTTCGGAGAGCGGGCCGACAAGCGGAACCTCCTCGAAGGCCATGTTCGGGGATCGGACGACCGAACCAGCCGCACGATCGAGGGGACCGGCCGAGGCGACACCGATGGCCCATGCAGAGCCGTCTGCAAGGACCGAGGCAACGGTGGAGACAACGGCATCGGTCACGACCGTCCCCGAACAACCCTCCCGCGGAGTGTCGTCGACAACGATACGCTCGATCCGACCGTCACGGGCGACCAGGGCCGCCCTCAGGTGGGTCGCCCCGATATCGACGGCGATAACGGCGTCCTGTGCAGCCATATCTCCACACCCCGCATCTCCGGGGAAAGGGATTTTCTCACTCCCCTTCCTGCTTCTTTCTGACGACCATCTCGCACTGCGCATCGCCCATGCACCGCGCCCGCACGAACCTGAGGGCGAACTTCCCGCTCAGGTGCTCGACCGCCGAGATGGCGAACGGCATGCACCATGAAGAGCCCACCGAGAGATTGCACCCGGTCTCACGCAGCGTCCCGGTAAAAGGGCACCCTTTTATCACGACCGTCGCCGCCTCCCCTGACGTAGGAAGGACGGCGATCCTGAACTCAGGCCCGAAGAGCACTGTCGCACCGGCTTTCAGCACCTCCCCGATCTCCTCTGCGGTATCGACCGAAAAGCCGAAGGTATCCGCGATCTCCTTCACCTCACCGCCGATCGCATACCATATCATCTGCTCCCGCTCTTCGGCCGTTCCGGCCCCCTCCCGCAGGGCGCAGGAGTACAGCGCCGGAACGAGGGCGGCGGCACGCGTTGCAAACCGCCACCTCGCCATCGGGGGGATCTCTTCGATCAGGTCCTTCGCCATTACCACCACTCAAGTCTGTAATTAAAAAAAAGATCTGATCGGGTCCGCCCGGGCTCAGCGCTTCGGCTCGATCCTGATCTCGCAGTGCTCGTCGCCGACGCACATCCCGCTCCGGTGCGCAATCCCGTACGCCGGGTTCAGGCTCTCGACCGCACTTTCCCCGTACGCCCTGCAGGGGGCGCAGTTGGTGTGCGGGTCCAGACCCATCTCCACCGCCCTGGAGCACATCGGGCAGGACGAGATAACGATCTCGGCACAGTCCCGGTCTTTCGCCACCTTCACCTCGCCCTGCAGCTCCGGGCCGAGCACGATCGTCGAGATGGTGCTGTACGCCATCGCCACGTCCGCCGCATTCTTCAGTGGCATGGAAAAACCGCGGGCGAGAGCGCCCTGGCCCTTTCCCGCCTCTCGCCATATCGCCTGGACGGACTCTTCAAAGCCGCCGCCGAAACCCTCCTGGATCATCCTGTGATAGGCGAAGGGCAGCGCCGTCGCTGCCCGCGTGGCGATGCTCCACCTGAGCTCGGCAGGTATCTGCTCTATTCCGGTCATCGGTTCCACCTCTCCGGCACCGCATCTCCCGCGCAGTGCCGGGTAAACATATGTAGATTAATATATAAAACGATCCAAGGCAAAAAGCCCAAAAACTCCACCGGCCAGAAGATCTATGATGACAGAGCTCGGGCAGATCAGCGGAGTCCTTCTCGACATAGACGGCGTGCTGTATGCAGGCGGGAGGGCGATCGAAGGGGGAAGAGAGACGGTGGCATGGCTGGAGTCGGAGGGCATCCCCTTCAGGTGCGTATCGAACACCACGAGCCGTTCCCGTCGCTCCATTGCCGCACGTCTCCGGGCTCTGGACTACGATATCCACGAGTCCCTCATATTCAACCCGCCGCTGGCGGCGATCCGGCACCTGCGGGGAAAAAAGACCTTTCTTCTCACACAGGGCGATGTCAGGGACGATTTCCTCGCCGCCGACATCCCCCTCGTCGAGGAGGGGGCCGAAGCGGTCGTGGTAGGGGACGCCGGAAACGGCTTCACCTATGAGGCGATGAACCGGGCCTTCAGAATGGCGCTTGAGGGCGCCGGGATCGTCGCCCTCGAAAAAGACCGCTACTGGATGGGCGCAGATGGGCTGATGCTTTCAGCAGGGCCGTTTGTGGCGGCGCTCGAATATGCCACAGGGAGCGAGGCTGTGGTCGTCGGCAAACCCTCGTCCGAATTCTTTAGACTCGCTCTCGAAGACATGGGCGCAGAGCCGTCAGAGGCCCTCATGGTCGGCGACGATCTCAGGACCGATATCGGTGGCGCACAGGCTGCCGGGATGAGAACCGCTCTCGTCAGAACAGGAAAATTCAGACAGGAGGTTTTTGAAACGTCCAGGATCAGGCCGGACCTCCTCCTCCCCTCGATCGCCGGCCTTCCCCGGGCCATGAGAGGAATATTTATATAATGGAACTTCAGAGTCTCGCCTGAACCATCACATACGGGGGAGACAAAACGTGGGATACAGGCCGATATGGGCGATAATCATAGTGGCGACTCTTTTATGCACCAGTGTCCTGGTCGCTTCAGGGATCGTGACGCTCCTGCGTCCCATCGTCATTTACCCTTCCATCACACCGGCCGAGGATATATCCGGGACGGATCAGGCTGAATTCGTCTTCCCCTTTGAAGACTCCCGTTACCGGCTGAGGATGCCTGTGGACGCCGCTGTTTACATGGGAGCACGGAACGGATCTAAAAGCGCCATACTCTACAGAGACATCCCGGACAACGAGTGGATCACCGCATACTATCAGGCGTTCATCGACGACCCTTATCAGGAGCCGCTCTACTCAGGCCTTCTCAGTGCATTTTCCAGGATCAGGGACGAAGACGACCTCGATTCGGACCGGTACCTCGAAATGATCACGGCGTTCGTCCAGTCCATCCCGTACGAGGATCACCCAGACGGCGCTCCCCCGAAATTCCCGGTGGAGACCGTGGCCGAGCGGACCGGCGACTGCGACGACAAGAGTCTCCTCCTTGCCGCACTCCTGGCCAGGGCCGGTTATGACGTCGTCCTTCTCGACTTCATCGACGACTCACACATGGGAGTCGGCGTTGCAGCAGACGCAAACACCTACGGCTCGACCGGTTACGCCTTTATCGAGACGACCGACTTTAATTTTGTCGGCGTCGTCCCGGAGAACCTCGCAAACGGGGTCCAGCTCACGGCAGATCCCCTGGTGATCAGGGTGGGCAACGGGACCGGACGCTACACGAGCGGGGCCGAAACGGCATATATCAAAGAACAGGCCGCAACGGCACGCAACCTTCTCGGCGCCTTCGTCCAGAACCTCAGCGAGCGGCATGCCGATCTTAAAGCAACAGAAATACGCATCACCGAAGAAAAAGAGACCATAGAAAAACTGCTTTCAGCAGGAGACATCACAGACTACAATGCACGGATCGCCGGCTACAACGACAGGGTGGAGGCCTACAACCGCGCCGTTGCCGACTATAAAACAGATGCCGGGAAGTATGACCGGGCGGCCGAGATCTACAACTATATTGCCGGCCACCGCTACGACCGTGTGGGCACCTACGAATGGCTCCTCGCCACCGCTTCGGCCGGGTGAACCCGCCCCCAGGATCAGGTGTATAACTCGCAGGGCAGGGCCGGTGCGTCTCTCCCCATGCACATGCTCCCCTGCCTGGCCCTGAAGGTGATCTTCGACATCTGGCTTCTGCGCTGAACAACCGGGTAGGCTCGGGCACGCTCGGCAAGTGCCGAGAAGGTCGTATCGTCCATGATCATAGGGGCAACGGCCGGGGATATCATCCCGGGCCGGGCGCGGGGCGAAAGTATACATTCTGCCGATAACTGTTTATCTGCATTATCAGAAATACTCTGGAGAGGTATCCATGCTCAAAATAGAGAAGCTGAAGGTCAGGGTAGGGGACAGGGAAGTCCTCCACGAGATCGATCTTCAGATCAACGACGGGGAGACGCACGTCCTCATGGGGCCGAACGGCTCGGGGAAGAGCACCCTGTTAATGACCATCATGGGCTTCGGCAACTACGAGGTCACCGGCGGACGGATCGTCTACAATGGAAAGGATATCACCCATATGCCTGTCCATGAACGGGCACAAATGGGTATAGGAATGCTCTTTCAGCGTCCACCCACCATATCCGGCCTTAAACTCGAAAAACTCCTCACCGCAGTAGCAGGAGGAAAAACCGGAGAAATTCCGACCTACGCCAGATCCGTGGACATGGAACGTTTCCTCCAGCGGGATATCAACAAGGGATTCTCGGGCGGCGAAATCAAGCGGAGCGAGGTGCTACAGCTGATGGTCCAGCGTCCCGACTTCGTCATGCTCGACGAACCCGAAAGCGGGGTGGACCTGGAGAACATCTCCCTGATGGGCACCTCCATCGCACATCTCCTCCAGAAAGATCTGCATATCATGAACCGGCAGAAGAGCGGGCTGATCATCACCCACACCGGCTATATCCTCGACTATCTTGACGCCGACTTCGGCCACGTCATGATCGACGGGGCGATACGGTGCCACGGCAACCCCCGCGAGATACTGAAAGTGATCAAAGAGAAAGGATACAGGGAGTGCCTTGCATGCCAGCAGATATGAACGAAATATCCAGTCTCCCGGACTCTGAGAAGGAGAGGCTCACCCAGACCGGGCTGGAGATGGGGCTGGAGAACCGGTGCGGGAGTTTCTTCCAGATGGACCAGAAGATCCTCCAGACCACCTGCTCGGCCGAGGGCGTGGAAGTCCTCTCCCTCCAGGACGCTCTCCAGAAATACGACTGGATGGCCGAGCGCTACTGGAACGCGGTCAAAAAGGACAAGGACAAGTACACCGAGTTCGTCGCAAAACAGGAGCACCCATCGGGCGTCGTGGTCATCGCCCACAAGGGCGCCCGCACCGTCTACCCGGTGCAGGCCTGCCTCTACCTTGCCGGAGGACCCGTCCAGACGGTGCACAACATCATGATCGCCGAGGAGGGCGCAGAACTCCACGTGATCTCAGGCTGCGCCAGCGCCGCCGGAGCAAAGAGCGGCTCGCACCTCGGCGTGACCGAGTTCTATGTCGGTAAAAACGCGCAGATCACCTCGACGATGATCCACAACTGGAACCCGCACATCTCGGTCTACCCGCGGAGCGCCGCTATCGTGGAGGAGAACGGCGTATTCCTCTCCAACTACGTCTGCATGCAGCCGGTCTCCAGGATCCAGATGTACCCCCAGGCGACGCTCGGCAAAAACGCCGTCGCACGCTTTTCGTCCATCATCGTCGCACAGCAGGACTCTCACTTCGACCTCGGCTCCCGTGCGATCCTCCGGGGGAAAGGCAGCAGCGCCGAACTGATCACCCGTGCGATCACGAAGGGCGGGACGATCATCTCCAGGGGCCACATCCTGGGCGAGACCGAGGAGACGAAGGGGCACATCGAGTGCAAGGGAATGATCCTCAAGGACGGCACGATCCACGCCATCCCGGAGATCGAGGGCCGGGTCACCGGCACCGAACTCTCGCACGAGGCGGCGGTAGGCAAGATCGCCCGCGACGAGATCGAGTACCTGATGGCCCGCGGTCTCGACGAAGAGACGGCGACGGCCACGATCATCCGCGGCTTCCTGGACGTGAAGATCGAGGGGCTGCCGCCGGTGCTGCAGCAGCAGATCGACGCCGCGATCGACGCGGCCGACGCAGGTTTCTGAACCAATGGAACAGGACTTCACGCAGGCACGCCATCTGATGGTCGAGCATCAGATCAGGGCGCGGGGCGTCTCGAACGAGAGGGTTCTTGCCGCCATGCGAGAGGTTCCTCGCCATCTTTTTGTTCCCGACGACCTCAGGAACGCCGCCTACGGCGACCACCCCCTCCCGATCGGGGAGGGGCAGACGATCTCCCAGCCCTATATCGTGGCGGTGATGACCGAACTCCTCTCCCCGGAACCGGACGACCTGATCCTGGAGATAGGGACCGGCAGCGGCTATCAGGCGGCCTTGCTCGGGCGGATCGTCCGCGAGGTCTGGAGCGTGGAGCGGATCGCCTCGGTGGCGGCGCAGGCCGAGCGAAACCTGGAGTCGGCAGGGGCTACAAACGTCCGCGTGGTCGTCGGCGACGGGACGCTCGGCCTCGCGGAGCACGCTCCCTACGACGGGATCATCGTCACCGCGGCCGCGCCGTCCATCCCGGAGCCGCTCTTCGATCAGCTCGCCGACGGCGGCATACTCGTCGCCCCGGTCGGGTCCCGTCACCTGCAGGACCTGGTCTGCTGCACCCGCAGAGGAGACACCGTTGTGCAGCGCTCGTGGGGAGGGGTGGTCTTCGTACCCCTCGTCGGCGCACATGGGTGGGAGGAGTGAAGCATGTATTACGACGTCACGCGAGAACTCTCCGAGGAGATCCTGATATTCCCGGGAGGAGACCCGAAACCGGCGTTCAGCACCGAAGACCACGGTGCCTACCTCATAAGCCTCCTCTCCCTCTCGACCCACACCGGCACCCACATCGACGCCCCCTCGCATTACCTGAAGGACGACCGGACGGTCGACCGGATCGATCCAGGACGGCTCATCGGGAGGTGCCGCGTCGTCGATCTCGGGACGGCAACGGCGATCTCGACGGCCGATCTTGCGGGAAGGACGAAAGGGGCCGAACGGATCCTTCTCAAGACCTGGTTCTCGGGCAGGACGGCGTTCGACCCGAATTACCCGCACCTGACCGGGAACGCTGCGGCCTCTCTCATCGAAGAAGGGGTCAGGTGTGTCGGCATCGACTCCCCCTCCATCGAGGCCTGCGATGGGGACGGAACAGTCCACCTGGCCCTTCTCGACGAGGGGATCGCGGTGATCGAACTCCTCGACCTCTCGGCCGTTCCCGAGGGAGATTATTATATGGCGGCGCTTCCCCTCCGCCTGAAAGGGCTGGACGGGGCGCCTGCGCGGGTGGTCCTCTCGGACCGCCCATTCCTGTGAGGTGAACATGAATCTTATCGCATCTGCAGTGGCAAAACTCGAAGAAACGGTGAAGAACTCGGGCTGCGAGGAGGGAAGCGTATCCCTGACGAGAAACCCGAAACGGCCCGTCTGCCAGTACCCCCGCGGCGTCTGCGTGGAGGCCTGCTTCGGCGACCGGCGCGGCCATGTGATCACCCCCGAGCCGATAGAGGCCTGCACAAAGGTCTCGTTCATGTTCGGGGCGCCCCTCGGAAGTCAGGTGGAACGGACGGCCGCCTGCGCCATCGTCAACGCCGTTACCGCCTTTTTCTGCATCAACCGGCGAGTGAACGCCTGCGAGCAATACCAGCACGCCATGTGCCGGAGCGAACTCACGGCAGAGCTCGCGGGGGCACGGGTCTACGTGGCCGGCGATGTGCGGGCCCTCCCCACAGGCGAGGGGATCGTCTTCACCGAAGACCCGGGCAGGGCTGACATCGTCCTGGTCGTCGGACCGGGCCTCGTCGCCCAGGAAAGCCTTGCCGCCGTCGAAAAAGCGCTCGGGAAAAAGCGGGTGATCTGTATCGGCCCCTCCACTGCGGGCGTCGCCACCCTCCTCGACGTCGAGCACTGGTGCCCGTACGGGCACTGACCCCCCATACCAATTCCCAAACCTCATATTCTGTGAAGGCACATTACCGCGCATGCTTTTCGGCTCTTCAGGGATCAGAAGAGAATATTCAGGCGGATTTGCAGACCTCGCCGTGCAGGTGGGGGCAGCTGCCGCACAGGCCGGCGGGTCGGCGGTCGTCGGCATGGACGCCCGGACGACCGGGCCGCTGCTTGCCGACGCCGTTGCCGCAGGGATTCTTTCGGCAGGAGCGGATGTCTACGCCTGCGGGATCGCACCCACACCGACCGTCGCCTGCGCCGCGCGGGCCCACACCTGCGGCGTGATGATCACCGCCTCGCACAACCCGGAGGAGTACAACGGGATCAAACTCCTCAACCCCGACGGCTCGTCCTTCACCTCGGCCCAGCAGCAGAGAATGGAAGAGGACCTCAAACGCGAGCACGGGGCGGACTGGCAGGAGCAGGGGTGCATCCACGCCATCGACGCCGTTTCGATCCACAAGAATACCATACTGAACAGCCTCGCCCTCCCTGAAGCGCTCTCCGTCGTCGTCGACTGTGGAAACGGTGCCGGCAGCGTGATTACCCCGGCGCTTCTCGCCGATGCGGGCGTGCAGGCCCTCTGCCTCAACGCAAACCCATCGGGCAGGTTCGTGCGGCCGTCCGAACCTCTCGAAAAAAACCTCCCGTACATGCCGGCGATGGTGCGGAAACGTGGAGCGGCGTGCGGGATCGTCCACGACGGCGACGCCGACCGGATGATGGCCTTCGATGGAAAGGGGCGGTACATCGGCGGTGACCACCTTCTCATGCTCTTCGCCGAATATCTCGGAGCGAAACGCGTCGTCACCACCTCAGACGCCTCGATGGCGATCGAGGAGGTGGCCGAGGTGCACCGCACCCCGGTGGGCGACACCTTCGTCTCGGAAGAGCTCCTGAAATGGGGGGAATTCGGCGGTGAGCCGTCGGGCGCCTGGATATTCCCGAAAAACTCGCTCTGCCCGGACGGCATCTACGCCGCCGCCCTGCTCTGCGAGATCGCCGGCGAGTGGGACATCGCCGAACGGGTGGCGGCGATGCCCGCCTACCCGATCCTCAGAGACTCGGTCAGGATCGAGAACGCCCGCGAGGTGATGACCGCCCTGGGCGCCGACGTCCCGACCGACGGGATCAGGATCGAGGACGAGGACGGCTGGTGTCTGGTCAGGGCGAGCGGGACCGAGCCGAAGATCAGGTTCACCGCCGAGGGCAGAGACGCCGCCGCCGCAAAACGGATGATGGAAGCGGGCAAAGAACGCCTCAGGAGGGCGGCATAATGGAGTGCGTCATCCTCGCTGCGGGCGAAGGCACGAGAATGCGCCCTCTCACCGCCGAACGCCCGAAGGTGATGCTTCCCCTCGCCAACCACCCGATGCTCGAGCACCTGGTCAGGGCCGTCACCGAGGCCGGGATCACCTCGATCACCCTGGTCGTCGGCTACGGCGAACGTGAGGTGCGGGAGTGGTTCGGCGACGGCAGCCGCCTCGGGGTCACGATCCGCTACGTCGTCCAGCGCCGCCAGCTCGGGACCGCCGACGCCCTCCGGGCGACGAAAGGGCTGGTCGAGGGTCGGTTCCTGATGCTCAACGGCGACATGATCGTCGATGCGGCCGACCTCGCCGACCTCTGCAGCAGGGAGGCGCCCTGCATGGGCGTCTACGAGAGCGACCACCCGCAGGACTACGGCGTCGTGACGATCGAGGGCGACCTGATCACCGGCCTCGAAGAGAAGTCGCGGCAGCCGAAGAGCCGGATGATCAATGCGGGCGTTTACCTTTTCGACCCGGAGATCTACGAGCGGCTGACGAAGGTGCCACTCTCTGGCCGGGGCGAATACGAACTCACCGACGCCCTCGCGGACTATATCGCCGAGGGGCGCCTCTCCGCCTACCCCCTCTCCACCTGGATGGACGTCGGCGCCCCCTGGGACCTCCTGGACGCCAGCGCCACCCTCCTCGCACGGATGGCGCCCGCCTGCGAGGGGACGGTCGAGGACGGCGTCGTCGTCCACGGCAAACTGATCCTGGGGAAGAACTCCGTGGTCAAGGCCGGCACCTACATCGAGGGTGACTGCATCGTCGGGGAAAACTGCACGATCGGCCCCCACGCCTATATCAGGGGCTCCACCTCGATCGGCGACGGCTGCCACATCGGCCACGCCGTCGAGGTGAAAAACTCGATCGTCTTCGCCGGGACGAAGATCCCGCACTTCAACTATGTCGGCGACTCCATCATCGGGAGCCACTGCAACTTCGGCGCCGGCACCAAGGTCGCAAACCTCAGGCACGACCACGGGATCATCGCGATCAACGGCAGGTCCACCGGGAGGAAGAAGTTCGGGGCGATCATCGGCGACTACGTCCTCTTCGGGATCAACTGCTCGGTGAACGTGGGCACCGTCATCGGCAGTTACTCCCTCATCGGGCCGCACAGTCTGGTCGAGGGCACGCTGAAGGAGCGGACCGTGATAAGATAGGTGAGTGAAAACCATGCAGGCAGTTATTCTCGCAGCAGGTGAGGGCAAGCGCCTCCGCCCCCTCACCCACGCCATGCCCAAGGCGATGGTGCCGGTTGCAAACCGGCCGATCCTGGAATACATCGTTCGGGCTCTCGAAAAGAACGGAATCAGGGAGATCATCGTCGTCGTCGGCTACAAAAAAGAGCAGGTGATCAGGCACCTCAACAGCCTCGATATCCCGGTGAAGGTCGTCGTCCAGGAGCGGCAACTCGGGACAGCCCATGCCCTCAAATGCGCGGCGCCCCTGATCACCGGCGACTTCCTCCTCCTCCCCGGCGACAACTACATCGACACGGCGTCGATCGCCAGGATCATGAAGGAGAAAAACGTCGTCCTGACCTGGGACCACCCGCACCCCTCGAACTTCGGAGTGCTCACGATCAGGGACGGCTATGTCCAGCAGGTGATCGAAAAACCCACAAAAGCGCCGGGCTTCACCGTCTCGACCGGGATCTTCTCGCTCGAACCGTCGTTTTTCGACCACATCGGCGACGAGACCGAGATTCCAAATGCGATCAACTCCATGATCGCCGCGGGAACACGCCTGAAGGCGGTCCCGGCCGAGGACTGGCAGGATGCCATCTTCCCGTGGGACCTCCTGAGACTGAACGCGGCGCTCCTGCAAGGGGTGCGGCAGGAGCGGGCCGGGCGGATCAGCGCCTCCGTCGTGATCAGGGGGGCGGTCTCCATTGGAAGGGGGACGACGATCGGCCCGAACAGCACCATCATGGGCCCGGTCGTCATCGGCGAGGACTGCGAGATAGGCCCGAACTGTGTCGTCCTCCCGGAGACGAGCATCGGTGCGAGGGTTAGGTTGGAGCCGTTCACCCTGATCGGGCATTCCCTGATCCTGGACGACGCCTGCGTCGGCTCCCACGCCCGTATCACCGACGCCGTCATAGGCACCGGGACGCAGGTAGGCGACCACGGGACGACGTCTCCGCAAAAGACCATCTTCTCGATAGAAGGGGAGTTGATAAGGGCGAAATTCGGGGCTATCATAGGGGACAACGTGCGATCCGCCCCGTTCTGCGTCTTCAAGAACTGCATCGTCGGCAACGACGTCCGCATCGATGACGGGAAAACGGTCTACGGAGAGGTTCCCGACGGAGCAAGGATTATATAAGGGATGATGATCAGGAGAGATAGCGTTACGTTGGGGGAAGCACTGTGTGCGGGATAGTTGGATACATCGGCTGGAGAGAGGCCGCACCCCTCGTCATCGAGGGACTGAAGCGTCTCGAGTATCGCGGCTACGACTCATTCGGCGTTGCAACCGAGAACGGGGACATCAGGGTCGTTAAAAAAAGCGGAAGAATATCTGAGAACGGGGCCGACCTCGGCGCCCTCGTCGGGCACATCGGCATCGGCCACACCCGCTGGGCGACGCACGGCGTCCCGAACGACAGCAACGCCCATCCCCACACGGACTGCACGGGTACGATCGCCGTCGTCCATAACGGGATCATCGAAAACTACGCGGTGCTCAAGAGGAAACTCATCGAAAAAGGGCACCGCTTCAAAAGCGAAACCGACACCGAGGTGATCGCCCACCTGGTCGAGGAGCATTTCAGGGGCGACCTCCTCGTCGCCGTCACCGAGACGGTCCGTTACCTGGAGGGGTCGTACGCGATCCTGGTCATCGCAAAGGACGATCAACGGATCGTCGCCGCCCGCAAGAGCAGTCCGCTCGTGCTGGGTATCGGCGACGGCGAGGTGCTCTGCGCATCCGACGTCACCCCCCTTCTGGAACACACCCAGCGGGCGGTCTACCTGGAGGACGGCGACGTGGCCGCCCTCACGGCGTGCAGGATCGACGTCTACCACGACGGCATCCCGGTGGAGCGCTCGGTCAGCCACATCGAGTGGAGCGTGGACGACGCAAAGAAGGGCGGGTTCGAACACTACATGCTCAAGGAGATCTACGAGCAGCCCGAGGTCTTCTACAACACGATCAAGGCGCTGGAAAACGACAGCCGCCTCCCGATGCTCAGGATCCCGGCCGAGATCACGGTGGTGGCCTGCGGGACGTCCTATCACGCCGCCCTCGTCTTCCGTTACCTCGCGCAGGAGTACAGCGCCAAGCGCGTCTCGGTGGAGTTCGCCTCCGAGTTCAAGTACTACACCCCGCCCCTCAGAGACATGGTGATCGCCGTCACCCAGTCGGGGGAGACGGCCGACACCCTCACCGCCATCGAGAAGGCGAAGGCCCGCAACTGCTCGACCCTGGCGATCACGAACGTGCTCGGGAGCACCATCAGCCGGAGCGCGGACTGGACCGTCTTCATGTGCGCCGGGCCCGAGATCAGCGTCGCCGCCACGAAGTCCTTCACCGCCCAGCTCGCCGTCTTCATGGGCATGGTGAACGTGATGGCCGACGGGAAGTTCACCGAGGTGCTGGCCCACGCCCACCGCTCGATCGAGCGGGTGCTCCAGCAGGAGCTGGGGGCGGCGGTGGCGCTCCTCACCGACGCCACCGAGATGTTCTATGTCGGCCGTGGGGTCTTCTACCCGGTCGCCCTCGAAGGTGCCCTGAAGATGAAGGAGATTTCCTATATTCACGCCGAAGGCTATGCGGCCGGCGAGTTGAAGCACGGCCCCTTCGCCCTTCTCTCCACCGAAACCCCGGTCGTCGCCATCTGCACGCCGGGCCGGACCTACGGCGTGATGCTCTCCAACGTCAAGGAGATGAAGGCGCGGGGCGCCCCGGTCATCGGCATCGGCGTGGAGGGGGACACCGAGGTCGAGAGCATCGTCGACGTCTTCGTCCCGGTGCCCGAGGACCATCAGCTGGCCCAGGTGCTCACGGTCTCGGTGGTCCTCCAGCTCCTGGCCTACCAGACGGCAAAGGCATTAAAGAGGGATATCGACAAACCAAGAAATCTGGCAAAGAGCGTGACCGTCGAATGACAGAATATGGCAGAAACAGCGTGGGCGAGGGCGCACGCATTTTCGAACCGGTGACTCTCGGCTTTCCGTCGAGAGAGCGGCTCGGGCAGAAGGATTTTGCAGGCACCGTCATCGGGAAGAACGCCGTGCTCAGGACGGGCACGATCATCTACTGCGACGTCGAGATCGGTGACGACTTTTCGAGCGGGCACAATGTGATGATCCGTGAGTGGACAAAGATCGGCGACCACGTGGCCGTCGGCACCTCGACCGTCATCGAGGGGGACTGCGTCATCGGGAGCAATGTCTCGCTCCAGAGCATGGTCTATATCCCGACGAACACGATCCTCGGCGACCACGTCTTCATCGGCCCGAACGCGGTCTTGACGAACGATCGTTACCCGCCGCACGGAAAGCCGCCTCTCCAGGGCCCGGTCGTCAGGGACGGCGTCTCCATCGGCGCCGGAGCGGTGATCCTGCCCGGGATCACCATCGGCGAGGGGGCGCTCGTGGCCGCGGGTTCCGTCGTCACCCACGACGTTCCGGCGCGGATGATGGCGATCGGATCGCCGGCACGCTTCGTCGACCTCCCCGAACGGATGCGTGAGTGACGTGAAGATCCCGGTGGCGCGCCCCCTCCTCGGGGCAGAGGAAGCTGAGGCGGTGCGGGAGGTGCTCGCCTCGAGCATGATCGCCTCGGGCCCGAAGACGGCGGCGTTCGAGGAGCGGTTCGCTGCATACTGCGGGGCACCCCACGCCGTCGCCACAAACAACGGCACGGCCGCCCTGCACGCCGCGCTGCTCGCCGGCGGCGTCGGGCCCGGCGACGAGGTGATCGTCCCCTCCTTCTCCTTCATCGCCACGGCGACGGCGGTCTCGATGTGCGGCGCCGTCCCGGTCTTTGCCGACGTGGACCCCGACCGCTTCACCATCGACCTGGTCTCGGCGGAAGCGCTCGTCACGGCGCGGACGAAAGCACTGATCGGCGTCCACCTCTTTGGCCAGTGCTGCGACGTCCCGGCGATCGCCGACCTCTGTACTGACCGGGGCCTCCTCTTCGTGGAGGACGCCGCGCAGGCGCACGGGGCGGCGCTGGACGGGAAGAGGGCCGGGTCGTTCGGGGACTTCGGCTGCTTCTCCTTCTATGCGACGAAAAACATGACCACCGGCGAGGGCGGGATGGTGACGACGGCGTCGGACGAGTTCGATGCCCGTCTGCGCCGGGTGATCAACCACGGCCAGTCGGAAAAATACCTGCACACGGAGCTCGGCTACAACTACCGGATGACCGACATCGCCGCCGCCGTCGGGCTTGTGCAGCTGGAGCGGCTGGACGGCTTCAACCGGCGCCGGCAGGAGAACGCCGCCTTCTACTCCGGCCACATCAGTGCCCCCGGCATTGCCGTCCCGACCGTCTCGCCGGGCGCCGTGCATGTCTATCACCAGTATGTGCTCCGGGTTGAGGAGGGGCGGGACCGGATCATGGCCGCTCTGGGGGAGCGGGGAATCGGCACGGCGGTCCACTACCCGGTGCCGATCCACCGGCAGCCGATCTACGCAGGCCTGAAGGCAGACTGCCCGGTCGCCGAGCGCCTCGCGGCATCGGTCTTCTCCATCCCGGTCCACCCCGGCGTCACCGACGAAGAGCGGACATACATCGCCGACACGATCAACGAGGTGGCGTGAGATGGACGCGGGCGTCATCGGCACCGGGGCAATGGGGCGCAACCACGTCAGGGTCTACACCGAGCTGAAGGAAGTCGGGACCACCTACGTCTTCGACCTCGACCATGCGGCCGCAGAGGCGGTTGCAGCACAGAACGGGGCTGAAGTCTGCGCCTCGATGGAAGAGTTTCTCAGGAAGGCCGAAGCGGTCTCGGTCTGCGTCCCGACACCGTACCATTTCTCGACGGCGCGGCAGTGCATCGGGGCCGGCGTCCACACCTTAATCGAGAAGCCGATCTGCCTTTCGGTCGAGGAGGGGGAGCGGCTCCTCGCAGAGATCCCTGACGGCCTCACCGTCGGCGTCGGGCACATCGAGCGCTTCAACCCGATCGTGGACGAGGTGAGGAGGCTCGTATCGGCACCCCTGTATGTTCAGGTCTCCAGGCACAACCCGGCCTCAGCGCGGGTGAGCGGCTCCTCGGTCGTCGAGGACCTGATGATCCACGACATCGACGTGGTCTTCCACGCCCTTTTCTCAGACCCCTATACAATGGCGAGCGCCGGGACCGACGACGTGGCGGCGGCGCTGATCACCTTCGGGACGACGCCGGTATATCTTTCGGCCAGCAGGAAAGCCTCGAAGAAGGTGAGATCGATCTACATCGAACAGGAAGAGGCGACGATCGAGGCGGATTACATGACGCAGGAGGTCTACGTCTACCGCAAACCCGGCGCCTACGGTCTCGTGGACGGGCAGTACCGCCAGGAGAACATCATCGAAAAACTGCTCGTGAACAAGGTCGAGCCCCTGAAGACCGAACTCCAGACCTTCGTGCGATGCGCCCGGGACAACAAACCGTTCCCGGTGACGCCCGCCCAGGGCCTCGAAAACCTCAGGATCTGCGAGAGGATCAGGGGCGGCCTCAGCAGCCGGAGCTGACCCGATCGCTGACTACTTGTGTACCGGGCGCACAACGATCCTGCATATCCGGGGATCATCATGAGCGGCAGACTCTCATCCATCATCGAACAGAAAGGCCCGATAAAAACGGTCGGCGTCGTCGGCATGGGCTACGTGGGCATCCCGGCGGCGGCCCTTTTCGCCGATGCGCCGGTGTTCGAGCACGTCTACGGCTTCCAGCGGGATTCGCCGTCTTCCGGCTACAAGATCGCCGCGCTCAACCGGGGCGAGTCGCCCCTGAAGGGCGAGGAGCCAGGCCTCGAAGACCTCCTGCACACGGTCGTCTCGGCCGGGAAATTCTCTTGCACCGCCGATTTTTCAAAGGTCGCCGAATGTGACGCCGTCACCCTTGCGATCCAGACCCCGTTTAAGGACCCGAAGGATCTGATCCCCGACTTCACACCGCTGATCGAGGGGATAGAAAACGTCGGCCGGCACCTGACAGAGGGGACGCTCGTCGTGCTCGAATCAACGATCACGCCGGGCACCACCACCGGCATGGCCCGCGAGATCCTGGAGAAGGAGTCCGGCCTCGTGGCAGGCGAGGACTTCGCCCTGGCGCACGCCCCCGAACGGGTGATGGTCGGCAGGCTCCTCAAAAATATCCGGGAGCACGACCGGTGCGTCGGCGGTATCGACGACGTCTCCACCCACCGGGCCGTGGAACTCTATGCTCCCGTGCTCACCAGCGGCAGGGTGATCCCGATGACCGCCACCGCCGCCGAGGTGACGAAGACGGCGGAGAACACCTTCCGGGACCTCCAGATCGCCGCCGCCAACCAGCTCGCGCTGTACTGCGAGGCGATGGGGATCAACGTCTACGACGTGCGGGCCGGGATCGACTCCCTGAAAGGGGAGGGTATCACGCGGGCGATCCTCTGGCCGGGCGCCGGGGTGGGCGGCCACTGCCTCACCAAGGACACCTACCATCTGGAGCGCGGCGTGCGCATGCTCGGGCCCGACGCCCTCGACTGGCCCGGAGAGAGCGCCTCCCTGTATGTCACCGCCAGGCAGATCAACGACTTCATGCCGGCGCACATGCTGACACTCACGGCATCGGCCCTTGCACAGGCCGGGAAGACCCTGAAAGGGGCTCGGATCGCTCTCCTCGGCTGGGCCTTCATCAACGACTCGGACGATGCCAGGAACACGCCGGCCGAGCCCTTCCGAGACGCCGCCCTCGCCGCCGGGGCAGAGGTCGCCGTCCACGACACCTGGGTGGAGCGCTACCCGGGCGTCGAGATCTCGCACGACCTTGCGGCGGTGCTCGACGGCGCCGACGCCGTCGTCGTCTTCGCCGGGCATAAAGACTACCGGGGTCTGGCGCCGGCAGACATAAAGGCCCACTGCGGCTGCGAACACCCCGCGATCGTCGACGGCAGAAATGTCGTCGCCGACCCTGACGCCTTCATCGAGACGGGCTTTGCCTACCGCGGCATCGGCAGGGGCGACAAAAACGGGCACGCCCTGAAGGGCTGAAACCCTCTTTCTATCCCCCTTCCGCATCCTTTTTCTCGTTTCCTCCCTGCGGCACCGTAAGGATTAATACGGCGCCGGGCATGAACAGATGCTTGAGATGCCGCCACCATGATCCGGTCATATGAGGACTACTGATCCTATCTTGAGGCGGACCGGCTCGCTCTGGGCTGCACCACCACCAGGCCGCCGCTTTTTGGAAACGAAATCTGGAAGTTCCAGATCTTGCTGAGGAAGGTGGAGTACTATCGCAACTGCAGGCATTCGTTCATCTACCGGCCCTACATCTCCTGGATCAGATTGAAATTCCATATCGCAAGCCTCCTCCTCGGGTTCACGATCTCCCCGAACGTATTCGGCCCCGGCCTGAGCATCGCACACCGGGGCATGATCGTCATCCATCCCGGGGCACGGGTCGGGGCAAACTGCAGGATCCACGCCTGCGTCAATATCGGGACGAAGGCCGGAGTCGAGGACCTCACGCCGGTGATAGGCGACAACGTCTACATCGGTCCGGGAGCGAAGATCTTCGGGGATATCAGGATCGCAGACGGCATCGCCATAGGGGCGAACAGCGTCGTCAACAGGTCCTTCGAGGAGCCGGGAATCTCGATTGCAGGGGTTCCTGCACGGAAGATCGGGGATAAGGGCAACCGACCGGAGACCTGAGGCATCCTCTCCTGCCACCGAAGGGCCGGATACGAACCCTCATCCCTCCTGCGGATCCACCTTCCTTCTGATCCTGATGAAAATACTGCTGGTATCCACCCAGGACTACATCCACCACCCCGTGCCCTCCCGCCACCACTATATCTTCGAGGAGCTGGCCGGCCGCCACGAAATCTACGTCCCCCACTTCCACGTGAGCCACGGCCCCGAGCGTCCCACCCGGCTGCATGTCGAGGAGGCGACCCTGTTCCCCTTCACCAGCCCCTTCCTCCACTACACCGCCAACGCTCCCTACCACCTGGCGGCGATGCGCCGGATCATCAGGGAGAACGGGATCGAGGTCGTGGTTGCGGCGAACGTCCTCGCCGGCACCGCCGCCATCAGCGCAGCGCGTTCGGCCGATATCCCGGTTCTCTTCGACCTCAAGGACTGGTTCCCGGACTCGGCGGCGGCATATTACCACAACCCCCTGATCAAACGGCTGATCCACGACGGCGTCTGGGCGATCACCCGCTACAACCTCGACCGGAGCGACCGGATCACGACGGTCTCCCCATCCCTTGCAGCGCAGCTGGGGCGCCACGGCTACGAGGCCGGGGTGATCACCAACGGCGTCAACACCGAGATCTTCCGCCCGATGGACGGGGCACCCATGCGCCGGCGCCTCGGGATCCCGGCGGAGAGTTTCGTGATCGGGTTCGCCGGCTCGGTCGAGCGATGGTACGCCGTCGACGACCTGATCCGCCTCCTCCCGGCGATCAGGTCCAGGTTCGGCGACGTCAGGCTGCTCGTCGTCGGCGGCTCGCTCTTCACCGGCTACCTGGACGACCTCAAGGCCCTGGCCGCTTCCTCGGGCGTCGCCGGCGAGGTCGTCTTCACCGGCACGGTGCGGCACGAGGACCTCCCGGCCCATATCAGCGCCATGGACGTCTGCACCATCCCCCTCTCCCCGCCGCAGTGGGCGAACATCGCCCTCCCGAACAAGTTCTTCGAGTACTCGGCCTGTGGAAAGCCGATCCTCTCGCGCCCGATCCCTGACGTCGAGGCGATCGGCGGCGACCACCTCGCCATCTACCAGAGCGACGACGAGTTCGTCGATCTCGTCGGGGAGGCGATCAGGCGGCCAAAAGAGGTGGCGGTCGACGCCGAACGTTTCAGCTGGAAACGGAGGGCCGCCGAGATGGAGGCTGTCCTCGCGGACCTGACCAGATGAAGAGTCAATCAAAACGCATTTTTTTCGGCCTTCGTAACCATCCAAATATATTAATCATCCTCAGGGAAACACTCATACCGGAGTATCAATGCCGCCTTTCGACCCAAAATATAGAAATATCATTATTGCGGGAGCGCTCGTTCTCCTCTCGCTCTTCGCCCTCTGGATACGACTGATCCCCATGGCCGGCCTCACCGCAGGTGGGGTGGTCGACGTTCTGGGCAACGATCCCTGGTACAACCTCAGGCAGGTGGAATCCCTGGTCGCCAACGGCCTGAGCTATGCCTGGTACGACCCGATGACCCTCTTCCCGCGCGGCGATACCATCTACTGGGGCCCGCTCTTCACCCAGATCATCGCCGTGCTTGCGATCCTCACCGGGGCGTCCACGCGGCCGGAGATCGCCTACGTCGCCTCGCTCGTCCCGGCCCTGATGGGCGCCGCCATGGTGCCCGTGGTCTTCTTCATCGGCAGGAGGCTTGCCGACTGGAAGACCGGCATCCTCGCCGCCGCCTTCACGGCGGTGGTGGCCGGGCAGTTCATGTACCGCTCGCTCTTCGGCTTCGTCGACCACCACATTGCCGAGGTGCTCTTCGCCGCCATCTTCGTCCTCGCCTATATCGTCGCCCTCTCGATGGCAAGGGAGCAGAAGGTCGACCTCGCCTCGGTCGAGACGCTGAAGCGGCCGCTCCTTCTGGGTGCCATCGCCGGCGTCGCCTACCTGCTCGGCCTCTTCGTGATGCCGACGATGATCCTCTTCGCCATGATCGCGGCCCTCTTCACGGCCCTCCAGTTCGTGCTCGACGCCTGGCACGGCCGCGAGAGCACCGACCTCGCCTTGATCAACACGGCCGTCTTCCTGGTCGCCACCGTCGGGCTCATCCTCTTCGGGTTCAAAGAAGAAGGCTTCGGCCTCTCCAGGTACTCGATGGGGCATGTGGTCGCATACCTCGCCATCATCGTCGGGAGCTGGGTCCTCTTCGCCATCGCGCGGACGACGAAGGAGAAGCCGAAGTATGTCTATCCCCTCTCGCTCGCCGGCCTCGGGGTGGTCGGCGCCATCGTCCTCATGATCGCGGCCCCTGCGCTCTACGAAGTGCTCGTCGGCAGCTTCTTCGCCTTCTTCGGCCAGTCCGCCGTGGTCTTCACCGTGGAGGAGGCGATGGGGTGGAGCCTCGGAAGCGCATGGGAGGCCTTCAACCTCGGGCTCCTGCTGATGATCGGTGGGTTTGCCGTGCTCCTCTATTACCTCTTCAAAAAGGACCGGCCCGACCACCTCTTCGTGATCGTCTGGTCGGTCGTCATGCTGGCGTCCACCTGGCAGCACGTCCGCTACGAGTATTATCTGGCGGTGAACGTCGCTCTCCTCTCAGGTATTTTCGCCGGCTTCGTCATCGACGCCGGGTGGAAGGATATCCTGGCAATGAAGTCGGCTCCTGCCCCGCAGCCCGAAGTCAAAGAAGAGAAGGGCAAGAAGAAGAGCGCCCCCGCAAAAACCCAGGCAAAGAGGGGCGGGCCCTCCGGCGATCTGCGGAAGGTGCTGGCGGTCGTCGGCGTGGCGGCGATCTCTCTGGTCTTCGTCTTCATGTCGGTGCAGTACGACCTCACCATCGCCCAGCAGAGCTACGACTACGGCGGCATGAACGCGCAGTGGCGGCAGGCCCTGGAGTGGATGGGGGACAACACCCCGGACACCGGCGTCGACTATTACGGCATCTACGAGAAGGATACCTACGAGTACCCCTCCACCGCATACGGCGTGATGTCGTGGTGGGACTACGGCCATTACATCACCTATCTCGCAAAACGGATCCCGAACGCAAACCCCTTCCAGCACGGCGTCACCGGCCCGAACGGTTCCGCGGCCTTCTTCATGGCACAGGACGAGGACACGGCGTCCACTATCATGGATAACGACGGCACGCGCTACGTGATCACCGACTTCAAGATGGATACCGGGATCTTCTACGCGATGGCGACCTGGTACAACCCCGAGGTGGGGGGGACCGGATATATCGACACCTATCTCGTGCCGAACCAGGACGGCACTTACAGCGCCGTCTCCCTCTATACGCCAGAGTATTACCGGACGATGATCTCGCGGCTCCACAACTTCGACGGCTCGGCGGCCGAAACCTCGCAGGTGATCTACACCGAGTACACCGATTCCGGCACCTCCGGATATCCGGTGATCAGCAACGCCCAGACGATGAATGCCTCCGAGGCGCAGGCGGCGGCCGACGCCTATAACGCAAAAGCACAGGACGGGACACACGCCGGGCTCTTCAGCACGATCTACAGCCTCAACCTCCCCGCGACCGGGGTGCCCGCCCTCCAGCACTTCAGGCTCGTCTTCGAATCGAGCCAGAACGTCTACAACGCGGAGACGCCGGACATCAGGTACGTCAAGGTCTTCGAGTACGTCGAAGGCGCTCATATCGCCGGCGAGGGTACGATCGAGGTGGAGATGACAGCGAACACCGGCCGGACCTTCACCTACCGGCAGGAGAGCGTGAACGGGGAGTTCGTGGTGCCGTACTCCACATCCGGGAACCCCTACGGCGTGACGGCGACCGGCCCGTACAGGAACGTCGGCACCGGGAAGACGATCGAGGTGTCTGAAGACGCCGTGATGCAGGGTCTTACCGTCGGCTGATGAAATGCTCGGCGATCACCGGGAGAGTGTTTGCAAAACACGACATGGAGGCCCCGCCCGGGAGCGGGCAGGCCGAGACGAGCGCACGCCTCAGAGAGGTGCTCGGCGGCCTCCCCAGAGATATCCCGGTTCGCCCCCCGGTTTTTGCCTCGGTCCCGGACATCGAGCGGGTCCACGACCGCGCCTATGTGCGCTGGATCCGGGAGATGGCAAAAGGCAGTTGTTTTCTCGACAATAACACCTACGTATCGGCCTCGTCGTTCGAGGTCGCCCTCGCTGCCGCGGGCTCGACCCACGCCGCGATCGAACGGGCTCTCGACGGGGAGAACTGTTTTGCGCTTGTCCGCCCCCCCGGCCACCACGCCGAACCCGACCGGCAGATGGGCTTCTGCCTCTTCAACAACGCCGCGGTCGCCGTCGCAAAGGTGCTCGACGACCTCGAACGGATCGCCATCGTGGACTGGGACCTCCACCACGGCAACGGAACCCAGAAAATATTTTATTCGTCCGACCGGGTGCTGTTCTGCTCGGTTCACCAGGAAAACAGTTTTCCGGGTACGGGATGGCCCGGCGAGATCGGCACGGGAAGGGGGAGGGGTTACACCATCAACGCCCCCCTTGCACCCGGAGCGACGCTCGCCGATTATGCCCGGATCTTTTCGGCGGTCTTCGTCCCGGCGATCAGGGCGCACCGCCCCGACCTGATCGTGATCTCGGCCGGGCAGGACGCCCTCGCCGACGATCAGCACGGAAAAATGCTGCTGTCACCTCCGGATTACGGGGTGCTGACCGGGATGCTCCTCAACCTCGACCTGCCGGTGGCGCTGGTGCTGGAGGGGGGGTACGGCCCCTCGCACGGCAGGGCGATCGCCGCAATCTTTGCTGCACTCAGGGGAAGACACAAAGATGGCGGGGATCCGGGGAGGCCCCGCCACCAGACCGCCTTGCTCGCGGAAAAACTGCAAAAACTGATAAATTATTAGCGTTTTTTGGCGACCCGGTCCTTGTTCATGTGCGAGACTTCAAAGCCAGGCACGATCACCCTGACCACCGGGACAGCGGTCCGGGTAAGGTCGCAGACGAGGACGCGTTCGGCCTCTTTCCCGATCTCGCCGAGGGCGACCCCGATGTCCTCGTCGAAGTACTCGGTGGCGAGGTTCGGCAGACGTTCAAGGGAGGTGAACGGAGCGTCGCAGAACCATTCCCGGTTGATCCGCTTCATCCGGTCGTAGCCGATCCGCTCGATCAGGTGCTGACGGTCGGGATTTACCCGCCCGCCCTGGAGCTGGCTTGCCCGGCTCTGTGCGACTTCGGTGAGCGCCCGCAACGCGGCGATCGAGGGGTCGAGGTGCGTGCCTGCCCCCATGACAAGGAGAGAGGGGTCTTTCGCGATGGTATCGTCCGCGGCAGCCGCCACCGTCGGGATCGAGGTCCGCCCCTCAAGGAGCCAGAGATGGATCTCGATCCCGTTTTCGGCGTAGAGATCCAGGATCTCCCGCACCGGGCCGGCGTCACCGACGGACAGCCTCGTTCCCATCGAGTGCCGCCGTTCCGCACGGGAAAGCGCATCGCGCTCGATCACCTCGAGGAGGGCGTGAAGCACTGCCTCCTCAATCACGTTGCCCGAGGCAAGGCCGTTCGTATCGGAGATAAAGAGAGGCGTTGTCTGGCCCAGACAGTCGTAGGGGTGAAACACGGCGTTGGAGGGGACCATGATCTCCTCCTCGTTGAGAAGGTCCCAGGAGAGCGTCCAGTGGAGTTTCTCGTTCTCCTCCAGAGGGCGGGGCAGGATCAGATCGGCCGGGTCGAGGGCGCGCCTGATCCCGAGTGTCTCGAAACTCGCATACTCCATGACGTCGCGGTGGTACTCGCCCGAGTAGCGTTCGATCGCCTCCATCATCGCCGAAACCTTCGCCTGCACCGGCCCCTTACCTTTGCCGGCATGATGTTTCGCCGCACCGATGGCAGCAGCCGGCCTGAATGCCGAGAAGCACGGAATGCCGAGGCGGTCGAGGTGGGTGACGTCCTCGACCGAGACGACACCGATCTCGTCCATCAGGGGTTCGATGAACTGCAGGGTCTCCTCAGGGGCTCTCGAACGGTGGGTCCCGTCATAATACTGTTTTCTGACGTGGCTGAAGGTGAGGGACATCGTAGAGGGGTAGGCGGGGTGATCTTTTATACCTTCATGCTCCCCATTCTCCCTTATGGACGCCGCGGAGATTGCCGTCGGGATGAGGGTGCGCTACCCGCGGACCGGCACGGCCGGCAGGGTGGAGAGGATCGAGGTGATCGAAGGGAAGACCTTTGCCGAACTCGATTCCACCGGCCTCCTGTACCGGGCCGATATGATCGAGCCCGCCGCTAACCCGGAACGAAAGCGGACCGAGAAGAAAGAGGATCCGAAAGACCTTATCAGGAAGGAGAAGGATTTCGAGAAGGATCTCGGTGACGCCTGGAAGCAGATCGACGGAGCCTGTGAGGGAGGGGGTTAATCCTCCTTCTCGATCGGGATCGTGGTCAATTTTACCGACGCAACCCCTTTCTGGGACATCAACCGCTCGGCAATCGTCTTGAGGGCGACGCCGTCCCCGCGAAGCAGGATCACCTCCATGCACTGGTCGTGGCTGAGATGGGCATGCATCGAGGCCTGGATCGTATGAATATACTCGTGCTGGATATCGGTGATCGTCTGCAGGAGACCGCGCTGTTCATGGTCGTAGACCATCGTGATCACACCCTGACGCTCGCCTTTTACGTCCGACATCCACTGGTAGTAGGTGATGTAACTCCTGATGGCGTCCCGTATCCCCTCGGAACGGGACGAATATCCTCTTGCACCGATAATGGCGTCAAACTTGTCGAGGAGATTTTTGGGCAGGGATATACCGATGCGTGAGAGTTCGCTCTCCGGGTTCATACACTTCAGTAGTACATGGGATAATATAAAGCATGTGGAATCGGGTAACACCAAATCTGCAGGCATCGGGATTCAGATGCATACACTGTATGTATCCGACCGCAGATCCCCAAAAACAGGCCGTAACGATCCCGGCACCGATTTATCTATAAAGAGTGCGATATATAGGAAGGGAGGTTTGAATCAATTTGCATGACGTAATGGTACCCAATGTCAATATCGGGCTGGTTGGGCATGTGGACCACGGCAAGACGACGCTTGTCTCGGGTCTGACCGGTGTCTGGACCGACCGCCACAGCGAGGAGATGAAGCGCGGCATCTCCATCAGGCTCGGCTATGCCGATGCCACTTTTTACCGGTGTGAGAAACACGAGGGGGAGGAGGGGTATTCAACCTCTACAGAGTGTCCGGTTTGCGGAGAGAAATGCGTTCCCTTCAGGACGGTTTCTTTCGTGGACGCGCCGGGCCACGAAACCCTGATGGCGACGATGCTCTCGGGCTCTGCCCTGATGGACGGGGCCATGCTTGTTATCGCCGCCAACGAGCCCTGCCCTCAGCCCCAGACAAAAGAGCACCTGATGGCCCTCGAACTGGTGGGCATCAAGAATATTGTCATTGTTCAGAACAAGATCGACGTCGTTTCTCCTCAGGACGCCCTCAAACACTATAAACAGATAAAGGCGTTCGTAAAGGGAACGATCGCGGAGAATGCGCCTATTATCCCGGTATCTGCCCAGAAACAGATCAATATCGGGGCGCTCATCCAGGCCCTCGACACCTATATCCCTTCACCCGAGCGCGACCCCGAGGCAAAGGCCCAGATGCTCATCGCCCGCTCCTTCGATATCAACAAGCCCGGCTCCAACTGGCGCGACCTGAAGGGCGGCGTGATCGGCGGATCGCTGACCCAGGGAGTCATCAAAGACGGTGAAGATATCGAGATTCGGCCCGGCATCCAGATGCAGGTGGAGAACCGGATGGTCTGGAAGCCGATCACCACCAGGGTCGTCTCGATCCATACCGGCGAGCGGAAGGTGGGCGAGGCGGCACCCGGCGGCCTGATGGCCATCGGCACGAAACTCGACCCGGCGATCACGAAGAGCGACACGCTGGTCGGACAGGTGGCCGGCCACGTCGGCGAACTCCCGGCGATACGCGACCGTCTCACATTCACGGTGAAGTTGATGGACCGGGTCGTCGGCTCGGGCAGCGAACTGGATATCACGCCGCTGAAGCACAAAGAGCCCCTGATGCTCTCGGTGGGCACGGCGGTGACCGTCGGCGTGGTGACGAACACAAAGAAAGACCAGGCAGAAGTTGTCCTGAAGAGGCCGGTATGTGCGGATGTCGGGGCGAGGATCGCGATCAGCCGCCAGGTCGAAGGGCGCTGGCGCCTGATCGGCATGGGGATCCTTGCCGAGTGAAGGTGCTCCTGGACACCAACGCCCTGATGATACCCGTGCAGTTCAGAATCGATATCTTCGATGAACTTCGGTCCCTGCTCGGGAGGTATGAACCGCTCGTCCTGCAGGAGATCGTGCACGAGCTCGAAGGGCTGGCACGCGGCTCGGGAAACGATGCCGCGGCGGCCCGGGCGGGCCTGATGTTTGCCGGGCGCTGCACGGCCGTTGAAAGCCGGAGCAGTGCGTCATCGGTCGATGACCGGGTCGCCGCCTATGCGGCGGCCGAAGGCTGTATGGTGGTGACGAACGACCGCCGCCTGAGAGATACCCTCCTTGCGGCCGGCGTGCCCGTGATCACGCTGAGAAACCAGAAAACATTGCAAATTTTAAGGGGATAGCATGTATTACCGTGTGACGCTCGATGACAAGGTCAGGGTGCCTCCGCACCGCCTTGGCGAAGACCTGGGAACTGTGATCCTGGACGAACTCCAGAAACAGCTCGAGGGGAGCATAGACAAGGAGATCGGCATCTTCATCGCCGTAACGAAGATCACCAACATCGGCGAGGGCGAGATCGTCCACGGCGACGGGGCGGTCTATTATGATGTCACCTTCGAGGCGCTGATGCTCCGTCTGGCGCTGCAGGAGGTCATCGAGGGCGAGGTGGTGGAGACGACCGGCTTTGGAGCGTTCATCTCACTCGGGCCGATCGATGCCATGCTCCACGTGAGCCAGATCTCCGATGACTACATCACCTACGACGAGAAGAACAACACCCTCAACTGCCAGGAGACCGGACGGTCCATCCAGGTGGGCGAAGTGATCCGCTGCCGCGTGGTCACCCTGAGCCTCAACGAGCGCGAGCCCCGCGAGAGCAAGATCGGACTGACGATGCGCCAGGCAGGCCTCGGTACCGAGAAGTGGCTGGTCGAAGAGCGCGAGAAGGAGAAGAGCCAGCATGGCGCCAGCGCGTAAGAAAAAGCAGATGAAGGTCTGCCGGGAGTGCCACAAGGTCGTGGAGGGGGAGGCCTGCGTGACCTGCGGGTCGACGAACCTGAGCGAGGACTGGACCGGGTACCTCATCGTCGTCGACCCGAAACGCTCCGGGATTGCAAAACAGATGAACATCGACATGCCCGGACGCTACGCCCTGAAGGTCCGCTGATGCTCTATCTGCCCGAAAAACATCGGGGGCGGTTCAAAGAGCCGTTCGGGACTCTTTTCCCCGAGCTCGAGGAGGCGCTGCCGTCCCTCGAAGGCAAAACCCTGTACGCCGTGGGGGACGTCGTAACCCACAACCTCCTTGTCGCAGGAAGGCCACCCGACATCGCCGTTATAGACGGGTTTACGATGCGGGCACCCTGCAACCGGACGCCCCTCTTTCTCTATCGCCGGATCAGGGTGAAAAACCCCGCCGGAACCCTGACCGATGAGATCATCGAGGCGCTTGAAGATGCGGTGAAGAACTCCCCGGCCCTGATTGCTGTGGACGGAGAGGAAGACCTGGCCGTGATCCCGCTCGCTCTCGCCGCCCCGGAGGGTGCGGTGATCCTGTACGGCCAGCCCGGAGAGGGCGTCGTCGTCTGCACGGTGACACCGGCATTGAAAGAAGCGGCGAAAGACCTTTTTTCCCTCTTCGTTCCCGGATAAGGCGGACGCACTCCCGCGCCCCATGTTTTAAATAACCAGGTCGACAATATTTGAGGGATATCGATGGAATTTCAGATCACCCGTGACTACCGGAATGAGCTTTTAAACCGCAGGGAAGTGCATTTTACCCTCGCCTACGATGGGGCCACCCCTTCGAGGGTCCAGATTCTCGGAAAGATGAGCGCGCTCCTGAACGCCAGTGAGAGCCTCGTGGTTCTCGACTCGATGAAGAAGCAGTTCGGCATGACAGAGCTCAAGGGCGTCGCACGGATCTACGACGACGAAGAGAGCCTGAAGCTGACCGAGCGCGACTACCTTGTCAAGCGCAGTGCACCAAAGGCTGCGGGAGCAGAGTAAGATGGCGGCGAAGAAGCCAGTGGCGTCGGTCTCGGTCAAGCGGAGCGCCTACTTCGCTGTCGAGGGTGACAGGGCCGTGCCGCAGCGGAAGTACTGCCCCCGTTGCGGGCCGGGCGTTTTCATGGCCCAGCACAAGGACCGCCTTTCCTGCGGAAAGTGTGGATATACTGAATTTACGAAATAAAGAATGCAAAAGGGCAAAAAGGTACTGGGGATCGAGGGGACGGCCTGGAACCTCAGTGCCGCTATTTTTGGCGACGAACTCGTTTCCCTGTATTCGAAACCGTACCAGCCCCAGAGCGGCGGGATCCACCCGCGTGAGGCGGCCCAACACCATGCCTCCGCGATGAAGGAGGTGATCGCCGGTGTGCTTACCGATCCCGACGAGATCGCCGCGGTGGCGTTTTCGCAGGGCCCGGGGCTCGGCCCCTGTCTGCGAACCGTGGCGACGGCCGCACGCGCACTTGCCCTTGCGCTGGACGTCCCCCTCGTGGGAGTCAACCACTGTGTCGCCCACGTGGAGATCGGACGGTTTGCAACCGGGTGCGACGACCCGATCACCCTCTATGTCTCCGGGGCGAACACGCAGGTGCTCGGGTACCTGAACGGCCGGTACCGCATCTTCGGCGAGACGCTGGACATCGGTCTCGGGAACGGTCTGGACAAGTACGCCCGGAGCAAAGACTTTCCGCACCCGGGCGGCCCCAGGATCGAGGAGCTTGCCCGCGGCGGCGGCTACGTCGACCTCCCCTATACGGTGAAAGGGATGGACCTCGCTTTTTCCGGACTGATCAGCGCCGCGCAGGAGAGTAAGGCCCCGATCGAGGATGTGTGCCACTCCCTGCAGGAGACGGCGTTCGCCATGTGCGTCGAGGTGACGGAGCGGGCGCTGGCGCAGGCCGGCAAAGACGAGGTGCTCCTGGTCGGGGGCGTCGCCGCCAACGCCCGCCTGCGCGAGATGCTGCAGGTAATGTGCGAGGAGCGCGGGGCCGGGCTGTTCGTTCCCGAGCGGCAGTTCTGCGGGGACAACGGCGCGATGATCGCGTACACCGGCAGGATCATGCTGGAGCACGGTGCGACCCTGCGGATCGAGGACTCCCGCGCCAACTCCCATTACCGCGCCGACGAGGTCGAGGTGATCTGGCGGAAGGAGCGGCAGAAAACCCCGGCACCCGGCCCACGCCGCGGCGCTGAGGCGGTCGTGACCATCGGGGAGGACGAGGTGACGAAGCGCCGGGTCTCGAAGTCCTACCGGGCGGCGGCACTGGACGCACGGCTGATCGCGGAGCGGACCCGCGCCGAGGCGCGCCTCATCGCCGCCGCCAGAAAGGCCGGGGTTGCGACGCCGATCATCTACGATGTCTCAGGGGACACGATCACGATGGAGCGGGTGGACGGCGACCTCCTCCGCGACGCCCCGACCGCGGAGAACCTCGCCATCGCGGGCGAGGCGGTCGGCAGGCTGCACGCGGCAGGGATCGTCCACGGCGACCTGACGACGTCGAACATGATCGTGCGGGACGGGCGGTGCGTGCTCATCGATTTCGGGCTTGCGCACATGTCGGCCGAGATCGAGGACCGGGGCGTGGACCTCCACGTGCTGTTCCAGACGCTGGAGAGCACCACGGCAGAGCCCGAACCCCTGAAGGCGGCCTTCCTGCAGGGCTACGCCTCCGCGTTCCCGGCAGCGGCTGAGATAAGAAAGCGCGAGCAGGAGATCGAACGGCGGGGGCGGTACCTCTGAAGATCGCCGTCGTGACCTCGAACCCCCATAAGGCGGTGGAGGTGGCGAAGTTCTTCGAGGGCGTGGCCGCGGTGGAGCACGTGCAGCTGGAGATCCCGGAGTACCGGGACAACGACGTGAAGAACATCGCCAGGGAGAAGGCGAGGTATGCCTATTCCCGGATCGGGCGCCCCCTGATCGTGGACGACACGGCGTTTTCCATCGATGCCCTGAACGGATTTCCCGGCCCGTACGCCGCCTACGTCCACGAGACGATCGGCAACGAGGGCATCCTGAAACTGATGGACGGGGTCGCCGACCGGCGGGCGCATTTCGAGACGGCGATCGCCTACGCCGACGGTGGCGAGATCAGGATCTTCCCGGGCGTGCTCGAAGGCGAGGTGACGGAGGCGCCGCGGGGCGGCGAGGGGTTCGGCTACGACCCGATATTTTCGGTCGACGGCAGGACGCTCGCCGAGATCCCGCTCGACGAAAAGAGCCTGATCTCCCACCGGGCCCGCGCCCTCGCGGCCTTCAGGGCATGGCTCGAAGATCAATAGTCTTAAGAACGCAGAGAGCGTTGTACTTAGAACTGGATAAACGTGGTGAGATAAGATATGGCACGGTTCCCCGAAGCTGAAGCACGACTGCTCAATGTTAAAATCTGTATGCGCTGCAATGCACGGAATGCACTGAGGGCGACGCAATGCCGCAAGTGCGGCTATCAGCACCTCCGCCCGAAGAACAAGGAACGCAAGGCCTGATAAAGGCGCACACAAAAAGGGGACGTTCGGCCGCCCGCGGGGCCGGCAGGGCCCTTCCATCTTTTTCTGCGGGGTTATTCTGCAACGTCGGGACTGTTCCCGGCCGTCACACACTGTAATAGGTGACCTTTTTTCCCTTGTCGGCGTATTCGCCGGCGAAAGTCTCGATATTGCGCTTGTAGCCGATCCGCCCGGTGACGCCGAGGTCACGCAGGCGCTCGCGCACCCGCATCACGTCGGCCTCGTCGCTCCAGTCCTTTGTGTAGATATAGATCACGTTCCGCTCGTCGCGGGAGTCCGGGTTGGGCCTTGCGGTGCTCACCTTGGCGGAAATGCCGAGATCTCCGGCGACGGTGGCGTCCCGCACTTTCCGCCAGAGGGCGTCCACCCCGGCAGGATCAGAAAAGATCAGCCATTTTCCGACCTTTTCGCCGCTGACATCGATGTCGCCGGCCGCCGGGTTGTCTTCGACGATCCAGTACATCTGCGTGGTCCTGGAAGGCATGATCCCCTCCCCGCTGCGGACCATCAGGTAGATGGCGTCCTCGCTCCCGAAGCGGGCGAGAAGGGCGGCGGCAAGGGGAGGATAGTCCTGCTCGAACGCCCGAAAGATCGCGCGGAAGTCCTCTTCAAAGTCGATCCCGGCCTCGACGCGGGCGAAGAGAGGCGAGCCGCGTGCAAGGAGCCCTCTGTTCAGCAGGATCTCAAAGATGCCATATGCTGCATCGCCAAGTGCCTCGGAGTCGACGTCGTCCATGATCAATTCTCTGGAGAGGCGATCAAAAAAGGTTATCTCAGGGAGCGCGGACCGGCTTCCCGCGTTCGCAGGGGACGGCTGCCTGGCAGAGGCCGCAGGCGTTGATTCCTCCGCAGGAAGGGGCGGCGGTCGACCTGATGTACGTCATGCACCGCTCTTTGTCGTGGCCGGCCTCCGTGATCAGCCCGTCGCAGAGTCCGAAGGTGCCGAGCCCTGAGACCCAGGCGGCGTGGCGTTCGGACCACCGCGAGGCCTCGCCGCGGCGTGCCGAGGTTTCCAGCCGCCAGAGAGGGGAGGCGACAGGGGCGACGGCCGGGTGGCCGGCGGCGGTGAGGGCGGCGGCGAGGCTCGTGCGGATCAGGTGGTTGATCTCCTCGCCGTACCGGCGGTTTTTCGCCCAGCGGCGGGATGGGAGGGAGGTTTCCTTCCGCTGGTCCTTCAGGGTCGCCCGGGTCTGGGGAAGCGCCCAGACGACGACCGCAAGGCCGCCGGGTGGGACCGACTGCTCAGGGAAGGCGAGGGAGAAGATCTCGCGGGGGGTCCAGTGGAAGGGGCCGATGTCCTGTCTGATCTCCTCGTAGAGGGGATCGTCGCCGTCGCTCACCCCGATGAGGGGCGGCCCCCATGCGGGCTCGTCGTCGTCCGGGGAGAGCCAGTTGACCTGCGGGTCTGCAATGATGCCTGCGATATACGCCTCGATATCGGCGAGGGTGTGCATGGGAGTATCTTCGGCGATCCCGAAAAAAAGAGTTGTCCCTGTCCGGGGTTACCGCCTGAGTTCGGCGGCCGCGAGTTCGGCGGCCCGCTCGCCGGAGAGGAGCATGCCGCCGAAGATCGGGCCCATCCGGCACTCGCCGGCGACGGCGTTCGCCGCCATGCCGCAGACGAAGAGGCCGGGGAAGACCTCTTTCGTGTGGTCGAGGATGTTGCCCTCGGCGCGGTCGGCCCACATGAAGCCCTCGCCGCGGATGGGGAGGTCGCCGCCCTTCTTTGCGACCATATGGGCGACGGTGGCGTCGTGGCCGCTGGCGTCGACGACGATACGGCACCTGATGGTGAGGGGGTCGATGTGGAGGCCGGCCATCTCGACCGGGCTCCAGTTGACGACCAGGCCGGCGACGCGGCCGTCGCTCTTGACGACGACGTCCTCGACGGCGACGAGGTTGAAGAACTCGGCCCCGGCGGTGCAGGCGGCGGCGGTGAGTTTGGATACCGTTTCGACCGACTTCGCCACATGGTAGCCTTGTTCGTACTCGGTGGAGGCGATCCCGAAGTAGTCGAGGAGGCGCTTCGCCTCTTCCTGGACGACTATGCGCGGGAACATCATGCCGCCGCCCCACATGCCGCCGCCTATGGAGAGTTTTTTCTCGAACAATCCGACCTTGACTCCTTTCTCCGCGAGGAGGGCCGCACAGGCGATCCCCGAGGGGCCGCCCCCGACGACGGCAACGTCGAGGTCGAGGTATTCGACCATCGTCTCCATCTGTGTGGCAAGAATCGCCCTGCTGATCGTTACTTCATCGAGTGCCATCTGATCCACGTTGGTGTATCATTTCGACGCCACCATAGAAATAGACATTCTTCACCTGTTCGCAGTTTCACAGGTATTATAGGGTGAGAGGGGATACCTGATAGTAATATGAAATGGAAGCGTGACATAGGGCTCACGATGAGGGTCATCATGACCTGGGCACTTCTGCTCCTGGTCTATCTTGTCTTCCTCACGATTCTCGGGGCCCTGTTCCCGGGGATTGGGATGTGGGGGCTGTTCGCCATCGCCTTCTTGATGGCGTTCGGCCAGTACTTCTTCTCAGACAAGCTGGTGCTCTGGAGTACGGGCGCCCGGGAAGTGAGCGCCGAGGAGTATCCCGATCTCCACCGGATGGTGGAGAAGCTCGCCGCCGAGGCCGGGATCCCAAAGCCCCGCGTGGCGGTGATGCCGTCGCCGGTGCCGAACGCCTTTGCGACCGGCCGGTCCCCCTCCCACGCGGTGGTGGCGGTGACCGACTCGATCGCCAGGCTCCTGAACCGGGAAGAACTCGAAGCGGTGATCGCCCACGAGCTCTCCCACGTGAAGAACCGGGACGTGCTCACCCTGACGATCGCATCGTTCATCGCGATGATAGCCACGATCATCATGCAGAACGCCTGGCTCTTCTCCTTTTCCGACCGGCGGGAGGGGAGCCCGTGGCTGATCGCATGGATCGTCGCGATCGTCGTCTGGATCGTCTCCACCCTGCTGATCAGATCGCTCTCCCGGTACCGGGAGTTTGCGGCCGACCGCGGCAGCGCCTACATCACGGGCCAGCCGAAGGCGCTGATCTCGGCGCTCTACAAGATCAGCGGGAGGATGGATATGGTGCCGGCCGACAAGAAGCGGGCGGTCGAGGGGGCGAACGCCTTCTTCATCATTCCGGCCCTCTCGGGCGACACCTTAATGGAGCTCTTCTCCACCCACCCGCCCCTGGAAAAGCGCGTGGCCGCGCTGGAGCAGGTGGCAGAAGAGATGCGGTATTCGCCGAGATAACCTCCCGGCAATACCATTTTAAACTCTTCACACAGATCATATAGGGTGTCACAGAGACACTCGCGCATCGATGGTCTAGTGGCATGACTTTGGCCTTCCAAGCCAATAGCCCGGGTTCAATTCCCGGTCGATGCATCTGGGCTCGTGGTCTAGCTGGTCATGAC